>JGI861J16260_1000013_pt1 | contig 19074 bp, 20 predicted proteins | sample TiedelARG06_123m_FD_16260 | JGI IMG/M metagenome (IMG submission 16260)
GCGAGGGATCCGTTCTGTCGCGGTAACGGCAGGTTACGTCACTCCCGAACCCCGGGCCGAGTTCTACCGCCACATGGATGCCGTCAACGTTGATCTCAAGGGATTTACCGAGGACTTTTATCATAAACTTACAGGAGGACATCTCGAGCCGGTGCTGGATACCCTCAAATATATCCGACACGAAACTGATGTCTGGCTGGAACTGACCACACTATTGATCCCGGGACAGAATGATTCGGATAAAGAAATAAATGAGATGACCCAGTGGGTGGTAAAACACCTGGGACCTGATGTTCCCATGCACTTTACAGCCTTTTACCCTTCCTACAAGATGATGGATGTGCCCCCTACACCGCCTGAAACTCTCTATCGTGCACGTCGTATCGCGCTGGAGAATGGCGTACGCTACGCCTTTACCGGCAACATCGACGATGATAAGGGCGGCAGCACCTGGTGCCATCACTGTGGTGAGTTGTTGATTGGCCGCAAAGGTTATGATCTAAGCCACTGGGGACTCACACCAACAGGGACATGCCAGGGCTGTGGTGCAGCTTGTGCAGGTGTATTTGAAGCCGAACCCGGTACCTGGGGTTCACGGCGTCAACCGGTGAGGCTGTCGGACTTCAGAGCTACTGGCACTTGAAAGTGTTAATGGTAATCCTATGATTAGCCCGAGACTACTCTCAAGTAAATAATCACCTCAGATGAAGTATGATGAGACCTTAATGATAAATACAATTGATGCTGAATCGCCTTCTTCGTTTACCCGTTTTTTTTATGGAGAAATCTGAGGAATTGATTATGGCCGTTGAACGCAGACATGACATGGGCACTGGGGGTTATTGTGTCTGTCCAAAATGTGGCGAAAAAATGCTACATAACAGAGGGGTGCCATGTCAGGATGAAAAATGCCCAAACTGCAGAGTGAAAATGCTTAGAGAAGACTCTTATCACCACAAGCTCTTGCAGGAGAAGCATAAAAAGACACACTGAAGATACGACCAGCCAGTCAGGGAATCAAACAAGTTGGCAGCTGACCACCATAGATATGTTGATAGCTGTGTTAGTTTGATTTCTATAAGAATTTAAAGAATAGCCAGGAGAAAAGACAGATGGCATATCAGGAACCAGTTAATGAATTATCAGATGATGCTCGCGACATGCACCGCGCCATTGAATCCTTAAAAGAAGAACTGGAGGCAATAGATTGGTACCACCAGAGAGTGGATATCTGTAAAGATGAAGAGTTGAAAGCGATATTGGCGCACAACAGGGATGAAGAAAAAGAACACGCCTCCATGATTTTAGAGTGGATCAGGAGGAAAGATCCAGCGTTCTCAAAAGAATTAAAAGATTACCTGTTTACAGATAAGGCAATCGCTCACAATTGATATATCGAAGAACATGAATATTCTGACTTCTAATATTTATTCACGCCGCCACACAAATTGTGCGGCACGACCACAGGATTGAATCTAACAGACTGACACATATATTTAAAAAGCAAAACATGCGGACATTCATCTACATACCACGCAAAGCGGACCGAAATATCCACAACGTCAAAAAGGAAGGAGATTAATCATGCCTATTCAGATAAGACGACGTTTGCGATTACTCTAGCCCTACGTTCACCACATGGGACCTTGGCAACACCCCATGCCCACCCACGGTTCCCTCACCCGGTTGGGGCTGTGGAAGACCCACCCCTGAAGGAGAGAAAGAATATCTCGATGAATACATCGAGATGCTGAAGGAAGAACTCGCAATTGCTGAGGAATACAGGAAGGAACTGGAAGAAAGCGATTAGTGTTCTCAGAACGATTAATTCGGAATCAACGCAACCAGCAGGCCGTAAATGAAAACGCTTATCACCGCTCCCAGGATAAACAGGTGTGTCTTGTGATACCTCCTGGCCATCGGTAGCAGTTCATGCACGGAAACGAATACCATGGCCCCAGCGGCGAACGCCATGAATAGTGGATTGAGGGCGGGATGGAAGTGCACTGCCACGAGACCGATTACGGCCCCCAGCGGCTCGGCGAGTCCTGACAGAAATGCTGCCATGTATAGGAAACGCCTTTTCTTAACCATGACGATCGGAACAGCCATGGCGAACTCCTCTGGGATATTATGAATCGCAATTGCCAATGCTGTCAGCACCCCTAACGAGGGTGAAGCGATGTAGGAATTGGCCATGGCGAAACCCTCGGGTACATCGTGCAAGATCAGGCCGAATGCCACCAGGTAGGCGGTCCTTAGCAAGGTCTGGTTAAATACACCCTTCTCTTCTACCAGGTGAGTATGCGGGATTATCCAATGCAGAGCTGCCACGATCAGTATACCCAGTATGAAAGCTGTGGAGGTTATACCGATACCTGCCTCGCCTATCGCCTCCGGCATAAGCTCGAGGAAGGATACCAACAGCATGATGCCGGCTGAGAACCCTATTCCTATGGCAATGACCCGTTCGCTTTTACCGACATAGATCGCAAGTGCAACGCCTAGTAGCGTGCTAATAAAGGAGAGAGATGCCAGCATAAGAACGGCGATGTACGTCGTGTATGGAAACTCAGCAGGCATCGTTAAATTGCGGTTCGCTCCACGCTACCAAATAGTTGACCAAACTGTACCCGCATCTCGGGGCCAAGTCCGGACTGCCACTTCACGCGCGCTGGTCCGAACAGGACAATGATGGTAGACCCCCCCATGTTAAAACGCCCCATTTCTTCACCACGCTCCAGTTTGATGACATCATCGCCGGCAGTGTAACGCGTCACCTTGATATCCTTAGCCCGTGGCGGCGTGATTTCACCCGCCCACACAGTTTCGATAGAACCTACGAAGATCGCACCCACTAATATTACAGCCATAGGGCCAGCTTCTGTCTGGAAAACACAGACCACTCGCTCATTTCGTGCAAACAGGCGAGGAACGGATTCGGTATAGTCGGGGGCCACGCTGAATAAACGCCCCGGGATATACGTCATCTCTATCAGACGGCCAGACAATGGCATGTGCACTCGGTGGTAATCACCTGGTGACAGGTACGTGGTTGCAAACCGGCCACCTAAGAACGGTTGTGCCCGCTCTTCGGAACCGCCAAGGAGTTCTACCAACGAATAGGTATGTCCTTTAGCCTGAAAGATGTGCGCCACCTGGATGTCGCCCAACTGGCTTATGGCGCTATCCGCCGGGCAGCTTATCTGTCCTGATCCCTGAACGATGGGGCGTGCCTCAGGACGCAATGCGCGGGTAAAAAAGCTGTTGAAGTCAGGATAGGCCACGGGATCTGGTTGCAGAGCTTCTGACATGTCCACTTTATAGTGGCGAATAAACCAGCGTGTAATGGATTTCTGCAGCGGGAAATGTCGGCAACGTGCGCCCCACTGCACTATTCTCGATAGTGCGTGGTGTGGTAGCAGATATAATAGTACCGCTTTGAACCAATGAGTCATGTTATACCCTGCGCATACAATTCTGACAACTCGATTTAGTAGTATTTACCAGTCGCCCTATATCTGTGCTAACCGCACTTATCACACGTTAACGTGGCAGCAGCAATCCAATATCAAACTTCGCTCCACATCAATCTGTGGCTTCACTGGACATTTGCATATTGACCTTTTTAAGAAAATCTCCCAAATCTGAATTGCTGTAAGTACCAAAGGCATCGACTATTATCCCGCGACTATCATCAGCAGCCACAAGTGCATAAACGATAGACATATCATCGGGATTACTCATACCTTCAAATCGATGATGCTCAACAATGGTCAGTGCGTCGGCAGAATATGCTTGACCGCTATCCATGTCACAGACCATTCCATCGATAAATTCGAAGTTCTCAGTAAAGCCTCGCTTTTTAAGTTCCTGCAAAGCTTCAGTTACAGTTAGATATTGATTGTCACTCAAAGTTCTTCCCCGCTCTATCGATGATGTAACGCATACTACTCTGCTTTTGGTTCAGCAATTAACTCTTTAAGGGCATCGGAAACCAGGTCCGTCTTCTGTACATATCTGATCCCTCTCTGTTCCAGTTCGGAAATAAATCTTGGACCAAAGTCACCCGCTGCCAACAATGTTACGTCATTATCTGAAAGAAAAAGCGCTGCTCTGGGTGCAGCTCCCTGATCGACTTGTGCAAATGGATTAGCCAGGGACTTAAGAAAGTTTCCATGATCATCGAATAACAGGTAATACGGTGCACGTGCACTATGCAGAGCAACCTGAGCAGTCAAATTCGTATCTATTGCAGCAATTGCTATAGTCATTTTTTCTCCCTCACTTGGTTAAATCAAAATGCCATTAGTCAGCATGAGCAGCCGTAATTAGTCGGGCAACGCACCCTCACCTGAAATCCTCCCAATGATAAGCCCTCCTATGATGGAGAAGCCAATCAAATAAAATGCAAGTACTATTGTAAAAGCGAGACCGAAGTAGTGAACCAGCAGCGGCAACAGAGGGAGTTTAACGGCACGGGTATACAGCACGACAGATATTAGAGATGTTCTCATTCCCTTTTTCCTGAGGTCATGCAGCACCGCATACCAGGCGTACACCGGTCCGGTTGACAGAATTCCCACCACAATCGCAGTTAACCAGCCCATGATGCCGGATTTCCTACCGAGGTACTTCTCAACCCGTTTTGGATTAAGTAAAAGATCAATGATAAAGATCAGCAAGAATACGAGTACAAGTACGGGATACACTTTATCTAGCAGCTGTAAAAAAACCGTAATCGCACTCAGTGTCAAATCGGAATCAAGTAATGCTGTCACGCCATAGATCATCAGGACAACTGTCAGGAAAATCCAGCCTCCGGCTCCACCTTTCCCTGCTTTTCTCTCGCTCGTCATTACTGCATCATCCCATCAACTGCAGTGTATAAACGGTCAGAAATGGAATCACAATAGCAAACACGAAGCACAATAGATTTCTGTAAATGGCAAAACGTTTGCCCAGCAACAGTGCCTCGGCCGGTAGTTGAACAATACCTACCGTCACCCAGCTGACTATCAATGCAGTGACTGTCAGTAAAGTTACACCTTCCGCAAGCAGTTCGCCGCCCAGAACGTAGCTCGCTATTGGATGACCCGCAGCCACACTGCCTAATGAGGCGCCAAGGAATACATCGACCAGGTCATTTTGACCGAATAAATCCGATGATATCTGTCCTGGCAAAAGCTCAACTGCCAGACTGGTCAGCAACAACATTCCAGCAATGATCGGCAATATGTTGATAAATGTTCGTAGTGTTTTACTTGCGCTATGCTTCAGCCTTGCTTCTATCACATTCAGAACCCCAGATCTTCAGACTAATTAAATGAATTTCGCTGCCAGAATGCAGCTTAAATTCATGATTACAATCATCAACATATTAGTGTGCCGAGTCTGGATAGAAAATGCCATCAAATAAGCGACACACCTCGTTGCCAATCCTCTACCGATATGTCGCTTGTGGGTAGTGTAAGGGCCTATAATCATTGCTACGATATTCACTGTCAGTCAGCAGGTATATACTGGGCAGTGGAAAACAGAGATGTTGAAATATAAAAGATGAGTACACTGGCCTGGATTATTGGCAGCAGCCTTCTGATGAGTGTTATAGCACTGGTTGGCAGTGTTACTCTTATCTTAAAAGAATCCACCCTTCAGCGAATAATCCTGCCACTGGTTGCCTTTTCGGCCGGCTCCCTGATTGGAGGGGCCTTCTTTCATATGATTCCTGCGGGTCTCTCGCAGTATGGTAACAATAATTCATTCTTTGTCTGGATCATTGCCGGCTTTAGTGTCTTTTTTGCCCTGGAGCAATTGCTGCATTGGCATCACTGTCACCGTGCCACTGCAAGTTGCAAGCAACCTCTTACTTACCTGATCCTCATTGGTGACGGCCTGCATAACTTTATCGGGGGGCTTGCGATAGCCGGCACGTTTATAATTGATATTCGACTGGGTATCATGGCCTGGCTGGCTGCTGCAGCACACGAGATCCCCCAGGAACTCGGTGATTTTGGTGTCCTGGTGCACGGTGGCTGGGATAAACGCAAGGCATTACTATTCAACGTGTTATCGGCGCTGACCTTTTTGGCAGGGGGTTTGTTGACCTATGTAATCTCCTCCAATATGGATGTTTCCTTCCTGATACCCTTTGCGGCAGGTAACTTTCTGTATATCGGCGCTTCCGATCTGGTTCCCGAGGTCAGGAAGCATAAAGATCTTGGAGTCAATATCACGAACTTCATCTTCTTTCTTCTCGGTGTTTCGCTGATGTTGCTCATCAAGATCGTGCTTGGATCGTAAACGAAAGCGATTGAGAATCGGGGTAATAACCTGTTACTTAACTGGTGGTAAATATGATTACATTTGGTCCCGTTCCCTCACGCCGTCTCGGCCGTAGCCTTGGTATAAACAATATTCCTCCCAAGTCCTGTTCCTATTCATGCCTTTACTGCCAAGTAGGGCCTACACAGCAAAAAGAAATCGCCCCCCGGCCTTTTTATGCACCTGAAGCAATCAAGCAGGCCGTTATACAGCAGGTGGAATCGGTAAGCAGCTCTGGTGAGCAGATAGACTATTTGACCTTTGTACCGGATGGTGAGCCGACACTGGACAGTAAGCTCGGAGAGACCATTGAGCTGTTGCGTCCACTAGGTTACAAAATAGCGGTGATCTCCAATGCTTCTTTGGTGTGGAAAACAGACGTTCAACATGTACTGCACAAGGCAGACTGGGTTTCACTGAAGGTGGATGCAACCGATGATACGACATGGAGACATATCAACAGACCGCATAAGGATCTGCGACTGGGCAGAATGCTGGACGGAATTAAAAGCTTTGCCAACGACTATCAGGGCACATTGGCAACCGAGACAATGCTCGCCCAGGGCATCAATGACAGCGTGGCTTCTGTCACTTCTGTTGCCGACTTTCTCGAGCAACTGGTGCCAGCTACAGCTTACCTGGCAGTACCTACCCGGCCAACATCTGAGACAGGTATAGTGCCGCCCGCTGAACGAGTTATAAATCAGGCATACCAGATACTCAGCGACAGGCTTCCACGGGTGGAGCTTCTTATTGGATATGAAGGCAATGCCTTCGCTTTTACCGGCAATGCGGAAGAGGATCTGCTCAGTATTACAGCGGTACACCCTATGCGTGAAGAAGCAGTGAAGGCCTATCTGCTTAAGGCAGGAGTAGACTGGGAACTGGTTCTGCGTCTTATCGAAGAAGGAAAGCTACAAAAATCAGAGTATCAAGGCAGTCAATTCTATCTCAGATGCTTACCAAACAGACAGAAACTGGCATTAATTTAAGGGGGGTGGAGTGATTGATCATTCCGACCTCTCATGTCTCTTTAATCTTGAGGCGTTATGTGCATCATTCGTTACCACATGCACCTTTGCTATATGCTTTGTATTAGTAGTAGGTTAGTAAATGTTCTGCCCACAATTCGTCAGGTCGAAATTAATAGATAGAACCTATTATTAAAATAGATTTAATCTGTTTTACAAAATGTTTGAAATGATCAATATTATGCTATGAGTTCAATATAAAGCTGAACTTAAAAGAAATTTTTTTCACGTGCAAAATAGGAGATTAACCGATGTCTGAAAACAAATGCCCGGTGATGCATGGTGGTGCTACAGAGAGCAGCATGTCGAATATGGAATGGTGGCCCAAGGCGCTTAACCTCGACATTCTCCATCAACAAGATAGCAAGACCAACCCGATGGGTGCAGGCTTTAACTATCAGGAAGAGGTCAGGAAACTCGACGTAGCAGCGTTCAAGGAAGACATGCACGCGCTAATGACTGACAGCCAGGAGTGGTGGCCGGCAGACTGGGGCCACTACGGTGGTCTGATGATCCGCATGTCCTGGCATGCGGCCGGTACCTATCGTACCGCTGATGGACGAGGTGGTGCCGGCAGCGGCAACCAGCGCTTTGCACCAATCAACTCCTGGCCGGACAATGTTAACCTGGACAAGGCACGTCGTCTGCTCTGGCCGATCAAGAAGAAATATGGCAACAAGGTCAGCTGGGCCGATTTGATTGCCTACGCGGGCACTATCGCCTATGAATCCATGGGCCTGAAAACATTCGGATTTGGTTTCGGACGCGAGGACATCTGGCATCCGGAAAAAGATACTTACTGGGGTTCAGAAAAGGAATGGCTAGCCCCCAGCGACAACCCCGAAAGCCGCTATTCCGGTGAACGGAACCTGGAAAACCCGCTGGCCGCCGTGATGATGGGGCTGATCTACGTCAACCCCGAAGGTGTGGATGGTAATCCGGACCCACTGAAGACGGCTCATGATGTGCGCGTAACCTTTGCCCGTATGGCCATGGACGATGAGGAAACCGTTGCCTTGACCGCCGGCGGTCACACCGTTGGCAAATCCCACGGTAATGGCGATGCGGCGTTGCTGGGACCAGAACCTGAAGGTGCTGATGTCGAGGACCAGGGTTTCGGCTGGTTAAACAAGACCAAGCGCGGCATTGGTCGTGACACCGTGTCCAGCGGCATCGAAGGCGCATGGACAACCCATCCAACCCAATGGGACAACGGCTATTTCCAACTGCTGCTCAACTATGAGTGGGAACTGAAGAAGAGTCCGGCAGGTGCATGGCAGTGGGAACCCGTCAACATTAAGGAAGAAGATAAGCCCGTTGATGTTGAAGACCTCTCGACCCGCTATAACCCGATCATGACCGATGCCGACATGGCCATGAAGATGGATCCAGAGTATCGCAAGATTTCTGAGCGTTTCTACAACGATCCGGAATATTTCTCCGAGGTGTTCGCACGTGCATGGTTCAAGCTGACGCACCGCGACATGGGACCCAAGGCGCGCTACATTGGCCCTGATGTGCCGCAAGAAGATCTGATCTGGCAAGATCCGGTTCCTGCCGGGCGCAATGACTACGATGTTAAGGCCGTGAAGGATAAAATCTCTGCCAGTGGTCTGAGTATCAGCGAGATGGTTGCCACTGCCTGGGATAGCGCAAGAACCTTCCGTGGTTCGGATATGCGGGGCGGAGCCAATGGGGCACGCATCCGCCTGGCACCGCAGAAGGAATGGGAAGGCAACGAGGCTGCTCGTCTGGACAAGGTGCTGGCCGTTCTTGATCCGATGGCTGCCGAGAGTGGTGCAAGTGTAGCGGATGTGATTGTCCTGGCTGGTAACGTTGGTGTCGAGCAGGCCGCAAAGGCCGCCGGCATTGAGGTCGTAGTTCCGTTCTCGCCTGGCCGGGGGGATGCAACTGACGAGATGACAGATGCCGAATCCTTCGAAGTGCTGGAACCCCTGCATGACGGCTACCGCAACTGGCTCAAGCAGGACTATGTCGTCAGCGCGGAAGAGCTAATGCTCGACCGCACACAACTAATGGGACTGACTGCTAACGAGATGACAGTACTGATTGGCGGTATGCGCGTAATTGGCACCAACTACGACGGCACGAAGCACGGTGTGTTCACAGGGCGCGAAGGTGCTCTGACAAACGACTTCTTCGTCAACCTGACGGACATGAACTACACGTGGAAGCCTGCAGGTATTAACCTGTATGAAATCCGCGATCGTAAGACGGACAATATCAAGTGGACGGCGACACGTGTTGATCTCGTTTTCGGCTCCAACTCGGTCCTCCGTGCCTATGCCGAAGTTTATGCACAGGATGACAACCAGGAAAAATTCGTGCAGGACTTTGTCGCAGCGTGGACGAAGGTTATGAATGCTGATCGCTTCGATTTAGCCTGATTCTCGGCACATATCCCTGTGCCGTTCATCATATAAAAAATGGAGATAGACCACGTTTTACGATATTGACCTGCAGCAGTAAAATTTAAGGGGGTCAGAGTGATTAAATATAAAATCGCTCCGACCCCTTTTTTTTGGATGAGCTTACTATTGATCACACTGTTCGAATTTTTCGATGATTAACGCAATTTAATTCGAATATACATATATCTAGCAAGTAAGCTAAACTCTGCATAGGGTCAATTGCATGACTTTATATAAACAAATGACATCTTCCATAATCATTTGTTCACTTCACAAGAACAATATACAGCAGCACTATCAGGCTTATGGCAGGCATTAAGTGAAAATTAGTCTTTATCTATCAGTAGTCGTTATCACATCAATCATCTCATTTTCAGCTTTTGCATCTGAAAAAGTCGATCAGGATGATAATCAGTTATTACTGGCATCCTGTCAGTCATTAGCGACAAAATCGGAGCAGGTGAAAGCCAGGCACTGTGCTTACTATATTCTAGGGTTTGTTGCCGCTGCGCAAGTCATTGATCCTATAGTTAAAAAGAAAGAAACCGAGAAAAAACGTAAGTCATTTGGGGTAATGAGCAGACCCTTTTTCAACAAGGAGAAAATTCCACCAGCACGTTTTTTCCCTTTTTGCGTACCTAAATATGAATCGGAATCTCGTGTTATAGAGACTGTTTCAAAGCAACTGAAACCCGACAAAGCTGATAGCATAATAATGCTACGAGATATGATTTTAAAGGCACTTAAGAGTGAATACCCATGTAACAAAGGCTAATCAACATTGAACAATCGGAGTCAACGATGGATATTTACTTTGTAGATTATAGAATTCACACGAGCATGAGCTTATTCCGTGCTCTAAAGTAGCTCGGCACGAATGCGACATACAATCATTCTATCGATATCGTTATCAGTATTTTGGTTGTTGAATTCTGAGCACAGCACCGACTATATGCTGTCGCTTGGGGTAATCTCTATCGCCTTTGTTGTATATATAGCACACCGAATGGATGTGGTTGATCACGAATCTCAACCTGTGCATCTCACGCAAAAAATCCCCGCTTACTATGCCTGGCTTATGAAAGAAATAATTCTTTCCAATTTAGTGGTAGTAAAACATATCTGGCTTGGCAATAAGTCTATTTCACCTGTTTTTGCGACCATTACAGCCAGCCAAAAAACAGAATTAGGGAAGGTCATCTATGCAAACTCTATAACTCTGACGCCGGGTACTGTTAGCGTAAATTTAGAAGGTGATCGAATTCTGGTTCACGCTTTGTTACAGGAATCAATTAAAGACCTGGAATCCGGTGAAATGGACCGCCGGGTCGCTCAACTGGAAAGCTAATGTTAATCGCTGCAACCATAGCCATTCTGGTTGTCATGATCATGGCGATCATTCGTGCGATTATGGGACCTACGCTCTACGATCGTGTTCTTGCTGTCAATATGTTTGGAACCAAGACTGTTCTACTTCTTTCCCTGTTGGGTTTTGTGATGGGTCGGCCGGAGTTTCTGGATATTGCTATCGTCTACGCTCTGATCAATTTCATTAGTGTAATTGGCGTATTGCGCTATTCCGAAAATTTCATATTCAAGCAAAGCGTGCAACGAAAAAAGTAATGGAAAAGAATACATAATGGATGTTTTCATGGCTATAGCTAGCGCACTATTTTTACTGATAGGCAGTTTTCTGTGCATATCGGGGGGGGTTGGAATTTTGCGTTTTCCAGATTTTTATTCTCGAATGCATGCAGTAGGTGTGGCTGAGACTTTAGCTACTGCGATGATTCTAATCGGGCTAATATTGCACAACCCAGATTTTTTCGTCGATATCAAGCTCATGATCATTCTGATCATGACTTTATTTATTAGCCCCACCGCTAGCCACGCGTTAGCCAGTGCCGCAATGCGTAATGACCTGCTGTTACAGGAAAAGGACTAATAACCAGAAAGTGAACAGGTGAAGTCATCGAACTCCTAATTGATATTGTCTTATTGACCTTCCTGGTCTGTGTTGCCTTCGCCATTGTCTGGATGAAAGATTTGTTAGCAGTGATTATGCTGCTAGGCATTTACGGTCTGTTATCAGCCAGTTTTTTCGTCGTGATGGATGCTGTTGATGTGGCGTTTACAGAAGCATCAGTGGGTGCGGGTATCTCCACCTTGCTGATGCTGGTGACAATTTCCATGACAGGCCGTTCAGAGCATCCGGTGCGGCATAAACCTTTATTGGCTTTAGCTGTGGTTATTTTCACTGGTGGCCTGCTGATCTACGGCACCCTGGACATGCCGTATTTTGGCCTGGCAGAAGCACCGATTCATCAACATGTTGCTCCTCGATACATTAACGATTCAATGCAAGAGATTGGTGTGCCTAATATTGTAACGTCGGTGCTCGCAAGTTACAGGGCGTTCGATACATTTGGTGAGGTGGTGGTAATCTTTACCGCAGGCATTGGGGTATTGGCACTTTTGTCGGTGGCACGTCGCCGCGATGATGTGACAAAAATTGACTCACTTAATATGTCCATGCATGAAAAGTATTTAATCCTGCGTATCGTCACTAAAATTCTGATTCCTTTTATTTTGCTATTTGCTTTTTATGTACAGTTTCATGGCGACTACGGACCTGGCGGTGGGTTTCAGGCAGGCGTGATCTTTGCCGCCGCCATATTCCTGTATACCATGTTGTTCGGCATGAGCACCGCACGTCGAGTGATTAATCAATCTTTAATTCAACTGCTAGCTGCAATCGGGGTGCTGCTCTATGGCAGCGTCGGCGTGGTTTCCCTGTTGAATGGAAGAAATTTCTTTGATTACAGTGTGTTAGCCACTGACCCGGTCGCAGGTCAGCATCTGGGAATTCTTCTAATTGAACTTGGCGTGGGCATCACTGTTGCATCGATTATGATCATTATATTTTTTAATTTTGCGGGCCGTATAGAAGATCAGCAGAACAAAGTAAATCAGGATTTATAATGATATTAGGACTCTATAATTACTGGATTGTAGTGGTGCTGATGATGGTCGGTTTTTATATCGTTATCGCCCATGGCAACCTGGTCAAAAAGATTATTGGGCTGACTATTTTCCAAACATCTGTATTTATTTTTTATATCAGCATGGCCAAGATCGATGGCGGCACAGCCCCCATTCTAGCCGAGGGCATAAAGCAATTCTCAAATCCTCTACCCCACGTATTAATCCTCACCGCAATTGTCGTTGGCATTGCGACGACGGCTTTAGGGCTCGCACTGGCTGTGCGTATCAAAGAAGCCTATGGAAGTATTGAAGAAGAAGAAATACAAAGTAAGGATAATCTGAATTGTTAGCACATTTACCGATCCTGCAGGTCATTGTTCCAATGATGGCGGCACCTATGTGCCTGCTTTTGTCACGACCTCGCCTGGTATGGCTATTTGCTCTAATAGCGAGTGGTTTAGCCTTTCTAATTAGTAGCGTTTTGCTACAGCAGGTAATGACATCGGGTACGATTATTTACGAACTGGGTGGCTGGGCTCCACCCTGGGGAATTGAATATCGCATTGATCTACTCAATGCCTTCTTGTTACTGATTATTTCAGCGGTCAGTACAGTTGTACTGTTTGCCGCTCACACTAGCATAAGTCAGGAGATCCCCACAGACCGGCACACGTTTTTTTACATATTGTACCTGTTATGCCTGGCCGGAATGCTTGGCATCGTGGCGACGGGCGATGCTTTTAATGTCTTCGTTTTCCTGGAGATATCTTCACTGTCGGCCTACGCCTTGATCGCGCTGGGTAAAGATAGACGTGCACTTTGGGCCTCTTATCAATACTTAATTATGGGCACCATCGGGGCGACTTTTATTTTGATTGGCATCGGCCTGATCTACCAGATGACCGGCACGCTGAATATGGATGATCTCTCCAGGCGCCTGCCAGAAGTAGCTCAAACAAAAACTGTCTTCACGGCTTTTGCGTTTGTGATCGTTGGCATCTGCCTGAAATTAGCCATGTTCCCACTTCATCTGTGGCTGCCTAATGCCTATGCTTATGCGCCTTCGATAGTCACGGCTTTCCTTGCGGCCACGGCGACAAAAGTAGCCGTTTATTTATTGATTCGTTTTACCTTCTCGGTGTTTGGTCTGTCTTTTTCCTTCACCCATTTGCCCTTACAGATACTGTTTCTAGTCCTTGGTCTGGCGGGAATCTTTGTGGCCTCAACGGCAGCTATCTATCAAACCAATGTTAAACATCTATTTGCTTACTCAAGCATCGCGCAGATTGGCTACATGATAGTGGGCTTCAGTGTTAGCACCGTGGCAGGTTTAACCGCGACGTTATTGCATTTGTTTAATCATGCATTAATGAAAAGTGCCTTGTTTTTAGCATTGGGTGCAGTGATGTACCGTATCGGCACCACTCAATTAAATCATTTTCAGGGCTTAGGCCATCAAATGCCTCTCACCATGGCAGCGATTGTAATAGGCGGTTTAAGCTTAATAGGGGTACCACTCACTGTTGGCTTTGTTAGTAAGTGGTACCTGGTACTGGCCGTGATTGAAAATGGCTGGTGGCCGGTTGCCGTACTCATTCTGTTAGGCTCGTTATTGGCCGTCGTGTATGTATGGCGTATCGTTGAAATGGCATATTTTAAACCCGCCTTAGCCGGTACAGAAACAATCAAAGAGGCCCCTCTTTCATTCTTAATTCCCATCTGGATCCTGATAATAGCCAACATCTATTTTGGCATAGACACGCGTCTAAGTGTGCAAGTAGCACAGGCGGCTTCGCAAAGCTTGTTTGGTGTGAGCCCGTGAATATTACCCTGGAATCCATGCTGAATCTCAGCATCATAATGCCATTGTTAGCGGCAGCAGGCATTGTGGCGACGGGACGCAATGCAAACCTGCGTGAAGCAGTGACCATTGTCACGTCTTTGCTACTGCTCATCCTGGTCATAAATCTATACCAGGGCAACCAGCAAGGTGAGAGCATTAGTGTGCTTTGGTGGGAACTTTTACCAGGTTTGCAGATAAGCTTCAGTATCGAACCATTGGGAATACTTTTTGCCTTAATTGCCAGTTTCCTGTGGCTGATTACAACAGTTTATGCCATTGGTTATATGCGCAGCCATAACGAGAAGAACCAAACCCGCTTCTATACCTGTTTTGCCATCGCCATTAGCAGCGTAATGGGCATTGCATTTTCTGACAATCTATTCTCCCTGTTTATCTTTTACGAAGTGTTAACCCTGTCCACCTACCCGTTGGTCACACACTCAGGAACTGAAGAGGCAAAAAAAGGTGGACGAGTTTATCTCGGAATATTGCTCAGTACATCAATTGTATTTTTCCTGTTAGCCATTATCAGCACCTGGTTTGTAGCCGGTACTCTGGACTTTAAACCTGGTGGTGTATTTGGCTCTGATGTGAATAAGATGGTTGCAGGTGTGATACTGCTGCTGTTTGTTTTTGGTATAGGCAAGGCCGCTATAATGCCTTTTCATCGTTGGCTACCTGCCGCTATGGTCGCACCTACACCCGTGAGTGCCCTGCTGCATGCCGTAGCCGTGGTAAAAGCCGGTGTATTTACCATATTAAAAGTATGCACGTTTATCTTTGGCATAGATTTACTAGCAGAACTGCCAAGTACACAATTTTTGCTCTACCTGGCAGGTGCATCTATTCTACTGGCCTCTCTGGTCGCAATGCGACAAGACAATTTAAAAGCAAGATTGGCCTACTCAACGGTGAGTCAACTGGGCTATATCACTATGGGTGCATTACTGGCCACTTCATCCGGTGTTATTGGTAGTTCGATGCATATGGCCACCCACGCTTTCGGTAAAATCACCTTATTTTTCTGTGCCGGCGCCATTCTTGTTGCCGCACATAAATCAAACATAAGTGAAATGCGTGGCCTTGGTCGACAGATGCCAATCACCATGGCCGCCTTTTTTATTGCCAGCCTCAGTATCATCGGTGTACCACCAACTGGAGGTACCTGGAGTAAATGGTTTCTGTTAATGGGTACCATAGAAGCCGAGCAGTTAATTCTTATGGGTATACTCATCATCAGCTCTTTGCTAAACATTGCCTATCTATTACCGATTCCTTATCACGCCTATTTCTCTGCTGACAAGTTATCCTCGTCTGGAGCCGGGATTAAAGAAGCGCCACTCCCATCATTAATTGCCCTGTGCGTTACGACAGCTGGCTGCGTAATCCTTTTTATATATCCACAACCTTTATATGAGCTGGCTAAAGCCGTATGGCAACTTGGGAATTAGCTAATGGAAAATGAGAAGCCATCAGTTGATAAGATTTCATTTTTTGATAAGCCGAAAAATGTAAAACGTATTTTATATCTCCTTTACGGAAGTTGTGTGCTTCTTCTTGTGCTGGACTTTGTGATTCATCGTCACGTGATGCACAGATGGGAAAACCTTTGGGGGTTCTATCCACTTTATGGTTTTGTTGGCTGTGTTGTCCTGGTACTCGTCGCCACATGGATGCGTACTTTTCTCATGCGCCCAGAAAACTACTATGACGAGGACAAATCAGCCGTTGATAAAAAGCCCGACACAAATGTAAAACAAAGCGCAGAATCAGGTGGCCACGATGTGGATGCTTGAGATACCTCCTTTTCTTCCCTTCTTTATCAGCGCAGTGATCGCTGCGGTCAGTCGTGGATCTATACGCAATGTAATCATGCTGGCAACCCCTGTCCTGAGTGGGCTTCATCTATGGATGGTACCAGACGGTATTCATCTTCAGTTCGATTTTCTCGATTATCAACTCATTCCTTACCGCGTTGACAATCTGAGTCTTATTTTTGGCTATGCCTTTCACATTGCCGCGTTTATTGCCATTGTCTACTCACTGCATGTGCGCGACACCCTGCAACAAGTGGCAGCAATGATGTATGCCGGCAGTGCTATGGGAGCCGTTTTTGCTGGTGATTTATTATCTTTATTTGTCTTCTGGGAATTGTTGGCCTTTACTTCGGTATTTCTTATCTGGGCGCGCAGAACCCAGCGTTCCTATTCTGCTGGCATGCGCTATCTTATTATTCAGGTTTTATCCGGCATCATTCTTCTTGTCGGCACGCTGTTTTATGCGGTAGAAAATGGCACTTTAGCTTTTAATTTCATTGGCTTAGAAGGTGTAGCTGGATGGCTGATTTTTATCTCTTTTGGTATTAAGTGTGCCTTTCCTTTAGTTCACAACTGGCTCACCGATGCCTACCCTGAAGCCACCGTCACGGGCACCGTTTTTCTCAGTGCGTTTACCACCAAAGTGGCCGTCTATGCATTGGCTCGCGGATATCCTGGTACTGAGCTTTTGGTTTATATCGGTGCTGTGATGACATGTTTTCCTATCTTTTTTGCCGTGATTGAAAATGATCTACGCCGAGTGTTGGCCTATAGCCTGATTAATCAGGTTGGGTTTATGGTCGTCGGTATCGGAATCGGCACAGCCCTTGCCATCAATGGTGCCGTTTCACATGCGTTTAATGATGTCATCTTTAAAGGCCTGTTGTTTATGTCAATGGGCGCAGTGCTGCATATGACCGGGCGTATAAACGGCTCTGACCTGGGTGGGTTATATAAAACCATGCCTAAAACTACGGTGCTGTGCATTGTAGGAGCGGCCTCTATTTCAGCTTTCCCTCTATTCAGCGGTTTCGTGAGCAAATCCATGGTGATGGCTGCCGCGCTGGAAAATGGCTATGACTGGATATGGCTAATGCTGTTATTTGCCTCTGCAGGTGTTTTCCATCATGCAGGAATTAAGATTCCCTATTTTGCTTTCTTCGCACATGACTCAGGTATCCGGGTCAGTGATCCACCCAACAACATGTTACTGGCGATGTTAATTGCGGCAGGTCTATGTATTGGGATTGGCATCTATCCTGCAGCTTTGTATTCATTGTTACCCTACGATACAGGCTACAATCCTTACGATGCCACCCATGTGTTGGCGCAGACTCAGTTATTATTATTTTCAGCGCTGGCCTTTGTCTGGCTAAATCTCAGAGGTATGTATCCTCCTGAATTACGTTCCACGAATCTGGATTTTGACTGGATCTATCGTCGAGCCGCTCCAAATGCATTACAAAGTATATTCTCATTTATATCGAAGGTAGACACTGCTTTACGTCAGATGTTTCTCGTAAAACTGGATCAGTTCCTGGCTTTTCTTTCTCGAAGAAACGAGGGAACCAGTGGTTTACTCTCTCGCACTTATCCTGCTGGCAGCATGGTGATGTGGGTTGCCGTGATTCTTGCAACCTACTTATTTCTTAGCTTTATTCATTAAGTGCTTTTAGCATATGAGGTAGTTGTATGGTTCTTCCCCGATACCTTGGGCACTCAGTTAAGAGCGAGTTGATCGGTCTTTGATAACTTATGCCGTTTCCTCTGTATTGTATGAAACAACGACCGAGAAAAACGTTAAACAATGAAACACCAGCAGGACGGTTTAGCCAATGTGTTGCACCGACCGGTTGAAACCGCAACCATTAGCAGGCATTCATATGGCTTCAAAAAACGTCCCTAACCAATCAGGGCAGATTTTGATTTTACCTATAATCCGCTACCCCACTCCGGCAGGAATCTGCTCAATGAGCGCGAGGATACCGTCCATATCATAGTGCGAGAGCAACTTCTCCAGCTCAACTGCCAGGCATTTCGCATCAGGGCTGAGTTCTTTCAGCTCGCCAATCAAGGTTTCTATTTCCGTCAGGGCGTTGATCCTCGCGGCGGCAAGCAGGCGTTCACGCATGCTGCCGGGTAGCTGGATTGCACCCGGTTCCCCGGCACACGGCCTGGCCGATGCCGGCATCGCGGTGTCAGGTTCATGCACGAACTCGACGTGCAGGTGCCTCACCATGCAATCGCAAACCTTCTCAAACAGAAAGGGTTTGCCAATGAAATCGTCAAACCCCGCATCCTGATAAAAGGACCGCTGACGCAGTAGGCCGGATGCCGTAATTGCGACGCACACAATCCCCTCGGCAGGCCATCGTTCACGCAGCTGCCGCACCGCGGTGAGTCCGTCCATTACAGGCATGCGCACATCCATGAAGATGATGTCTGGAATCTGTTGANNGATCANCTGCAGCGCNTCGGCGCCATTGCTCGCCATGGTNACCTCGATACCGGCACGTTCCAGGAGCCCGCTGAGGACTTCGCGATTGTCCTCNAAATCGTCGACCACAAGGGCCTGGACCCGGTAGGGCTCCGCCAGACGGCAAAGCCGACCCTCCTGTACACTCTTGAGTATTAGGTCGCCC
>JGI861J16260_1000015_pt1 | contig 17681 bp, 19 predicted proteins | sample TiedelARG06_123m_FD_16260 | JGI IMG/M metagenome (IMG submission 16260)
CTACTCTGGGCTTTCTCGGCTATCCCCTGCTGCAGGCTGCCGACATCCTTATCTATCGAGCCGGACTGGTACCTGTCGGTGAAGACCAGGTGCCGCACATTGAATTGACCCGGGAGGTAGCGAGGCGCTTCAACCATCTTTACGGCCGTGAGCCGGGTTTTGAAGAAAAGGCTGAAGCGGCAGTGAAAAAGATGGGCAAGAAAGCGGCTAAAATGTATCGTTCTCTGCGGACAGCCTACACTCAGCAGGGTGATCACGATGCGCTTGCCCGCGCACATGCATTACTGGATGAGCAGAAGAACCTGACCCTGGGTGACAAGGAGCGGCTGTTCGGTTACCTGGAGGGAGGTGGCCGGGTAATCCTGGTTGAACCGGAGGCAAAATTGACAAAAGCATCGAAGGTCCCAGGGCTGGATGGACAGAAGATGTCAAAATCCTATAACAACACCATCAAATTACGTGATGACCCGGAACGACTGGAAAAGACTATACGTGCAATGCCTACCGACCCGGCACGTGTTCGTCGAACTGATCCCGGCGACCCTGGTAAATGTCCTGTATGGCAATTTCACCTGATCTATTCCAGTGATGAGATACGTAACTGGGTTGAGGAGGGCTGTTCTACCGCCGGTATTGGCTGCCTTGATTGCAAAGGGCCGCTGATTGATGAACTGTTGAAAGAGCAAAACACTCTAATTGAACGCGCACAACCCTACGTAAACGATCCAAGCCTGGTGCGTAATATCATCTCGGATGGCTGCGAGCACGCACGTGAAGTTGCTGAAGAAACGATGCGTGAAGTGCGTCAGAATATGGGCCTGGACTGGAACTGATGACACAGGAGATCATCCAGGAGGAAATGCCTTTCGCCATGGTGCGTGGTGAGGTGGTTACGACACCGCCCAAGGATCTGTACATTCCCCCTGAGGCAATGGAGGTCTTCCTTGACACATTCGAGGGGCCGTTGGACCTGTTGCTATACCTGATCCGAAAGCAGAACCTGGATATTCTCGATATCCCTGTCGCCGAAATAACTCGCCAGTATATGGGCTACATAGACCTGATGCAGATGATGAACCTGGATCTCGCTGCAGAGTACATGGTAATGGCAGCAATGCTGGCAGAAATAAAATCCCGTATGCTGCTGCCCAGACCGGAATCAGAAAGTGAGGAAGAAGAAGATCCACGGGCAATGCTGGTCAGGCGTTTACAGGAATATGAACGTTACCGACAGGCAGCCCTGGACATTGAAAAGCTTCCACGCCTTGGACGAGATCTGTATCTGGCCAATCCACATCGAGATCACGTGAAGCCAAAACGGATAGACCCCCATGTTGAGATTCACGACCTGTTAATGGCATTTTCCGAAGTCGTCAAAAGGACAGATGAGAAGAAGAGTTTTAATATTAACCGTGAGGTTTTATCTATCAGGGAAAGAATGAGCATGGTGCTGGATAAGGTCAATAACAGGGAGTTTATTGTTTTTGAGTCCTTGTTTGATAAAACAGAAGGGAAGATGGGCATAGTGGTTACCTTTATGGCCATCCTCGAACTGCTGAAAGAACACCTGCTGCTGATAGTACAGAATGAGCAGTTTGCACCAATACATGTAAAAGCAGCAGCGTGATTGATAGAAATGGAAAAGGGTATGAGTGAAAAGCCAGAAACAGGACTTGCTAGCACTAGCCAGCCTAACGAACTAAAGAACATTATTGAAGCGGCTATCATGGTCAGTGGTGAGCCGATCACGGTAGACCGTTTATTAGGTATGTTTACTGATACGACAAAGCCTGAGCGCTCAGCAGTCAAAGACTTGCTGTTCGAACTGGAACAGGAATATGCGAACCGGGGTTTTGAACTCAAGCGAATAGATAAAGGCTATCGTTTACAGACGCGTGAAGAGTATTCTCCATGGCTGGCACGTCTCACTGCCGGCAGACCTCCGCGCTACTCACGTGCAATGCTCGAAACATTGGCCATTATTGCTTATCGCCAGCCTGTTACACGTGGTGAGATTGAAGAAATACGAGGTGTGGCAGTCAGCACCGACATTATCCGTACCCTGGTTGAGCGTGACTGGATACGCCAGGTCGGGGTGCGTGACGTGCCGGGTAAACCGGCACTGTTTGCGACCACGAGGACATTTCTTGAGTACTTTAACCTTGAAGGCCTGAGCCAGCTACCTTCGTTACAGGACATCCGTGACCTGGATACCATTGCCGACGAACTCAACATGAAGCTGCCGCTTGAAAGCCGTAATGAGGAATCTGCAGATGCTGACGATTCTGAGAAGGACGAGGATGACAAGGCTAACGAAAAAGGTGCTGAAAACAGTCCGCAATCAGATTTTATAGAGAATGCAGAGAAAGCTGATGAAGCGCCTGTTAATGAGGAAAAGTTTACTGTGGAGGATATGCCGGTAGTAGAGACTGATTCTGCAGCTGAGCATTCCACTACAGATAGTGGAGAAAGTGATCAGGCTGACGCGGAGATTCCAGAAACGCGATGAAACCTGAACGCATCCAGAAAGTCATGGCACAGGCTGGTGTAGGTTCGCGCCGGCAAATTGAGTCATGGATCAAGGAAGGCCGTATTAGCGTCGATGGAAAGCCGGCCGAAATTGGCCAGCTGATTACTCGCGAACAGCGATTCACACTGAATGGAAAACCTTTGCGGTTAAGGCAAAAAGCCCCGACCCGCGTTCTCATCTTAAACAAGCCCGAAGGTACCATTTGTTCAAGAAATGACCCCGAACACAATAAAACGGTTTTTGAATTATTGCCACGTGCCAAGCATGATCGCTGGGTTCTGGTAGGCAGGCTTGATCTCAATACTTCAGGTTTGCTGCTAGCAACCAATAATGGTGATCTTGCCAACCGCCTGATGCACCCCTCATCCGAAATTGAACGCGAATACGCTGTTCGAGTGCTGGGAGAGGCGACCCCTGAGCAGATACAGCAACTACTTGATGGCATAGAACTTGAAGACGGACCGGCTGCATTCCTTTCCATCAGCGAAGCAGAGGGCAGTGGCAGCAACCGCTGGTATCACGTGGTGCTGAAAGAAGGCAGGAACCGGGAAGTTCGTCGCCTGTGGGATGCAGTAGGATTGAAAGTTAGCCGCTTGATCAGGATACGCTACGGCATGATAGCGTTGCCGCGTTTATTGCGTGGCCAATATAAAGACCTGCCTGAAAAACAGGTCACACAACTGATGCAATCTGTCGGCATGCGCAACAAAATAGAAAAGCCACAAGTCAATAAAGCCCGGCCATCAAACAAAAGATCTACTGGTCAGAAGGATCGGGCAAAGTATGATAAATCTTCAGGCGGTCGTAAAGGCGATAACAAGAGCAGAAGAAAAGACTCTTCCAGCGATGACTCGAGGGGTTCTTCATACGATAAAACAAGCAAAGGCAACAAAGGCAGAAAGACAAGTCGCCAACCGGTGCGACGCCGCACACGTGGATGAGCAAAGACAATAAGTATCAACGCATTTACGATATTCTGAATTTACATTACGGCCCGCAACACTGGTGGCCAGCCGACACTCCCTTTGAAGTCATGGTTGGTGCAGTGCTGGTACAAAATACGGCCTGGACGAACGCAAGTGCTGCAATTGAGCGCCTGAAACAAGCTGAGATGATGACACCACTGGCGATGAGTAAAACGCCCATCGATGAACTTGCCTCATTAATTGTCAGCAGCGGCTACTTTAATATAAAAGCCAAAAGACTAAAGTCCCTCTGCCAGTGGTTGGTAGGACAGGGTGATATTGCCCAGCTGAAGCAAAAATCATTAAAAGCATTACGTGAAAATCTGCTTCGGGTGCATGGTATAGGGCCTGAAACTGCCGACGATATATTATTGTATGCACTGGAAAAGCCGGTCTTTGTTATCGATGCNTATACGCGACNTTTATTTTCTCGTCTGGGNCTGCTTCNNCATGATGNCAGTTATGAAGNATTACGGGCAGGTTTTGAGCAGGCGCTGGATAATGATGTGGGGCTTTTCAATCAATATCATGCGCTAATTGTTATTCACGCTAAGGATATATGCCGAAAGCAGCCTCTATGCAGGGATTGCTGTTTGAGAAAGGAGTGTGGAGAGATGCAAATCACGACATGATCTTCAGTATCATGACTGAGTATTTAACTCGTAAAACCTAACAAGAATAAGAAACAGGCAGGAAATGCCAATATAAATTAACATGACGGATTTATGATACCCCATTAGAAAAGTGGTCTTTCATGAGTAGCATCAGGTATTCTCTGATTTGAAACCAGCTGTCAGTGCATCGGCAGTTGAATCTGTATTATCTAGCTATAAGCAAAATAAGATTTTAACCAGGTTTATTGAGATTAGACTGAAAAGGTATATTGGATTACTACAATTTCTGGTGATCCTTTACTAAAACTGATTTGAAGCTGTTTTACAGATAAATACTTTACAGCCGATATCCGCACTATTTTTCAATCTGCTACAGTAAATCGAACATGATCATCACTGGAGAATATTTATGTTTCATATAACAAGAGCTGTCCTGTTAGTGTTTATAAGCACTTTTATCACTGCAGAAGTCTATGCTGCTACCGAATGGAATGTATCGTTATGGGGCAAGAGACGCGCATTTACAGAAAACGTTGAAAAGCTCGCTGAATTAGTCGAGAAAAAAACAAATGGCGATTTCAAGCTGAATATTTCATATGGTGGACTTTCAAAGTCACGCGAAAATTTAGATGGTATTTCTATTGGTGCTTTTGAAATGGCCCAGTTTTGCTCTTTCTATCACAAGAAAAAGAACCCTACCATTACAGTAACTGAACTCCCTTTCTCGCGTAATGTGTCACTAGCGCGTATTGCAGAAATATCTGCCGAGGTATACAAGCACCCTGCTGTGGTACAAGACCTTGCTCGTTGGAATACCACGCTGTTAATGCCCTCACCAATGCCGCAATATAATATTATTAGTAAAAGTGACGCACTGAATGATCTGTCAGACTTTAATGGCCTGCGCATCCGAGGACCTGGTGGTATTATGGGCGTATTAACTCAGGAAGGCGCCATTAAAACAGGCGTTCCTTTTTCTGAAGTCCGTCAGTCAATGGATTCGGGTGTGATTGATGCGGCTTCATTTGCGCCCCATGCACATTTAGCAACAAAAACCTATAAAGTGGGTAAATGGGCGACGACTAACCTTAATTTAGGTACAGCAAATTGTCCTGTAGTAGTTAACACTGATGCACTGAATAGTCTCGAGCCTGCACACAGGGAAGCATTGCTTGGTTCTGTAGATGAAGCCATCGCCTACTATGTTGATAACTACGACAACAACACAACGAAAAAGTATGAGCAGGCGATCAAAGACGCTGGTTTAACCCAGGTAACATTTACGCCAGAGCAAACCACGAAGCTGAATGAGTTATCTGATACGGTTCGTAAAGACTGGGTAAAAGAAAACAGTAAAAATTTTGATGCTCAAGCTTTATTCGACTTTACTGAAGCCTTGTTTAATAACGTTACTGAAGCCTCGGTTAATAAGTAATTCCGAAGAAAAATAGCCATGCTGATTTCAGTATCAGTGTGGCTATTTATAATTAATGCTGATAGTTTTGTATCGACACGAATCATTTGTTCCCATCCGCTGAACTGAAAAAGGCATATTCATGTCAGGCTCAACCACTATCCTGCTAGACAAGTCTAAATTAAGTTTAGCCGACCAGACTTTTTTAAAACTTGAATCAGCTTTAAATTTACTCGGCGGTATAATTATTATCGCACTGGTTCTCTTTGCCACGGTGAATGTTCTGGGCCGATGGCTATTCGATATGCCAATAGATGGATATATTGACTGGGTAGAACAGTCAATGGCATTCATGGCATTTTTAGGCATCGCCTATACCCAAAGGGAAGGTGGTCACATCCGCATGGACATGCTGGTCAGCCGTTTGCACGGCAGACGGCTCTGGATAGTTGAATTAGTTTCCTCCGTTATTATGCTGTTGCTTACCCTGGCACTGATCTATGGGTCATATTTGCATTTCTGGCGTGCATACAGCATTGGCGATTCATCTTTAGATATTGACCTCCCGACGTGGCCGGCAAAATTTATCGTGCCGTTTGCATTAACTGTTCTCGCTCTACGTCTACTGTTACAAATCTGGGGCTATGTCCGCGCTGCTGCTGAGAATAGTGACCAGCCCGTTGCCGTGCCGTTAATCGAAGATGCTGCCACTGTTGCTGCGAAAGAAGCCGCGTCTATTATTATTTCCGATGATATTGTTTCTGATGACATAAAGGAAAAAGAATAATGGGCATATTTGCATCCATGGCAAGTATGGATAGCGTCAGTATCGGCCTCTGGGTGACCGCCCTTATGATGCTGTTGGTGGTCATTGGTGTGCGTGTTGCTTTTGCTGCAGCGACGGCCGGTTTTTTTGGTCTAGTCTGGATTTTTAGTGCCAAATTAGGTTTTGAAAAAGGTCTGCTTGTGGCGATTAAAATGGCCGGCACTATCCCTCACTCCAAGGTGTCGACCTTAGCCTTATCACTGATTCCTACTTTTATTCTTATTGGTTTCCTCGCTTACCATGCTGGTCTAACACGCGCTTTATTCGAGGCCGCCAAGCGCTGGGTCGGCTGGCTGCCTGGTGGTATGGGTGTGGCTACAGTTTTTTCTACAGCCGGTTTTGCTGCAGTATCGGGTGCCTCTGTTGCTACATCTGCCGTGTTCGCGCGCATTGCAATTCCGGAAATGTTGAAGCTGGGATATGACAAACGGTTTGCCGCAGGTGTTGTTGCGGCAGGGGGAACGCTGGCATCGCTCATACCTCCTTCTGCAATACTGGTAATTTATGCCATCATCGTTGAGCAGGATGTTGGTGCATTGTTGATGGCAGGTTTTTTACCGGGAGCCGTTTCAGCTCTTATCTATGGTGGCCTGGTGGTTTTATTAGCAACCACTCGAAAAAACTTTGGGCCACCAGTTACGGGTTTTAGCTGGAAACAGCGCTTTCAGAGTCTGCCCGGTGCTATGCCTATTTTCTTAGTCATCGCAATTATCATGGTCTGTATTTATGGCGGGGTGGGTACACCAACCGAAGCGGGCTCGCTGGGTGCCTTTATAATTCTTGTTATGGCTTTATTCAAAGGTATGCGCTGGAAAGAGTTACGCAGTTCCTTGATGGAAACAGCAAAGCTCACCGTAATGATTTTCACTATAATCTGGGGTGTGCTGATATACGTGCGCTTCCTCGGGTTTGCTGATCTTCCAGGTGCATTTTCAAGCTGGATCACGAGTCTTGATCAAAGCCCGATGTTGACGCTGATTATGATTCTATTAGCCTACGCCGTGCTTGGAATGTTCATGGATGCTATCGGTATGCTGCTATTGACGCTACCCGTGGTATACCCTGCAGTGATTGCTTTGAATGGTGGTGAGGCGGTTACAGCAGCTGATTCCGCCTTTGGTGTATCTGGTGTTGGTTGCTCGATCTGGTTTGGCATTATTGTTGTCAAAATGGCAGAAATATGTCTGATCACACCGCCAATCGGGCTTAACTGCTTTGTCGTTGCCGGTGTACGGCCGGAATGTTCTGTACAGGATGTTTTTCGTGGTGTGACACCATTCTTTATCGCTGATGTCATTACTATTGCAGTGTTAATTGCGCTGCCGGGTATTGTTTTATGGTTGCCGGGATTGATGGGCTTTTCTTAAGCGATGATGTATTAACCCTCCCTGTTAAGTCACAGAAATAGATATCACCGGATGAACTAAAAGAACAGCAACTTAATAATAAAACAGGACAATGTAATATACATTACAGCCTTGATCCAGGATTCACCTTTGTGGATGGTCGTGTGTGCACCATACCAGCCTCCAATCGAATTACCCAATGCCAGCCCCAGTCCTGCCCACCACAGCAACTGCAACTGTGTTGCAAATATTGACAGGGCGACGATGGTATAACTGAGCACGATAAATACTTTATACATATTGACACGTACAAGGTTAAACCCCATAACCCTGTGCAGTATAGGCATCAGTACAAAGCCTACGCCAACCTGAATAAAACCACCCCAGAATCCGGCACCTATCATACAGATATGACCTAAAAGAAGATTTTTTGGCTGTGAGTTTTCATTAGTGTTATGACTTATTTTCTTGCCTGTCGCCATTACGATCATCACAAGTATCATAACGATGGCGAGAATGCGGTCAAACCAGATGCCATCGAGTTCAACGCCGAGAAAGGCACCGCCAACAGCCCCAATCGAAGCGGCAAAAGACAAGCTGAGACTCAGCTTAAAATCAGAAAAACCGTTGCGGAAAAAGGCGTAAACAGCAGTAATATTCTGTGCCAGTATTGCAATTCTGTTGGTTCCGTTAGCGACAGGAGCAGGGATATCCATGAACAGCATGACTGGCACCGTTAATAAAGAACCTCCTCCTGCCATTACATTGAGCCAGCCGGCACAAACACCGACAGCCATTAATAAGAATATTTGCCATAACTCCATTTATCTTCCCCAGGGCTATTCAGACGCATAGCTTCATACCTGTCGTGGTTTTATTTGTCAGCAACTACAATTGTAGAGATGAAGATATCACACATGTCTCTGCGCAATGAGGATATGTTCAGGGACATATTAATATCATGCAAATGTTCGATGAATCTAAAAATAACCTGGATGGAGTCTCTTGCCAAATGTTGATATTGTGAAGGAAAAAAAGGATTGGAGCCTGCTTGGGCTAATTATATTACAGGCTAAATACCTAGAACCAATGGGGTCAGCCTCAATAAATCTGATGATACTATTTAGTAGAGCAGAGTCCCTGCTGGGTATTGATAAAATTGTAATTTCAACGAGGAAAGCCTGGGCAGTGAGGGAATCTTAACTATTTACTATTCATGATTACTATAGGAAAGAGACAATAATGAGTGACGAAACAGGAACGGGAAAAACGAGTGATACGAGTGCCGTCTGGCAGAACCATATACCGGTAGAAGGAACACCAGATGGATTCACGGTCAGGACGACATACCCGAATAACCCGGACGGTGTAGAAGTAATGCTGGAAAGGTGGCAAGCCGGGTCATCAGAGCCTCCTCATTCACATCCTGGTGATGATATGACCATCGTCGTTGAAGGAAAAATGATAATTCAGTTTTACCAAAGTCAGGGTGATAATATCATAGCGGAAGGAAAGCCATTAGTGCTCACTAAAGGTGATGTAGGGTATATAGCGGCGAACCGCATACATGACGCAACATATGTAAATGAGTGTAAACTAGTTTACGTGCATGACAGGGCTTTCGGATTTATCGATGCAGGCTCAAGCTGAGTACAATGAACGGCTAGTCTGATTGATTGAATTTGATTAACTATTTATTGTATTTAGCTGCTATCGCCTGTAAGCGAAGCTTAGTCGACGGGGAGCACTTCATTTCACTATAATCTGAATAGACCTAACCTGTGTTTTGAATTCTTATTTGATTGGATTTTGAATATCATCGGCATGCTCAAACAGTAAAGTGATAGAAAGCTTGAAAGATTAAATAGCCGAGGATCCTGAATTTATTCAACAGATCAGGAAAGACAATTGATAGCGCTACTGGATCAAAGCACTAGTAATCTTGACGATATAAGATTGAAAGCGTTACTGAAGAAATATACCTCCACTCTGGATTGGGACACACAGGAACGAATAGAAAATATCTTATCTGAAGTGGATAAAGAGGTGTGGGTGAGGATTGTGCTGGAGGAAATGCCCCGTTTATTATCAGAGGTGCCTGAATGAGCAGTATTATTACTGGGGGAAGAAATCGAGCATCGCTTTCAGATAGTGCAGGAGAGTTTATCTATACTGCCGCTAGAAGTTCAGCATGCGGTAGAGTGCGTGTTGAAAAGTGATGATTTCAGGGCATTCTATTCAAATTCAGAGTCATTGTTTAAATGAATCGCATAAGCGAAACCTGCATTGGATCAGCGTTCACTTTAGCGGTAAAACTTCAATTGTATATACGTGAATCCTGAAACAATTGCCCTGGCACTGGTAATCATTCTTGGCGCCTACTTTATACGTGGAATTACCGGCTTCGGTTCAGGGTTGATATCAGTTCCATTGCTGGCATTGATTATGCCGCTGCAAACGGTGGTTCCTCTGATACTTGTTCTCGACTTCAGTGCGTCTCTGCTTATGAGTCGAAATGCACGGGCGGATGTTATATGGCAGGAGATAATTCCACTATTACCAACCTCGCTGATCGGCATCGTCATTGGCGTCACTCTACTGGTGAATCTCCCTCGAGAGCCCTTGCTGACGGGACTTGCACTGTTTGTAATTCTGTTTGGCCTGCGATACCTGCTTAATATTCATGGTAACAGACTTGTTTCAAAAATCTGGTCGATACCGACTGGTCTTATTGGCGGCCTGATAGGTGCTCTATTCGGTACTGGTGGGCCACCATACGTGATCTACCTTACGCACCGGATTAATGAAAAGTCACAGTTGCGTGCCACTTTCTCTGGTCTATTCATGCTGGATGGTTCTATACGTGTAATTACATTTATCATCATGGGGCTACTGGGTATCTCTTTATTGCCTCTAATCATTCTATCTGCACCGGTGATGATGCTCGCTCTTTATCTAGGAAGCCGCGTTCATATTGGCATCAGTAATCGGCAGATGCTGATGCTGGTCGGGACGCTCCTGCTTATCAGTGGCGGGTCATTGTTGGTAAAAGCCTGGGCTTGACATGGTTTATCTGTGGTTATGCACTCTCTCGTTCAGTAACAGATATTGAAAAATATTTTGTCCAATCATCGTTTTTTTTCTTGCTGCCATGCCAGGGGGACAACAATGGCTGCGTTGCTAAAGCCATTTATAAGTCCTTAATATTTGGTCTTCGCCAGGTCTTATAGATGACGGCCAGGATAGCTATATACCCATTTAGCTGCTTCCTCACAGACATACAGTACTCTTCTCGCTAGCTGCAGGATTATCTTCTTGCTGAACAAATGAACGGATCGTTGGTCAGAGTAGGTAATAGTCACTGCAAGGTTTTACCAGGTCAGCCGGTCTTATGGATATGAAAGCAAAACAAAAACACTTTGAAACGCTGGTTGAGTCGTTTTCAAGCGAGTTGTACCGTTTCGGCTATGGTTTGTGTCACAACAGTGCACAGGCAGAAGACCTGGTACAGGAAACTTTCTTGCGCGCATGGAAGTCCTTTGACAAGCTGCGCGAAGCGAATTCTGCTCGCGCCTGGCTATACACTATTTTACGGCGTGAAAATGCCCGTATATATGAGCGTCAGCGACCTGAAGCTCGAGATCCCGAATCTTTGCCAGAAGTAGCAGTACGCGGCAGTGACACCAGTGTTGAAGGCCTGGTGTTGAGAAAGCAGCTGAACGAACTCAAGGTGGAATACCGTGAACCCTTAATGCTGCAGGTGCTTGCCGGTTTCAGCACCGAAGAGATAGGTGTCATTATGAATATATCAACCAATGCCGTAATGACACGATTGAGCCGTGCTCGGAGATTGCTGCGCGAAGCGTTGCAACAGGAAAAAACACAACAGACTGTGGGAGTCTTATGATGAACTGTCTTGAATGTCGCCGCGAACTAATGATCGACCCACGCAATGAAACAGTGGAGCTGGTCACACATGTCAATGTTTGCCCGGCCTGCAGTAAGGAACGGGAAAAATTGCTTGCACTCGAGGATGCACTTGAGAGCAGTCTGAATGTTAATGTGCCTGCAGGTCTTGAAAGTCGCGTGCTTGAGATCAGTCGTGATGAACATTTTACAGTTAAATCGAGTAGCAGTCCTTTTGGCGGCCATGTCTGGCAAATGGCAGCAGGTCTATTCCTTGCTATTGGCCTCGTGGTATACCTTGGGTTCAACCAGCACTACCCTATCAAGAATGCCCATGCTCTAGAAGTCGCTGTGTTGAATCATATTGTAGATGAACGCCATGAACTGCATGGTAGCAATGAAATTAATCAGGATACGTATGGCAATATCATGACAGCCATCAGCACGCAGACCACGGGTGATATTGGAAAAGTCAATTTTGCAAGCAAGTGCCAGATTCGTAAAAATGCTGGCGCGCACTTAATCACCAGTGGTGAGAAAGGTCCTGTGACCGTTCTGGTAATGCCGGGTGAACATATAGACAAGAATGTAAAAATATCATCAAGCCGTTTCGATGGCACTATCTATTCGACTGTCTATGGAAGTCTTGCTGTGGTCGGAGAGAAAGGTGAACACATACTGCCAATTGCCGATAGAATGCTGCAGTATATCGTGCCTGCCAACAGCTAGGGAACCTCTGATTAATTACACCATACCTCTGCAAGTCCTGAAATGGCCAGCGACAAAGCGTGCTTCGCAGTGAATGGCCATGTCCTTTGCAAGAAGCACAATGCCGTAGCTGTGCCGTTTCAGACCTTGCCCTACCATGCTTACAGGTTGATTCACACTCTGCGTTGTCACTTTTCACCAGGCCCAGGCGTGCTTTCAAAGCTTCGTCTTGATTGTGAATCAACCTGTAAGCCAGAGGCATGGTGTAATTAATCAGAGGTTCCCTCGTATTGTAAAAGCACTTCAGAAGGGGGGCACTGCTGTCCCATTAATTTTCCATTGTCATTTTTTTACTGAACGGACATCAGGCAAACAACAAAAATATTATCCTCTCGCAGGGAGCGCGGGGAGTTCAAAATCTTTTTTTATATAGAGCATATTTGATTCTTTTGGGTTTTCTGCGTTCTCTGCGTTCCCTGCGAGAGATAGCTTTTTTGCTTTTTCAGGTTAGTCTTACAAGTCTCACTGGAATCCTGGGCAGGAATGCTGTTTTCATGTCACCGTAGCTCTTAAGCTCCCGTAAAAGTGGCACAATTAACTCTTACTTATCGATTGATATTTTTTGTGGGACAGCTGTGGAAGGGGGTAAAACATCCCCTGGATCTATATTAACCGCAGATTCCAATAGACGGATACGGTCTTTTTAAATCGAGACGTGGTCAGTCGTTACCCGCTCATTACTTGCCTCTTTTGTGTCCAGCCATCCGTTCAGCATAATAGTTCTTTTCATCAGCTGGAATAGTTTGTACAGCCGATATGGCCTTAACTGTTCTTCTACTCCAGTAACGACTCTTTATTTATCCTGAAAAATAACAGCAGAAACTTATATCAAAGAGCGCTGTGGAGAGAGTGTTCATGTTGACTATCATTATCTGTTTCCGTTCACAGTAGCTGCTCCAAGCATTACGTACATATGATCAATAATACGAATAACCAGGAACATCTGCCTGCCAACATTGGGGCCTTCGACAACATATTATTAAAAAAGTTTTTTCTTTATTTTTGTTATGTATTTCACAGTCACACGGTCTTATAGATAACAGGCAACGAATTCCGTGTCTGTACTGATACGACAAACAATGAGGATATAATCATGAATAAGATAGTAACTACAATAATCACTGCAAGCCTATTATCAGCACCTTTTAGTATATATGCTGGAGAACTGAGTATAGATGATGCGTACCACAATGAAGGTTTCACATCATACGATACAGCGGTACCAAACAGTCCAGGCAAAAGCTTCGATGTATCTCTTGATGATGCGTATAACAATGAAGGTTCCACATCATACGATATAACGGTATCAAACAGTCCAGGCAAAAGTTTCGATGTATCTCTTAATGAAATGTATCGCAATGAAGGTTTCACAGCATACTATCAGGATGTAATCGATCAGCGTGGTATTGAAGGTTCGCTGCTTTCTGTCGCAGCAGTTGCGGCAGTGAAGTAACAAGGTTTGATTATGCATGGCAGAAAGCATAACCACATTTATTATAAAGCCACTGAAGGGCTCATCAGAAATGATGAGTCCTTTTAGTTTTCCGCTCGCAGCAATGAATTACATACAGAATTGCTGTTATTTCAGACAATGCGCAGTCAGGTGAGCCTCATTAGCTGTCGACTGTGTATAGCCATTAGAATACTATGCTGATTTAGTTCATTAGAAACCTGATAAAAAACTTAAATACATTATCTAACTGTTTCAGAGCAAGGAGATACAAGTGAATATGACACAGCGCTTTTATATGGTTGATGTTTTTGCAGAGCAGGCCTATTCAGGTAACCCGCTAGCAGTTGTTATCGGTGCAGAAACTTTGTCTGATGAAACAATGCAGAAGATCGCAGCGGAGATGAATTTTTCGGAGACAACATTTGTCACGTCTGAGCCTGATGCAGATAGCGGATACCGTGTACGTATATTTACGCCGGCACGAGAAATAGCATTCACCGGGCACCCGATTCTCGGTACCGCCTGGGTTATTCGCCACTACGTGGCTAAGGATCCATCAGCAGAAGTGTTGTTAAACCTGGATGTGGGGCAGGTGCCTGTCAAATTTGAGTCTTCCCCTGAAGGAAGAGAGATGGTGCGGTTTCTTGCACCACCGATGACACTCGGTGCGACATCCAGAATAGAGCCCATCGCCGCAGCACTGGGGCTGCAGCCGGAAGACATAGATACAAAGGCGCCTGTGCAGATGGTCTCAGCCGGAACTTCTGCCATGATCGTGCCACTTCGCAGTATCGATGCACTGCGGCGCAGCATGCTTAATCTTGAGTCATATTCAAGCCTGGCAGCTGAGGGATTTCCACCGCTAACCTACCTTTTTTGCAATCAGACTAACAAGGCTGAAAACGACCTTTGTGCAAGATTTTTCTTTGAAGCACATGGGGTACGTGAAGACCCGGCAACTGGAAATGGTGCTGCCTTCCTTGGCGCCTACATGCTGGAGCATCAATACTACCCGGGATCCGGTTTTTCAGTGCGCATAGAGCAGGGTTACGAAGTTCGTCGACCATCATTGATCATGTTGCGAGGACGAATTCACAACGGTCATCATGAGGTAAGTGTTGGCGGTTATGTCACTCCTACAGTGCAGGGCAGTCTTCTCTGATGTCATCCTAAGTCCACAGGCATAGGCTAACGTGAATAGAACAGGTCAAGCTGACACGTAACTGGATCTTTTTAAGCTAGCGTCATAACATCACTTTCGATTTAATCGTATTTCTGATTCATGACATGTATTAAACAAGAACTATTGCCAGCAAGGTGACTGCAATGAAACTATATGATCTGGAGAGATCAGGAAACTGCTACAAAATACGGTTATTCCTGTCTCTAATCGGAATTGAATACACAAAGGTTCCTGTTGATCTTCAAGCTGGTGAGAATAGAACCAGTGAGTTTCTCAGCATGAACCCGAATGGGCTCATTCCCGTTCTTGTTGATGGCTCAGAAACGATTTATGATTCTATTGCTATACTTTCTTACCTGGCAAAAGTATATGCAGATGAGAGCTGGTTCCCAAGCGAGCCTGTTCAATTTTCAAAGGTAATCAGATGGCTGGCATTTGAACAGAGTGAAGTGCGTTATGGTCTGGCTCGTGCCCGTGTAATCGCACTCAAAAACCCGTCAACCCTGGGCAGCACAGGTACTCTGGAAGAAAGCCAGGTGATCGGAAAATTGGCACTGAAAGTTTTAAACAAAAAACTTTCAAAGTCTACCTGGCTCGCCGATAGCAGGCAGGCAACGATTTGTGATATTGCCTGTTATCCGTACACCGCTATGAGTAATGATGGAGGTATTTCAGTTGAACCTTATCCTGCCGTTATACGTTGGATAGAGGATATTGAGCGGCTTGATGGATATATTGCATTACCCGGTCGAATAAAGACATAACATAAAGATGCATAAGACTACAGCTGCTGCCGTTATCTACAATCAATGATGCAAGTAAACATTAAGGTCGAAAGAAATATATGCTAAAAATCATTGCAGTAATATTTGCAGCAGGACTCATCGCTAATATGCTGTTTGTTCAGAAAGCCGAAATGAAGCTTTTGCCTGGCCAACGCACAATACTTGATACTCTTTCAAACAGCAGGACAGAAAAGGTATTTCCCTTGATAGTAATTGGAGTCGCTATTTATATATTAACCCGGTATATACCCGCCTATGCTGAATGGATATTTATTAGTGGAGTCGCCATTACTTTATTGTACTTATGGGTGAACCATTTTCTCGCTGTTAATAGACTCAGAAATGCAGGGCTGCCGGACAATTATATTAGAACGGTACTACTTGGCGGTTTTTTTTACCTGGTTCCTATGACATTCGGTGGCGCAGCGTTGTACCTGTGGAATATAAAAATAATCAGTTAATGTTCCTCTGCCAGCAGGGAAGCTACGGGACTAACTCGGCGAACTTATTATCGACAGTTTCGGTTTCTATTATTCAATGAATAGATCGAATATTTATCATCACTAAATCCTTTAATGAAAATGCGAAATACTGGTTTGTTCTATAGCTGATATGTGGCTCGCTGCTAGATTCTAATGATATGCATCTGCTGACGGAAAGCCTGAAGAATACCAAATAATCGTTAAGGAAAAATAAATCTACCTGCAGATAAAGAGCAAATACAATCCATCAATTTTGATGAATCGCTGTTAGCGCATCATTGATTGCGTTTCTCAGTATTTCGACTTTTTCATGCGATGGGGTCTCAGTAGAAAGATCTGGATAGTCAGAAAAGATTGTATCTACATCTACGCTGTATCCTTCAAGAACCGTCCGCAGTGCTACGAGGAACTCCTGATGGTCTTTATAGCTGGGTGCCTTGTTTTCAGCATATAGCATTGATTCTTCTGCCAATGCTTTTATGTCTCCCTTGATATTGAGTTCACTGCTAGCAGCTAGTTTATATAACACTTCAGAAGTATAGTGTTCAACATCTCCGCTAAGCAGGTTCACTGTACGTGCAGTAGCAAGGTTTTTTAGGAACCTCTTTCCGTTTGGTTGTCGTGATAGATGTGCCATTGCTGCGAATATTTCTGTACGCTGCTCAGCACGGGTTCGATCAAGACAAGCTTTTAGCGGGTCTAAAGTTCTTGGGTATAAAGAACCATTTACATAAGCATCGATACAATGAAATACCTCATGATCGATTGAATAAGCTAAAAAGTCCTGATTATCGATGTAATACGATTCTGGTATTGATTTAAATGTATCATCACCTATGTCATACATGAATTGGGTTGCAGCGGAAGCTGCCTCATCAAGCAAAGGTATGCTTAATGTAATAAGGCAGATATACGGTTTATTAGTAATCCTCGCATTAGGTGTTTTGAATAAGGTCGCTGTTCCATTGCCATTGGCAAGCTGAAATGCGATACGATACTCCTGAGCCTCAACCAGTGTTATACGTAAATCACCTGGGTGTTCATAATCAACATTACTAAGGTCTTCGCCAAGACTATGAGTTAATGGCATGAGTAGATCAAAATCAGCCATTTTGTATAATAATTTAAATTCAATCTCAGGATATGCCGCTCTATAAAGTGTTATTTGCTTGTCAATTAACTGAGTTGGAGTATTCGCGGAGCTGCTATAGACTGAGAACAATAAAACAATGAACAGAACTCCCTTACGGAGTAAGGGCTGCTTGTTATCAATATTGACTCGCAGCTGCGCTGTCATCAGGTTTCTGGTTGTCATTTGGTGCTAATAAGCAATAAACGGCCCTGTGACCAGAGTCCTGGCAAGCTTTATATAGTAGATATGCGGCCTGCTTGAGGCAATCAATTACACG
>JGI861J16260_1000017_pt1 | contig 17406 bp, 17 predicted proteins | sample TiedelARG06_123m_FD_16260 | JGI IMG/M metagenome (IMG submission 16260)
TGAAGCCCGCTTCCCATCCCAGGCGAGCACTGCGTGCTCATTGAAAGTTGACTTGTCGAATTCGCGAGGTACCAGCAATACTGGTCCGCCACTGACCATCGCTATCATGTCCGGGTGTAACTCTTCTTGATCTTCACCATGTACCGCGTCATAGCGTCCGACAATAGTTAAATCGAAAAGCCGCGCATATTGCGCAACCGTTGCATCACCCACACCAGATTTGGAAATCCAGTGAACCCTCTCTGCTGGGGCAGAGCTGGATGCGATACTTTGTTTAAATTTGGATTCAATGTCTTTGATCGTCTGAGCCTGTGCTTTCTTGATACCCATCCGAATGTCGTCCGGTATCCAGCTACGGAGATGTTGATCCAGTGCTGCAAAGTTATGGACCAGCAGTCCAGTGAGGTGGGCGTCATATTTTTCACGGACGAATAATGCGAAATCCAGGGCGGCATCGGATGAATCGGAGCCACTGTATGCGATGAGTATATTCTTGATTTCCATGGTTGTTTCCTTTTCCTGATTTTAGTGTGTGGCGTGCTGGGCTTATTACCGCTATACAATTCTCCGCGTTAAAAGGGTCGGAGTGATTATAAAAAATCGCTCCGACCCCTTTAATTTAGCTGATTCGACAATATTCCTGCAATAATATTTACGCCTGATGAACTGGAGCGCTGAAGATTTACACAAGGAATAGGTCACGTTGAGGAATCAAAAGGGCAGACCCCTTTATTCTTCAGGTATCTGACCTGTTTATTTAAGCCCGGAATAAGGAGGCTGTCCAATTACAAAAATAACATGATTCTTTGATTTACGTCATAGAAGCTATCCTGAAATATCTGTAAAAAACAATTATCAATTCATTGTATAACTTAAGGAGCCAATAATGAAAAAAACGCTTACACTGGCATTTATCACCCTGTTACTTTTCGGTATGAGCCCAGCAGGGTTTGCTGATGAAGACGGTAAAAAACTTTTTGTAAATTTAATCTCTGATGATCTTGATCGTGCTGCCATGGCCGTCGGTATTAGCAACAAGGTTTTGAAAAATAAAGGCATACCGGTAACGATATTTCTAAGTGCGCAAGGTGTTAGATGGGTAGATACAAACATACCACAGAACCGTTATGTTAATGGGAAAACCATGCCCGAGATGTTGCAGGGATTTATGAAATCTGGAGGCCAGGTCATCCTCTGTCAAATGTGCATGAATAATGTAGGTGGCATCAAGAAAGAGGAAGTCCTTGAGGGTGTTAAATTTACTGGAACACTCGACGCTCTATTTGCCGATAACACAACCGTATTGACCTATTAAATTGTCTATCAATTAATTGATTAAAAAGGGGGCGGAGTGATTTTATATAAACACTCCGTGCCCTTTAATTGATCCGTTGAATTGGGAAACAACCCGCTACCAGTACTTAGCTTGTTCCGGGAGAATCCAACACACCCCGCCGCGTGGATCATCCTTGTCACCCTTATAACGCGAAATTAGATGCATATGCAGGTGAGGGATGGATTGTCCTTCTAACGGGCCATCATTGATTCCAATCATTGTAATCATCGGGGCTGAATTCCCTGTCCAGGTCTTTCTTAAGTCTAAGAATCAAGTACTCTGACCCCTTGATATTTGCTTTATTCAGCATCTTCCTGAGCTTTACCTTTCTGGCTAAATATGTTGCTCAGTAATAGTTTCGTAATTAAGCTGTAATGGAATATCAGTGATCAATCCAAACACTAATGACTTTTAGTTGCCCTTTGATGCTTCTCTTGCCTTTCTCAGCCACAATACAGTAAAGCATGTTCAGCCTTCAATAATTTCCATAATAATTTCCGCACTATTTATAAGTATTGTTGATTTGAAGAAGTGCAATATTCTTCCTATACTGAACTCGTAACATTTAAACTTCCCAACCATAAATCAACAACAAACAAAGAGCACATTAATTATGGCAATTACACCCAGAAAGCAACAGGGAGCTTCACCTATCGTCCTCCTTATAATCCTCGCGATCATAGGTGTTGGCGTCTTTATCGGAATGCAATACATCCCGCAAAAAATGGAGAGAGGAGCGGTAGACACCTTAATGAGTAATATCGAGAAGAACCATGCAGGCACCCCCTTCGGCAGCAAACAGCAAATTGAGTCCCAGATTGCCAATAAACTCAACATCGAAGGCATGAATGACATGCTCAATACTTTTACCGTGACAGAGGAAAATGACGGTTATGTGGTCACGGCAAAATATCAAAGGGAACTGAACCTTATCTACACAACAAAGCCTGTGTTATACGAGAAGACCCTTATATTGAAGTGACAGGCTAACGTGTCTCTGAAACGAAATATCAATATATATAATCAATAAATATAAAAGGGTCAGAGTACTTGAAAAAATCAAGTACTCTGACCCCTTGATCGCCCCCTATTACTCTTGATCTTCCAAGGATCTTCTAAGGGAAATAATCCACTACCAGTACTTTGCTTGTTCCGGGAGGATCCAGCGCACACCGCCGCGTGGATCATCCTTGTCACCTTTATAACGCGGAATTAGATGTATATGCAGATGAGGAATGGATTGTCCTGCTAACGGGCCATCATTGATTCCGACATTGTAATCATCGGGGCTCAATTCCCTGTCCAGGTCTTTTTTGGTCTGACCAAGCAGTGCCATCAAAGCAGTTTGCTCTTCAGGGCTTGTATCAAAGAATGAACTGACATGACGCCGGGGAATAATCAGTGAATGCCCTTTACTCACCGGTTGGGTGTCGCGAATCATGACAGCCAGGTCATTTTGCAATAAGATTTCTTTCTTGGTGTCGTTGATGATCATCCGACAAAAAAAACAGTTACTTGTCATTACGATTCCTTTTTCAGGCCTGCTGATGCAGAACTTCGATTCATTTTACTTTCGGTGGATGGGTCAACAACAAACATCATATGTTCCGGCCGCGCCTGCCATTGAGCCCATGTTATCTGTTCGCATTTTACCTTAACCCGTCTTTATGATCATCATTCCGGTGGACGACTGCATGGGGGGGGGAGTGATAAAAATCACATAATCCTGCCGCTTTAATTTTCAGCATGTGACTTTTACTGTATGTCGTTTACAGCGCCGATGAGACCCTGTACCACTCGGGCCAGTTTTTCGATGTTGATGCTGGCGACCGTGTCGCTGCCCTGGTGGTAGTACGGAAAACGAAAGTTAGCCGTGTCAGTGACCATCATCCCGGGGATACCACGCAGAATATACGTTTCATGGTCACTTCGAAGTACGTCTGGAACGAGCCTGGCAGGCAGTGTCGCACCTTGCGATGCGATTTCAGCATGCTGTCGAAACAGGCCGCCGAAAACACGTACGAATTCTCGCGAGCTCGAATCAGATACAAACGCAATAAAGTTTCCCTGGCCGGGATAGTAACGATCGAGTGGAGCAGGATACTTCTGACTTCCCTCTTCGTCGCTGTAAAAGCCCATCGTCTCCAGCGAGACCATACCGAAAGGGGTTCTGTTTCGCTCGAGCAGATGGTCGAGAAAGACACTGCTGCCTGATTCTCCTTCGACACCTCCAATGGGAAGTTCTTCGGCACTCAAGGCGACAAGAATGACTGTCACCTGGGGGCGTGCGCTCGATAATGCACGTGCGAGTTCCAGCAGCCCGGCTATGCCAGTTCCGTTGTCATTGGCACCGGGAGTGCTGCCAACGGTATCGAAGTGTGCACCGACAACCAGCAGTCGTTCGGGGTTGTCTGTACCAGGGATTTCGACCCAGATATTCTTCAGCGCAGCATCACCAAGCTCGTTCGGGTAGGCTGGATACTGTTCACGCGACCACCTCCCGTGGTGCCTGCCGAGTCGCTCGGTCGCCTGCTGAATCAGCTCAGTCTCGACAGTGTAGTGCTGGACCTGTGGATCGAAACCGAATGAGGCGAGCTGCTCGGTGATGTACCTCTCTGCGGCACGCATTCCCTCGGGTTTGTAGAGGCTTCGTTCACCAATATCGCCGGCCAATACCTGGATATGTGCTTCGAGTGCGTCCTCGAGTTGTTCGAGGTCTTGAGCTGGCACTCCGGAGAAGGACTCGCCGGGTAGCCAGCGTACTTGTTGTGTGACGTAGTAGTGGCCCGCAGCCACAATAACGAGTGCGAGAACCAGAACAGAGAAACCGATTCGCTTCAACGACCGAAGCCATCCCGCTGTTTCACTGTTTTTTTGTTTCATGGAACTGATCCTTCTCAAAACTGCAGCCCAGCTGGATAAGCCCGGGTTAGGTACGAGTTTATGCTTATATTAACAGTCAAGGGGTCAGAGTACTTGATTGTGCTGACCCCTTGCTATGTAAAATAGACTAATACTCTGGATTATGTTAAATTACGTAAAGCTTGAAAGTTCTACCTCTTATGCATAACCATTTCGATGTCTCGTCTTTAGTTCCTCGTCCTGTTTTTCATATTTAACAGCAACACCTTCCAGCCAAATGGCCTTATGGTTTTTTTAACCGGGCTTCACACACTTAAATTTAATCAATAGGATACAACTATGTCTACTACAAATGGCACCGTAAAATGGTTCAACGAAGCTAAAGGTTTTGGCTTTATCGAGCAAGAATCTGGTCCTGACGTTTTTGCTCATTACAGCGCGATCTCTGACGCAGGGTTTAAAACTCTGAACGAAGGTCAAAAAGTTGAATTCACTCTTACTCAGGGCCCCAAAGGTCCTCAGGCAGAGAATATCGTAGCGCTTTCATAACTGATCGCTATACGGTCTGGATGAAATACAACCCAGACCAGCCTCACATCCTTTTGAGGGTGAGAGTTTAAAAGGGCAAGATCTTAAGGTCTTGCCTTTTTTTGTGGGCACACAAAAGCCAGTTCAATTCCTGGTTTGTTCAAGGAATTAGAGAACAGACTATTATGTGAGTTTAACTAACCGGCTTCATTCGCTGATACACTGTTGCCAGCGCCTGATCATCACCCACGTTACCGGGAAATATCACTACCGGCATACCGGGATAACGCGGATGGTCTTGCGGGCATCTTACCACCGAACAACCTGCAAGAATCTGCCCGACAACTCGCGAAGTTCGCAGGGCCAGGCCATCGCTCAACACATCGTTCGAAGTAATGCCGCCCTTGCTAATCAGGAATCCAGTGGTCACTGGAAGATTTCTCACCACGTCCATCAAAAAAGCTGACACCTGTTCACCAAAGGCAAGTCTTGTTTGCAGGTCATTAAACTGTAACTCAGTACGGCTGGTGTAGATTACCGGCGTGATATTGTTTGCATGACACTCTTCTGCATTAGCAATGATCTCTGCAAGTAACTGATCACGCTGCCCGGAGATTTTTGCGACATCAATTTCTATGCCTCGTATACCTTCCTGCCGTAACAGATAATTTAGTTGTTGTGTTGTTTTTTGCACGTGCGAACCGACAATAACGGCACCTGCTTTATTATCACGAACATACTCACGCATTTTTTCTGCCGCAACGGGTTGCGCAGGCAATTTTGCCAATGCTGTTAGCAAACTGGCTGCACTGCGGAACAGAAAACGCTTTCCCTGTCCTGCTGCCTGCATCAACTGGCTACAGAAATGATTAAGATCATCCTGTGTCTCGCCATCAACCACGCAACACTGGTTAGCTTCCAGTGCCAGCAGGCGCGACAATGAATCACCACGCACATCGTTTATAACGAAACGTTCAACCTGTGAAGCCTTGATGCGTCCACTGGTTTTTTCATCGACATAGTCTGGCAGATAACTGTATGAGTAACCGAAAACCGAGTCACGAGAAAACTCTGTTTCATGCACCGGCACTGGCTTACCATCAATCACCAGGTAATGGATACTATCGATGGTAATGCGTCCGCCTTCAAAAAATGCCGGCACCATAAAGTGAGCATCAAACGGCCCAAGTTCTTCTGCGATGACATCTGTTTCCACCGGGTAGTGGCCGCGTAAAGTGGAATCGGAGCGGCTGACCAGCAGCGGGTTAATGCTGTTGCCCGCTGCGGCAAGTTGCTCCAGAGCCTCGCGTAAATTTACACAAACTTCACGCGTTAAAGCCGCCGCATTAGCTGCACTCATGCCCCGTGTATTAGTGAGCACAAAAAACAAAGGCGCGCTATCCGTTAAGCCCTGCTTTAATGTTTCCACATCCCAACGGGTCAACAGCAGGCAACTGTGAACCGTCTGTGAACCCGTCGGGTCGTCATCAAGGACGATGATTTTGGTTTTACTCATCAAGTCATACTCAGGATATTGACGCTACCAGGAAATGACCTAGGCCGCTTTTTTACTGGCAAAAAAACCTTCGATGCAAGACAACATTGCATCGGCAGTGATGCCATTGAACGCCATGATCTCTGCAGGTGACGCTGTTGTTTCACCACGTTTCCAGCAGAAGGTGTCGCGTCTTGGCGCACGGGTGCGAAGCAATACCGGCTCCAGCGCTGCACTCGGTCCACCACTTACCGCCAGTAGTGCATCACCATCAAACAATGCATTAAACTGACCATCGCCCATAAACTTGTCATCCGGCTGTGACACTGTATCCCAGGCAATATCTGTCGGACGATACAGACGACGAGGATTAACAACAGCAACAATGCGTACTTTGTAACCTTCACTTTCCAGTTTATCTTTAGCTTCGAATACAGGCAGGAAGATCATGTCACCGGTGACTGCAAACACTACAGTACCTTTACTGCCCGACGCAGATTCGTAAATAGTCGCCGCGCCCTCTTCCAGTGCCTGACGTGATTCTTCCACTGTCATGTATATCGGCAACGGGCTTTTTGATGCAATGATTACCATGCACTTGTTATAACTGGCTGTGGCATATTCATAAGCCGTTTGTATGCTATTCGCATCACAGGGAAACAGCGGGTAAGAATTACCATTACGCATCATTGCAGCAAAATAGTTTTCAATTTCCGGGCGCTGATGTGTCCAGCCATTACGACCCTGCTCTAATGCCCCGGCGGTAAACATTGAAACCAGCGACGGTGTTTTACGACGCAGTTCTGCCATGGCCTGGGCAACCGTTTGCATAATCGGCCAGCCATTAATGGCAAAAGACTCGTACGATAGCCAGATAGAGCGTGAACCAAACAATGCCAGTCCCGCTGCAAAACCAGCACAGGCATCTTCATTCAATGGCTCATAGACCTGGCCGTTAGGTTCCTGGTTATACAGCGGATCCTGGAACGGGTGACGAATTTTTAATGCATCGTTAATATTTTTCATTGCCGAGGCTTCATTGCCATCAGCATTGGTAACTACATAACGCGCATCCGATTTACCGACCTGTGCAACCAATGCACCCATGGCAGTAGAAGGTACAGCTTTTTCACCTTTCGCAAACTCATTCATGTTCAGCTCAGGTAATGGCGTGAATTCCAGTTCGCCTTCAGTAACCACCGTTTTCGCAGCAGAACCACCACCGGCACGGCGTAAATTATCACGCACAAGTTGCCACGCTTCAATCGGCAATGCACGACGCTTAAGGCCATCAATAATGTGCGGTTGATCGAGCGTGTCAGCAGGATATAAATTGTGAGACTTGGCACCAACCGTATGCACACCGGCACCCTTCAGTTGCTTGATGATGAAAGCGGTCAACTTGCCGCCCATGGCTGACTGTGCAGCTTTATCAATACCCTGCAATACGGCTTTGGTAAACGCCAGGCGCTGTGTTAATGAAAAATAGCTGCTATCCACATAAGCACCCTGCTGGTCGCTGTCATCAAAGTCTTTGGCATCAATCAGGATGACTTCTTCGAAACCGTGACCAGTCCAGTAATCGATCATTTGCGTATTGTTATGCAACGACACCATGGAATGATGTTCCTGCGAGTAACCGTTCCAGATCAGGCAGGGTAAAAAGTTGGTCACTTCCGGATAAGCCGTATGGAAGTGCATCATCGAATTCAATACATAAGGCTCACCCATACCGCCATCGCCGATGGTGACCGGAAATAATTTATCGCGATGCAGGTAAGCACCCGCCATGGCAAAATGCTGACCCTGACCCAGTGGGCCGGCCGGTGACAGCAGGCCGGGTATCGCACCAGACAGATGACCCAACAAGCCGTCTTGTTCACGAAAGCGTTCCATCATGTCGTCCATATTGTTTATGCCCATCTCTTCCAGCGAGCCATCGAGAAACATCGAGGAATAGAAGCCAGGCGCGTGATGCCCAACTTCCGTCACAATATTCGTGTGTCCGAGCATCATAAGGGACGCGTGTGCCTCGGCACTGGATGCAAAACCACCGGGGTGGCCGCTGCCCTTGGAACCTGTCACCTGCAGTGTAAGATAACGTAATGCATCTGCTGCCATTAAGGTCTGGTATACACTGTTGTCATCAGCACTGTTGTCAATGGCGCTCTGGCCTTCAGCAATGACGGCCTGGGATGCATGCTTGTCATAATCGGGCCACTTGTCACCAAAGTGTTGAATGCCTGTACAAAAAGCAGGAATACTGGAATTGTTGTTGCTCATAGGTCTACCCTCATTAAATCAATTAGGCTCTATATTTCATATCGCAATCAATATTTCACGATATGGAATTTCATTGGTAAATAAAAAGTGGTGTTTTTTTCATCACCACTTGTATTTACTGCTTGTGCAAACCTTAACTTAGACTTTATAATTTTACAATACACAATCGTTTTCATAATGTGGAATCATAAGCCCCATGTCAGCTATACAAGTCATCGACCGTTGCGCCACCCTTCTAGAAGCTATTAGCCGCTATGAAGATCCCGTCAGCCTGAAAATATTGTCGGCAGATAGCGGCCTGGCCCCCTCAACCGCTTATCGTATTCTCGGTGCATTAATGGAAGCCGGTTATGTAGAAAAGAATACTGCCGGTCATTACGCGCTGGGGAATAAACTGGTGCGTCTAGCCAGCAAACGCCGCCGCAGCGTTGACCTCAGGGAGGAGTCCCTGGACATTATGGAAGCACTGCGTGATGCCATCGGCGAAACCGTTAATCTTACCGTGCGTGAAGGTGATGAAGTCATCTATATCGAACGCGTCACACCCAATCGCATGATGCGTGTCGAACAGGTCATCGGCAGTCGTGCCCCGTTACATGTAACCGCAGTAGGTAAATTGATGCTCGCTGAGCTAGGTGATAATTTCATTCATGCCTACGCCGCTCGTACCGCGCTCAAATCCTATACCTCGCATACCATCACTACCGAACAGGAACTACGCAAGGTGGCCTGCCAGGCAGTCGAGCAGGGATTTGCTTATGACAATGAAGAAGCCGAGGACGGCGTAGGCTGCATTGGTGTATTGATTTATGACGGGAGCAAAGACGTCGTCGCCGGCTTATCAATATCGGCACCGATTGAACGCCGCAAAGAAGAATGGGTGAAACTGGTTAAAGACGCCGGCAAAAATATTTCTGAGCGTCTCGGTGCATATTTCTAGTTTGTCAAAGGGGTAGTTAAAAGGGGCGTGTGAGTAAAAGAGGAGCATGATTGTCATCAGTACATATGCATTCACCTAACAGCCAAATTTCACCGCCTGCTCTTTTAAGCTATCGAGATACCGGTGATGATCTTCATTGGAATAAAAACAGGCAACGCGGTTCTTTCCTCTTGGTATTATGCGCCATGGAATCCCTGTCGATGATAAGCGTGCACGCCCTGGCATAATGAACTTCCCTGTTCATCTATAATTAGAAATATTATTCTATCTGTTTTCTTGAAAAGGTGGCCTGCTCCCTGTCATTCACGAAAAGAGTCGTCAAGATACAAGCCTGCAAGCATTATCCTGGCCCTGTATCCATTGCTGTATTAATGTAGATTTTTCTTATAGTCCCGATTTCGTTTGCATCAGCTGGAGTTTCTTTCCAGTTGCAATGCCTTTTCTGTAATCTCTTTGTAGAGCGCGAGCATTTTCATTGCCAGTGACTGATACTCAGGATGCCTTACAAGTAATGGCATCACATATTTGGCATCAGAAAATACCTTTTCGAGAAAATCCAGGTTCGTTTCATCGAGAGGTTCACCATTATCTACCTTTTCTTTTAATGCAAGGATCCTGGGTAGTCTCTGTTTTTCCAGGCGTTCCATCAGGACGGTGATAGTACCTGTATCCTTATCCATTTTTAACTCCAGTAATATTGATATGAATTAGAATAGACTATATCAGAAGTATCCGAGAAACTCGGCAACTCGGGTCACGGAAACCAGGGTCAGATACTAGTATATTCTTATACTAGAGAAAACTGTGATCTGACCACCAGTTTGTTTCCTATTTGTTGCTTGCCAAGTGCACTCAGAGTCCTTAGTTTTCACCAACCTCCCGGGTCGGAACGCGATCGCCATCGGGAGCCATCCCCTTCAGATATTTGAACAGATCACTATCTGTAGATAGCACTAGAGTGGTGTTGTTGCCGATGATGGACTTGTAAGACTGCATAGTCCGCGTAAATTCATAGAACGCCACCGCTTCAGGGCTCTGGTTGTAAGCCCTGGCATAGATCTCGGTAGCCTTCGCGTCGGCCACGCCACGGATTTCCTCGACCTCACGATAGGCTTCAGACTGAATCTTGTTCAGGTCGCGGATGCGATTGCCACGAATCCTGGCTGCCTCGCCGTTACCTTCCGACAGGAAGCGTTCTGCAATCTGCCGGCGTTCACTGATCATTCGATCATAGATCTTCGGGCGTACACTTTCATTGTAGTTAATACGCTTGAAGCGGATATCGAGCAACTCAATCCCAAACACTTCGACCTTTTCGGCGGCTGCAGTAAAGATTTCCTGCTCGACCAGTTTGCGGCCCTTCTGGATCGGCACCAATGTTCCCATGTCCAGCTTCCGTTCCGCCTCGGTTAGCAGGGCATCACGCAAAGGCATGCGATCACTGGTGGTGCGGATAATCTCGATCAGCTCATGCTTGGCGACCGCATTTCGCGTTTCACTGCCAAGAATGTCATCCAGTCGTGACTGGGCACTGCGCTCATCACGCAGGCGCAGGAAGTACTGCAGCGGATCTACAATACGCCAGCGGGCGAAGAGGTCGACTGAGATATAAAGCTTGTCCTTGGTGGGCATATCCGACGGACTGCCATCCCATTCAAGTACTCGCTTGTCGATCGGATTGACTTCCTGAATGAAGGGTATCTTCACTTTTAATCCGGCAGATGTCACAGGAGCACCGACCGGCTTGCCAAACTGGGTAATAATCACCTGCTCGACTTCGCTCACAGTATACAGTGCACTCATCGCTACATAGATGCCGAGCCCCAGAATCACCATGATTACTATATGCCTGGTCTTCATGGCAGCACCTCCTTCTGGGTATCGAGATTCAGTAGTGGCAGGATGCCATGCGACTGTTCATCGACAATGATCTTGGAGCGTATACCTGGCATAACGTCCTGCAAGGTCTCGATATAGATGCGACGGCGAGTAACCTCCGGGGCCTTACTGTATTCCGCCAGCAAGGCGCTGAAGCGGGCGGCATCGCCTTCTGCTTCATTTATTCTCTTCAGCCGGTAGCCATCGGCCTCGCGGATCCGCTGATCCTTCTCACCTTCAGCCAGCGGGATTACTTTGTTGTAATCGCGGCGGGCTTCGTTGATCAGTTTCTCCTTCTCCTGTTGGGCCTGGTTGACCTCGTTGAAAGACTCCTGCACCGGCAGCGGAGGATTGATGTTCTTCAATTGAACCTGGTCGATACTGATGCCCATTGTGTATTTGGTTGAAAGTACCTGCATCTTGGCAAGCGCTTCCGTTTCAATTTCCTGTCGGCCTATGGTAATCACCTCGTCCACGGTACGGTCGCCGACCACTTCCCGCATGACAGACTCTGATACATAGCGAAGCGTTTCACGTGGCTCCCGAACTTCGAAAAGGTATTTAAAGGGATCCGAGATGCGATACTGGACCACCCATTCAACCAGTGCGGCATTCAGATCGCCGGTTACCATCTCTGTTTCACGCTTTCCGTCACGAGGGCTCTGGTAGGGGTCGGAGGCACCCGGGGTACTGAACCCGAACTCCTGTTTCAATTGTCGTTTGACGGGAACAATAGAGGCGTTATCAATGCCCAGTGGCAATTTGAAATGCAGCCCGGGAGGAACTTCCTTGAGGTATTTACCAAAACGCTGCACGACGGCTACCGAGTCACTTGGCACCGTGTAATAGGCCGTCCAGGCACCCAGTCCTATAAGAGCGAGTATGATAATGATGATGATACCGCGTGGGCCACCACCCGGCATGATCTGCCTGAGCTGGCCCTGCCCCTGCCGAACCAGGTCCTCGATATTGGTACCGGGTCTGGGACTGCTATTCCAGGATCCACCACCTCTATTATTCGTTGGCATCAGGATGCCCTCCTTTTATATACACGTTTGTGCTCAGTTTAGTTTTCCAACACTACAGGCAGGAATTGGGTTGATCAGGAAAAGATGGAAGTATCGTAGAACGTCTATTTCTATAACTCAAGACGGAGAAATTAAAAGCTTGTGTAAATGGCATTGCGGTGCACAGGATCTAACACGCTTCACTACGGTCAGATTTTATCTTCGGCTTTAATAATCCTGATCAAAACTAAAGCTACATCGCATAGTCAAAAAGACCCGTGCACAATTTTCTTTGGATTCTTCTTTAATTTCTTCAACGCCTTCTTCTCCTGTTGCGTCATGCTTGGTTGTTTCTTCTTCTCTTTATTGCTCTTTTGTCCCTTACCCATGTTCTATTCTCCTGATCGATGATGATCAATGATGATTTAAAAAAGCTTACCCGGTAGTGGATGACGAGGCAGAGTAGTCTGTGCTTCAGGGGTCATGGGACAACCCCTCTCCGGCGAGAGAAATGCCAAAGTCAGCAAAGATGATTGATACTGACCACCTTAACACACATCAAAAAACTAATTACTGGTATCGAACGGTATGAAGAAATATAAACGGGCTCGTGGGCTCATGATCAAGGGGTCATTGATCAAGGGGTCAGAGTACTTGAAATCTATTGCTATATCTCATTGCCCTAAAACGTGGCCTGCCCCCTATAATGACTATTATTTGTGGGCAGCTGTGGCCTGAAACCTATAATACCCCGGTTTTTTTATTATAGATCTGCTTCACTCAGCCGGGCTTGCCGTTCTTGCTCTTCTACAAAGGCTGCTGTGATTACTTCCATCACAGCATCCACATCTGCTGCTTGTGTACTTTCCTCAAAATGGCCAGTTAGCTTCGATTCAACATGCAGCTTGCCGTCCTCATACAACGCCCAGATTTCTTTGGCGTAACGGCTGTCGAGCAACTCAGGGGCATAATGGCCATAGTAGCGGGTCATGTTGTCAACATCCCTTGCTAGCATCGATTCGGCATTGTTATTTCCCGCCGCATCAACTGCTTGAGGCAGGTCGATAATCACCGGGCCTTTTTCATCCACCAGCACATTAAATTCTGACAGGTCACCGTGTACCAGTCCGGCGCAAAGCATACGAACCACGTATTGCATGACAACGGCATGGTCTTCAAGCGCCTGTTGTGCGTTCATCTCAACTTCGCACAAACGTGGAGCCACTCCGCCTTTTTCATCGGTGATCAATTCCATTAGCAAGACACCGTCAAGACAGAGATAGGGTTGAGGAACTCGCACACCGGCATTAGCCAGGCGATGCAACGCGTCCACTTCGGCGGTCTGCCAGGTCTCTTCCTGCTGTTGACGACCGAATTTTGAACGTTTCTCCATGGCACGGGTCTGGCGGCTATTGCGCACTTTTCGACCTTCCTGGTATAGAGCTGCCTGTTTGAAGCTACGGCTTGACGCTTCTTTGTAGACCTTGGCACAGCGATTCTCCGAACCGCAGCGCACGACATAGATGTCGGCCTCTTTTCCACTCATCAACCGGATAATGACTTCATCCACCAGCCCATCATCAACCAGGGGTTGTATTCGTTTTGGTATTTTCATGGCGCCCTTGTACCCTATTTTAGCCTCGGAGGGAAACGTATAAACGTTAAAGTGTTCGCGTTAAAGGGCAACCTGTGCATATCGACTAGAGTCCAGTCAGCCCACTTTGCTTGATACCATCGAATCTGAATTGAACTGCCAGGGCAGACAACAAGACGCCCAAGATCCGTGAAATGAAATGAATCAAGGGGTCAGAGATATGCCGATACCAGCCAACAGGAATTCTCCGATCAACGCAAAGGTCACTAAAATGGCAGAGCTAAAACAACCCACGGATGGCTATCGATCGTTTCTGTTGAGCAGTTTGGTTAGCTTTCAGCGCAGCAAACATGGGTTTAGTGTCCAGTTTTTGAATGCTAGCGCTTGCCTCAGCCGCGCACCGAATGTGCGTCGGCTGGAGGTGATTATCAGGCAAGCTTATTCGGAACGTCATCATCAGCCGATCTGAAGTACTCATGAGGGTATTCCAGTTCGCGTTTTTGAAACGACAGAATAGAATGGTTCTGAATCACACCACCGTCAATATTGATCGCCTGTCGAATAGTTTCATTTTGTTGCCAGGCATCACGGCCCGCCAGCACAGTCGGTAAATACACAATAAGAGCGGCAGAGATTGATCGCGTTGCACTTTCCCAGAGATAGCTGGGAGTGTGATCAACGGCGTAATAATCTACGGTTTCATATTTAAACATCGGATTCTTGAATGTCGTGGGTTTGGCAAAAAAGAATCCCATTCCTTCATCGCAGCTGACATCAATTATCAGGCTATTGGGCTTGAGGTATGAGCTTTCCGTTTCAGTCACAAAGTCGATAGGATTTTCTGTATCCTGAAATGTGCCGTTTACGATGATATCTGCTTCACTAATAAGCTCTGTCAACGGCCGTGTAGTTCCATTGTGTTCCACCATCATCATTCGTGCCTCGCCCTTGCTACCGGCCCGAATCTTTACATAGTGACAATCAAGTACCTCTTCACGAACTTCGTGGTCTGGGCGCTGAATACAGATTGTAATATCTCTAAAACCATGCGCCTTGAGTGCGTATATCGCACCACGGCTGACTGCGCCAAAACCGAAAATAATTGTTTTGCGTTGATTACCGTAGTGTCCATCGATACCTTTAAGTTGCAAGGCATGTATTACTGCGCAATAGCCGGCCATTTCGTTATTCTTATAGAATGTGTGGCGACCAACATGACCACTAGGAGACCAGACAAACATATCCTCAAAAGCAATAAGTGTCTGCTTACGATCAAGTGCTGCCTGGGTGATGTCCCGTTGCTGCACGCAATGCACATAGCCCCATAGCATTCCACCTTCGCGAAGTTCCTTTAGATCAGCTAATACCGGCTTGTTAATGATGACGCTACCAATGTCGGCCAATAACTCGTGACGTGTGGCAATACCGCCGGTCTGAGCAGCAATTTCCGAATCTGCTATACCGAATGGTGCACCATAACCCTCCTCAAATATGAGCTGACGGCGAAGTTCTTCAGGAATGCGATGCAAATGCGCTGGATGAATCGGTAATCGTCGCTCATCTTCTTTTTTTGAAGTCCCGATAACGCCCACTGTTAATTTATTCATGCCGTCGTATCCTTTAAATATAAAAAATTCAATAAGTTTGGCTTCATGAACGAATTGTCAGTTTCGCCAATAGGCCTGTTGCTTTGTGTGCTGCTCTATCGCAAGCCTTGCAGAGTTTCAGAAAGTGAAACTCTGTACAAGTGACAGGCGCATCAAGCCTGACACTTAAAAAACCGGCCACCTGAAGAGGAAGTCAGCTTTAGTGGATGTAGCTTTTTTGAATGTAGCTCCAGGGGGGCGGCGTTGATGTAGGTGTTAGCGATTATTTGCAATTGCCAGTTACGATACTAGCGCCGTCCATGAATGATACTGCAAATAGCAAGCAGCGTCAGATCTCAACTGTTTCTACTATAAGCGAAAACACCCGTCTGATCCCAGTTATTAACACAGCACAGAATAATAATGGGGGTAAGTTACTGAAATAACAGGGTGCAGGCAAATAAATCTCGAAGTAAAGCATTAATCCCATAATAAAGTGATACTTAGTAAAAGTTTCATACATATAAATAAGAAAACATATCTATATCAGTTTGATCAGCCTATAGTGATTACAAGCTGAATTGTTCCGTAACGAGCAAGTAGTTTCTTTTTTCTACTGTTCCCACACCCATCGTCAAGCTTATCGGCTTAAAATCAGCCAGAGCTACTTAGCTCATTGAATCACCCTGCCAGATAACTCAAACCCGCAGCTTCTGCAGACGATGACCCTGGCTGAAAAGTTGAATGCAACAGCTGCACCGCACTATTANTTTNATTTACCCAGGTAAACCTAATGCAACAACATATAAATAATCCTCAGGGTTCCGAATCTTCCAGTCAATCCATGGCTATTCGCCTGGCAAAACTTAACAATCAAAACTGGAACAGGAGAAAATCAGCAAGTCTTGCCAATCTGCGCACACCCTCGCCAGCGTCTGACGTTTCGTTCGGAACCAATTATTGATATGTGCTCTTTAGAGAATCAATTAGATACCTTCGACACAATGAGTGGTGCCCAGTAATGGAATTGAGCTTTCCGAATCCAAGTCGCAGTTACGATGCTGCGAAAAACCGTGTTCGCTTCTGGGGATATGACAGAACGATCGAGGTTTCATTCTTTGTCGAGGTAGATGCCCTTCTTCGGCTCTGTCCCGGCATGAGCGGTGCTGAAAAAGAATTTCTAAAAGCTTTTGATTCGGTACTGAACCGAATACATGAGGCTGCAAATAAAGTCTATGTTGCAGGCGGTAAAGGTAAGGGCAGCTATGCTTACGTCCTTGCTGCTAACGATTTTTGATATATCGAAAAAGAGTAGATTGTTTGGCCCGTTATAAGAACATTAGAAGGACTAAAGGAGAAACAGCTTTTGCCTGATATACAACTGATTTCTGACGAGTTCATAAAACCCTCCTGGAAAGACAGCATCTACAGGCAGCGCGAAGAACTGGCGCGGATGCTCCGAGAGCCGCTCGCGCTGCTGGCCGAGAGATGCGTACCGTTTTGGGGCGATCAGGACGGGCTGAACACAGTGCTCATGGAAGGCTTCTCGAGCATACCGTATTGCACCAGTCTGTATGTCCTCGACGACGGCGCCACCCAAATCAGCGACAACATCAACAAGACAGGAATCCTGTCCGGCCATTTTCAGCGCGATCGCAGCGAGTGCCCCTACATGAAAGAGGCAATGCCGGCGTGGGGGTTTTTGTTATCGGATGCCTACGTCAGCCTGAATGCACATCGTCCTTCGCTGACCTCGCTGCAAGTCATGGTATCGGGGGCAGGCACCATAGGGTACCTGGCGGCGGACTTCGACCTGCGCGGCTTGCCGGTGACTTCTGCATTATACCAGGAGCCTCATGACTGGCGGCAGGTAAAGGGCGACCCGGCAATCCGCGGT
>JGI861J16260_1000018_pt1 | contig 16725 bp, 11 predicted proteins | sample TiedelARG06_123m_FD_16260 | JGI IMG/M metagenome (IMG submission 16260)
TCGATTATCTTCATTGCAGTCGGCACACCGCCGGATGAAGACGGATCTGCAGACCTGAAGTATGTGCTTGCTGTTGCCAGCGATATCGGTAAACACATGAACGATTACCGGGTTGTTGTCACCAAATCCACGGTACCGGTCGGAACGGCGGATAAGGTTAAAAATGCTGTCAAAACTGCGCTGCAGGAGAAAGGTTCAACAACCAGTTTTAGCGTTGTTTCCAATCCGGAGTTTCTTAAGGAAGGTGCGGCCGTCGATGATTTCCTGAAACCGGATCGCATCGTTGTGGGTGCTGAGGATGAGCGGGCAATAAAATTGATGCGTGATCTTTATGCACCGTTTAATCGAAATCACGAACGCACCATCATCATGGATATTCGATCTGCAGAGATGACTAAATATGCGGCCAATGCAATGCTGGCAACGAAAATTTCTTTCATGAATGAGATGGCCAATCTTGCAGAACTGCTTGGAGCCGATATAGAAAATGTAAGGCATGGTATAGGAGCAGACCCTCGAATAGGTTATTACTTTATCTACCCGGGTTGCGGGTATGGCGGTTCCTGTTTCCCCAAGGACGTACAGGCATTACACCGTACGGCAAAATCAGTTGGCTACGATGCGCAAATTCTGGATGCTGTTGAGGCTGTCAACAAACGCCAGAAATCAGTCATTGTAGATAAAATTGTTAAGCGATTTGGTGATGATCTGCAGGGCAAGAAGTTTGCTGTATGGGGCCTGGCGTTTAAACCTGAAACAGATGATATGCGTGAAGCGCCTAGCCGAACAATCATTGAAGCCTTATGGCAGCTTGGTGCAACGATTTCCGCCTACGACCCGGTTGCAGAAGAAGAAGTAGAGAGAATCTACGGCAAAAGAGATGATCTTTCTCTGGTGTCAGACCCATATGATGCACTGACTAACGCTGACGCACTGATCGTAGTGACAGAATGGAAGGTTTTCCGCAGCCCTGATCTTGATACTATGCTTGGTCGAATGAAGACACCGATAATCTTTGACGGCAGGAACATTTTTCAACCCGAACTTATTAGAAAATCTGGTTTTGAATACTTTGGCATAGGCAGATAGTAGCGCCTCCTAAATGGATAAATTTCTCAAAAAAGCCCTGGATGCTCGAGTCCTGGTTGTTGGCGATGCTATGCTGGATCGTTACTGGCTCGGTGATGTAAACCGTATATCGCCGGAAGCACCGGTGCCGGTGCTGGCAATTTCAGATAGCGAGGAGCGTGCCGGCGGTGCAGCTAATGTTGCGTGTAATATTTCAGCTCTCGGAGCTCAATGTGACTTGATTACAGTTGTTGGTGATGATGATGCCGCGCACAGTCTGGAGCGGCTGCTTGAAGAAAATGGAGTGACAACAGGCTTTATTCGTGACACAGGTCATGTCACGACAGTAAAGCTTCGTTTATTATCCCGTAATCAACAGTTGTTGAGAGCCGATTTTGAACAACAGCCTGGCGATGTTTTTATTGTCGAAACTTTGGAACGCTTCCAGCAGCATCTGCAAAACGCAGATATCGTTTTGTTGTCAGATTATGGCAAAGGCGTGTTGCGTGACGTAGATCAAATGATTGCTATTGCAAAAGCGAACGGTTTGAAAGTACTGGTTGACCCTAAAGGGCGCGATTTTTCACGTTATCGTGGTGCCACTATGATTACACCAAACAAGCATGAGTTTGAGGATGTCGTGGGTCCATGCGCATCACTTGATGACATGGCAATCAAGGCTGCTGAACTGCTGAAAATTATTGAAGTGGAATTTCTCCTAATTACTCTCAGCGAGAAGGGCATGGCACTTTTTAATAATGAGGGCCTGGTATTTCACCAGAAAGCACGTGCGAGAGAAGTATTTGATGTCAGTGGTGCAGGAGATACTGTTATCGGCGCTATGGCTGCGATGCTGGCTGCGGGTGCCGGATACCAGGATGCTGTGCATATAGCGAACGCAGCTGCTGCTATTGTTGTCGGCAAGCTCGGTGTTGCGACGGCGTCAGCTGATGAAATAATGATTGAGATTGGTAAAGAGGAAATAGCATGATTGTAGTTACCGGCGGTGCAGGCTTTATTGGGGCCAATATCGTTAAAGGTCTGAATGACAGTGGCCGTGATGATGTTATTGTCGTCGATAACCTGGAAAAGGGAGAAAAATTTCTCAACCTGGTGGATTTAAGTATTGCTGACTACATCGATAAGCGTGTCTTCATTGATATGATTAATGGTGGTGAGTTCGAAGGTCAGATCGAAGCAATCTTTCATCTTGGTGCCTGCTCAGACACGATGGAATATGATGGCCTGTACATGATGTCGAATAACTATGATTATTCGAAAACACTTCTGCATTTCTGTCAGCAGAACAAAGCTTCGTTCATCTATGCCTCATCTGCTTCAGTGTACGGTGCTGGCCCGGTTTTTCGTGAAGCACCTGAATTCGAATCTCCGCTTAACGTATACGCCTACTCCAAATTTCAGTTTGATAAATATGTGCGTCGTATGTACGACGATCGCACAGCGCCAATTGTTGGCCTGCGCTACTTCAATGTTTATGGTGACCGTGAACAACACAAGGGGCGTATGGCTTCGGTGGCTTTCCATTTTACCAATCAGTATAAGAAAACCGGTTATGTCAGTCTGTTTGAAGGTATAGATGGCTATGAAAATGGTGCACAGCTGCGTGATTTTATTTCTGTTGAAGATGTTGTTGATCTGAACCTGTTCCTGTTTGCAAATCCATCCATCAGCGGCATCTTTAATGTTGGCACAGGACGCTGTCAGTCATTTAACGATGTGGCTGTAGCTACGATTAACCAGTGCCGTGCTGAAGAAAACGAAGAGTCACTTGATCTGCAGGCGCTACAGCAGCAAAACATCATCCGCTATATTGAGTTTCCTGAAGCCCTGAAAGGTAAATATCAAAGCTTTACTGAGGCAGATATATCCGCTTTGAGGTCAGCAGGCTACGAGCACAAATTCCTCACTGTAGAAGAAGGCGTCAGCCGTTACGTCGGGCGTTTGCTAGATAAGCTGACCCAGGACTGAAGGCAAATATCTCAAGTATATTATTTATCGGGGCAAACAAATGGCAAAAACATATATCGTAACCGGTGGTGCAGGGTTTATAGGGTCTGCTGTGGTCAGAAAAATTATTGAGTCCAGTGACGATATCGTAGTCAATATCGATAAACTGACATATGCCGGTAATCTGGACTCATTGCTTCCCGTTGCTGAAAACCCGCGTTATCATTTTCTGCAGGCTGATATCTGTGATAGCAAGGCGATGGCAGAAGTCTTTGCTGAACACCAGCCAGATGCCATTATGCACCTCGCAGCAGAGTCCCATGTTGATCGCTCAATCGACGGGCCTGGTGATTTCATCCAGACAAATATTGTCGGCAGCTACACATTGCTTGAAGCGGCGCGGCAGTATTGGAATAGCTTGCAGGCTGACAGTAAAGAAGCGTTTCGTTTTCATCATGTCTCAACTGATGAAGTCTATGGCAGTCTCGGTGATGAAGGCATGTTCCTCGAAACCACTCCTTACGATCCAAGTTCACCGTATTCTGCCAGCAAGGCCTCTTCAGACCACCTGGTGCGGGCATGGAATAGAACATTTGGTCTACCGGTAGTCTTAACCAACTGTTCAAATAATTATGGTCCCTATCAGTACCCGGAAAAACTGATACCGCTGATCCTGCAGAAGGCGCGTGCGGGTGAAGCTCTGCCGATATATGGCACCGGAGAAAACATTCGTGACTGGTTGTATGTAGACGATCATGCGAGAGCCCTTATACTGGTCATGAAACAGGGCAGCGTAGGTGAGACCTACAATATAGGCGGGCACAACGAAGTGACCAATATTGATGTTGTTCGAACGCTGTGTGCTATTCTGGATGATCGTGAACCAGCAAAAGATGGCAAACCCTATGCGGATTTGATTACTTATGTCACTGACCGACCTGGACACGATATGCGCTATGCGATTGATGCCAGCAAGATTCAGCGTGACCTCGGCTGGACGCCCGAAGAAACATTTGAAACCGGTCTGGCAAAAACTGTTGACTGGTACCTCGCCAATCAGCAATGGATAGATCGAGTGCTTGATGGTTCCTATATGGGGCAACGACTCGGGGCTGGAAACTAATATGAAAGGTATTATTCTCGCAGGTGGTTCCGGTACGCGTCTCTACCCGGTTACCAGGGTGGTTTCCAAGCAGTTGTTGCCGGTGTATGACAAACCGATGATCTATTATCCGCTGTCGACCCTGATGCTGGCCGGCATTCGCCAGATACTGATTATCTCAACACCTGAAGACACACCGCGTTTTGAAGAACTACTTGGTGATGGCAGGCAATGGGGCATTGAACTTGAATATGCGGTTCAGGATCATCCTGGCGGCCTGGCACAGGCGTTTCTTATCGGTAAAAAGTTTATTGGCGATTCATCCGTTTCACTGATACTCGGTGACAATATTTTTTATGGTCATGACATGTCATCTATGCTGATGCGCGCTGCGTCTATTTCAGAGGGAGCGACGGTCTTTGCTTACCCTGTTCAGGATCCCGAACGTTATGGCGTAGTGGAGTTTGATAAAAAGGGTAATGTCCTCAGCCTGGAAGAAAAACCTGAGCAACCTCGCTCACGCTATGCGGTAACTGGACTGTATTTCTATGACAACACGGTTGTCGACTATGCAGAAAGCATTAAACCTTCACCACGTGGCGAACTGGAAATCACTGATGTCAATAAATGTTATCTCGAAAGCGGCAAGCTTTCAGTTGAGTTGATGGGGCGGGGTAGTGCCTGGCTGGATACCGGCACGCATGAATCATTGTTACAGGCATCTGCTTTTATTGAAACACTGGAAAGCCGGCAGGGGCTAAAGGTGTCATGCCCGGAGGAGATTGCTTTTCGAAAAAACTATATTAACCAGGCTCAGCTGCTCAAGCTTGCGGAGGTTATGTCAAAAAATGCCTATGGTCAGTATTTGAAGCTGGTCGCTGAAGAAGGATTATGATTATTACCGTGGCATTTCTCTTGACTAGAGATTATCTAGAGTAGTCTGTCTATGGAAGGAATAAATGACAGTCTCAATCCGAAGGGCATTTTCACCTCCCTGGTCAAGTATCAATCACTGATACGACAGTTGGCGAAACGTGAAGTCTCGAGTCGATATCGAGGGTCAGTAATGGGTTTTTTCTGGACTCTTCTGAACCCCTTACTAATGCTGACGATCTATACCTTTATATTTGGCTATGTTTTTAAAGCTCGCTGGGGTGATATGAACCTCGGCGATGGTGGTTTCGCTCTGACATTATTTTGTGGCTTGATAGTGCATGGCGTTTTTGCTGAATGTATAAATCGAGCTCCGACGCTTATTTCTAGCAATGTTAATTACGTAAAAAAAGTAGTATTCCCGGTCGAGATACTCCCCTGGGTAACTATTTATGCGGCTTTTTTTCATGCCCTGATGAGTTTTCTGGTCTTGTTAATATTTAGTCTAATAGTAAATGGAAATATCCCGATAACTGCACTTTGGCTGCCTGTTGTTCTGGCGCCCTATGTTATTTTCCTCGTTGGGTGCCTGTGGCTTTTTTCAGCGCTAGGTGTTTATCTCTCTGATATACAGCAGCTGATGGGTGTTATGACGACTGCATTATTATTTCTCAGTCCCGTGTTTTACCCCATTTCTGCCTTACCAGAGGTCCTGCAAGGATGGATTTATCTGAATCCTCTGACATTGATCATGGAACAGAGCAGGGAAGTACTTCTCTGGGGTCATAGCCCTGATTTCAAGTTACTCTTCCTCTACAGCATTGTAGCGCTGACGATAGCTATTTTTGGGTTTGTCTTGTTCCAGAAAAGTCGCAGAGGCTTTGCCGATGTCCTCTGAGACTGTTATTCGCATTGAAAATCTTTGCAAGACCTACCGTGTTTATAATCGGCCAATTGACCGTGTACTGGAATCATTGTTTTTTCGTACAGGTCTTCGTCAGTCTGGTACTCGCTTTCGGGAAATACAGGCCCTTAAGCCAATTGATCTTGAGATATGCCGGGGAGAAACAGTTGGGATTATCGGACGCAATGGCTCAGGTAAATCGACTTTATTGCAGATGATCAGCGGTACCTTGTATCCCACGGCAGGGAATATTGAAGTGCATGGGCGTTTATCTGCATTGCTTGAGCTCGGTGCTGGTTTTAATCCAAATTTTACCGGTCGAGAAAATGCTTATTTGAACGGCACTATTGTGGGTTTCAGTCGCAGCGAAATGGAAAGTAAGTTTGAGGATATTCTTGAGTTTTCTGGGATTGGAGATTTTATTGATCAACCGGTAAGAACCTATTCGAGTGGTATGTTTGTTCGTTTAGCCTTTGCGGTGGCAATTCACCTTGATCCAGATATCCTTGTTGTTGATGAAGCCCTGTCGGTGGGTGATGTACGCTTCCAGAATAAATGTTTTCGGAAACTCCGAGAGCTAAAAGAGCAGGGCACCACTACTCTTTTTGTGACGCACTCTAGTGAATTGATTGTACGTCATTGTGATCGGGCTGTTTTATTAGAAAAAGGTGCAATTCATACGACTGGTCGCCCAGGTGATGTAGTTAATAAATATCTGAACTTACTGTTTAACAATGATGAAGGTCAGGTCAAAGGATTAAATACATCAGTCGAAACAATTCGCCATGAAGAAAATGGATTGATTGCTGATCGCGATGTTGATGGATGTAGCTTACGACCATTTTACAATTCAGCAGAATACCGGTGGGGTGATCAGCGGGGCCAGATACAGGACTATGTATTGCTGATTAACGGTGAACCTGCAAAATCGATGTGCATGAGTGGTGATCGTATTGATTTATTACTGCGGGTCATATATACAAAAAAAGTCACCAAACCTATTCTTGGGATTACACTTAAAACATCAGATGGAATAGTTGTTTACGGTACCAATACAAGAGAACGGAATCTTGATGTCCCTATAGGTAGTCCTGGTAGTGAGATGATTATTCGATATAGCTTTGCAATCAATCTAATCGGTGGTGATTATTTTATATCCCTTGGTCTGGCAGATGATGATGAACAAAAAGATAACCTGGCTGTTGACCGACGATATGATCTGATTCATATACAGGTAAAAGCAGACCAGGCTGATTTTGGGATATCTGCATTGAATATGGCAATGTCAATTGATAACACTCACTGAAGTTGTGAAGGGTGCTGATATGAGTGAAGAAGAAAATGTAATCAAGGTTATTCTGCGCCAAGGTAATATTACCCGTCAGTCTGCAATTATCGATCCCCATGTAGAACGACAGCGCCATTGTTTTGAGAATATTATTCCAGAGCAAAAAGAGCTGAACATATTGTTTGAACCGAAAGCCGGCTTTTGGCGAGATGGGTTTATTCACCTCTATCGAATTATCCTTAAAAAACAGACAGGGGAAGCAGATGAAACATTACTTCAATTTAACGACCCTGATGAAATTCTTGAGGGCTGTCAGTTCAATGATCTTCGTTACGGCCATTCTGCACTAGGTGAAGTGTTTGTTGTCACTGGTGAAAAGCCGTGTCTACAGCTGCAACTTCCAGATGTTGAAATTGAATCTTCACTGCAATTTTGTATAGAACTAAGTGCACCGTACTCTCTTGATTATGCGATTGCCCAAGATGGGTTTATAAATAATGAAAATACGTATATTAACCACATACGCGAGCTGGAAGAGGAACTAACTAAGCACAAGGAGTACAAGAAAGAGATTGAGGATATAAAACGATCTAAAGCATGGCTGGTAATAGAAGCTTATCGCAGGTTTTCTACACAGCTGCCCGGCTTAATTCAATCCGCTCGCAATAAGACTTCCGGATTGAAGAAAACAGATAAGAGCCTCACAGATAAAAAAACTCCCGACACTGAAAATCAATACAAATACAGATTTAGCGAGATAGATTATAAACGTGTTAAATCTGAACTGCTGATGCTGGAATTCAACCCCCTGATTAGCCTGGTTATGCCTGTCTATAATGTTAACCCACAGTGGTTGGATAGGGCGATAGAAAGTGTCACCGCACAGCTGTATGAAAACTGGGAACTTTGCATTGTCGATGATGCATCTAGCAGTGAAGAGACAATCGCTTATCTAAAAAATATTCGCCACCCGAGAATTAAAATACGATACCTGGAGAAAAACCGCAATATCTCCGCTGCGACCAATGAAGCGATACGATTTGCAAATGGTGAATATCTGGGGTTTATGGATAATGATGATGAATTGACAGTCGATGCCCTGTTTGAGTCAGTCAAGGCAATCAATGAGTATCGCGCAGACCTTGTCTATTCAGATGAAGATTTTATTGATCTTGATGGAGAATATATTGATCCTCATTTCAAAACTGACTTCTCACCCGATTTGCTGCTGTCACATAATTACATCACACATTTTGTCGTTGTTAAAAAAGAACTGCTAGAAGATGTTGGTTTATTAAATAGCCGTTATGACGGGGCACAAGATCACGAATTGCTGTTGCGCCTGACAGAAAAAGCCAGGCAGATACACCATATTCAAAAAGTGCTTTATCACTGGCGTAGGATTGAAACATCAACCAGTTATAGTTCTGATGCAAAACCCGGTGCATTGATTAGTGCTCGCCGAGCCTTAGCAGACACACTAAAGAGGCGTGAGATAGAAGCAAAAGTGCTCGATGAGAAAGCCCCCTTTTTTTTTCGTGTCAAAAGAAAAATAAATGGTACGCCGTTGATTAGTATAGTGATTCCGTTCCGAGATAAACCTGATTTACTCGATATATGTGTTAACTCCATACTTGATCATTCTACCTGGGAAAACTACGAGATCATTGCGGTTTCTAATAATAGTCGCTCTAGCGAAACCTTCAGTGTTATTCATAAGTTGGAAGAGAAATCATCGCGTTTCCGAAGTATAGAGTTTAACGAAGAGTTTAATTTCTCGCGGATTGTGAACTTTGGTGTTAGCCAGTCAAAAGGTGAATACCTGCTAATTTTAAACAATGATACTGAGGTTATTAGCTGGGACTGGATGGAAGCAATGCTGGAACATGCACAGCGTGAAGAAGTTGGAGCAGTCGGAGCAAAACTTCTCTATCCAAATGACACAATCCAGCACGCAGGAATTGTTATTGGTCTCGGTGGTTATGCCGGCCATGCGCATAAGCTGCTGCCAATTAATTTTCCCGGTTATTTTAATCTCCTGCATACAGTGCATAATGTTTCAGCAGTTACGGGAGCATGTTTTATGATATCCCGCGAGAAATATGATTCTGTTAATGGCTTCGATGAAGTGAACTTCAAGGTTGCCTATAACGATGTTGATTTTTGTCTGCGTCTGAGAGAAAAAGGTTTGTTAAATGTTTTTACTCCTTATGCCGAGCTTTATCACTACGAATCGATATCGAGGGGTTATGAGGATACAGAAGAAAAACAACAGCGTTTCAGTGGTGAGAAAGCAAGGCTCAGGGAGCGGCATGCAGGCATCTTTGAGCAGGGTGATCCTTATTACAACCCAAATTTGACCCATGACGATGAGAACTATAGTCTGGCTAAGGTAAAGAAATAGTTAAACACGTACGGCATCTACGATGGCAACTATCATTGATCGTTTGAAAAATCTTACTCGCATGAATCGCAGGCGAGTCGATACCGTGTTGACGACGATTCATAAGAAACCTGCATTGATGTTTATCGTCAATATTTTTTTTCTAAGCATAAGTATGCTGATTCGATTGAGCAAACTCATACTTGGGCTGCTGGCGAGATTAGGCATATATTCAAATAAACAGCAGCTGAATATCGGGACATACAACGCACCACAGCCGTCTACAATGATGGCACGTGCGATAAGTAAGCAACCCTCAGTTTTGCTGGTCGTTGAAGAATCCATTCCCCAATGTTTCCGTTATCGGGTACAGCAAAAACTGGAATTACTGAAAGCACTGCACTGGCGTTCTGAATGGTTATCGTGGCGAGATCTTGCTGATACATGGGAAAAGATCCATTTTTATGACGTAATTATCTTTTACCGGGTTCCTGGATTTCCTGATGTCATTAACATCATGAACTACGCTGCAAGCCTTAACAAGATAATGATTTATGATCTCGATGATCTTATATTCGATGAGCAGCGTCTGGCAGAGAAGTTTACCGGTGGCACTGGGCAATTACTTGAAAGTGAACAAAAAGCGATGCTACAGGGTGCGACGCTGTATCGACAGGCAATTGCTAACTGCAGTTATGCACTGGCTTCGACACCCATCCTTGCAGAGGAAATGGCGCAGGTGGTTGGTGAGGAAATCTGTTCGGTGTTTCCCAATACTCTTGATAAAGGCCTGTTGGCACATGTTTACACTCCGCCTGTTCCAAGAAGCGATGACTTTGTTGATATTTTCTATGGCAGTGGAACCAAAACCCATGATGAAGATTTTGCCTCTATCGCCTCGGTTTTGAGCAGGATACTTAGCGAAAACGAGAATACCAGGCTCATTATTGTCGGGCATCTGACGGTTCCGCCGGAGATGGCGAAGTTTTCTAGTCGTATTCGCACTTTGCCGATCATGCCTTTTGATTCTTATCTTACTGTTTTGTCACAGGCGAAGATTTGTATAGCGCCGCTTGAACTGGGGTTTTTTGCCGATTGTAAAAGTGAGATTAAGTGGATCGAATCATCCATGTTCAAAATACCTTGCGTGGTGTCATCCACACGGACTTATCGAGAAGTAGTTGACGATGGAATCGATGCTTTTTTAGCAGTAGACCTGCAGGAGTGGTACGAATCACTTGATAAACTTGTAAAGAATCCGAGGCTGCGTGCGTCTGTTGGTGAGGCTGCCTATGAAAAGGTTATGCAGAAATATGGTATCGATGCGATGAGTCGGCAGTTTAGTGGCATAGTAGGTAAATATATCGATCATGCAGTTGATATTGGTGTTGCAATTCATGCAACAAAGACTCGAAAGAAGTTGCTTTATGTAAATACAGTTTATCCTCCTTCTGCCATTGGTGGAGCAACTGTAGTGATGAAAAATATTATCGATGGAATCCAGCAACGGTATTCAGAGCGCTATGATGTGATGGTATTCACATGTGATGTTGAGAACCCTGTGCCATATCAGCTACGTGAGTATGAATATGAGGGAGTCAATGTTACAGCTTTGAGCATTCCTGCCAGCCCGGATCTCGAATGGAAGTATAGAGATGAGGAAATCGAGAGAATATTCAGTGAATATCTACTCTATCGAAAACCTGACCTTATTCATTTCCATAGTATGCAACGTCTGACAGCATCACCTTTAGAGGCTGCATTCAGTCAAGACATTCCTTATTTAGTTAGTGTCCATGATGCCTGGTGGATATCCGATCATCAATTTCTGATTGATGACAGCAGGCAGCCTGTAGATGAGTTGCAGCGGAACCCGCTTATTGCAGCTGATACAAGCAATGATATTGTCAGCACCCTGGAGCGTGCTGATCATTTGGCAAAGGTGTTAAGAAGTGCTTCATCTATCCTTGCAGTATCTGAGTATCAGGCTAGTCTGTATCAAAAGAATGGTTTTACAAATATTCTGACAAACAAGAACGGCGTTTCGATGACTGCACGCAAACAAGCTACGTCCGGTGACAGCTCAAAACTAAGGTTGGCCTATCTTGGTGGTGTGTGTACTCACAAAGGCTACTATTTTTTAAAGGAAGTATTTTCACGTTATCACTTTAAGAATCTACTGCTCAGAGTGGTTGATTTTAATGCCGGAGAGATTCGTACTGAACACTGGGGCGAGAATTCTATTGAACTGATTCCTCCGATTGAAATGGATGAAATGGAAGAATTTTACAATACCATTGATGTTGTTGTTGCACCTTCAATGTGGCCTGAAAGCTTTGGTCTAGTCTCGCGCGAAGCTGCCCTGATGGGGAAGTGGACGATAGTGAGTGATGCAGGGGGGCTGGCCGAGGATGTTATAGAAGAGAAAGACGGCTACGTTTTTTCAATCGGTGACAGTGATCGTCTATTAGAAATATTTTTATTGCTAAACAACGACATAAAGAAATATCTAGTTCCCCCAGATAATTACAATGAAAAAGAGATTACAACTGTATCAATGCAGGTAGACGAACTTGATGCGTTGTATAGCGAGGTACTGAATGTCAGTAGTTAAATTATTGGTAAGGTTTTGTAACAATGATTAATGCCACTGTTGGATCAAGGTTTGGATAATTCACATAATCGTGCCGTTATTTTTGCTCACTATGATAAGCATGACAAGATAGACCCCTATGTCTATTTTTATCTGGGTGAGTTAAGAAAGCTATGCCGCACACTAGTCGTAATATCAACCGCGAAGTTATTAAAGAACGACCTGGATAAGCTTGAGAGTATGGGTTGTGAACTTATCCAGCGGGACAATCTTGGCTATGACTTTATGAGCTATAAGGCTGGTCTTCAACATATTATTTACAAAGATTACGACGAGGTTGTTATTTGCAACGATAGTGTCTATGGACCGTTTTTTGATTTAGATAAAATATTCCAAATGATGGAATCAGTACCCTGTGATTTCTGGGGGATGACATCTAATACTGATATTTCATATCATATTCAAAGTTATTTCGTTGTATTTAAGAAAAAAGTACTGAACTCGGTTGCTTTTCATGATTTCTGGGAAAGTCTAGAAACGCTGGATTCAAAAAGAGAGATTATCCGGCGCTATGAGGTTGGGCTGACACAGAGTCTGTTAAAGTCTGGTCTTAAAACTGCTACATCTGCTGATTTCAAGCCAACATTGGCCGCACAGCTGATTTACTTATCAACAAGGTTCTCAATGGGCAAGGTCAAAGATAAAATTTATGCATTATTTCAGGGAGAGAATGTAATCCCAAAAATTAATAACACCCACAGTTTTTGGAAAGAGCTGATTTTGCATGGAAAAATGCCTTTTATTAAGGTTGAGCCACTTCGCGATAATCCCATGGAAGTAGATATAGATGATTATGAAAATGTCATTTCAAGCGTATCGGACTACGATACAGGATTAATAAAGAGGCACCTTTCCCGGATGACTGAAAAATAATTGCAGGACAGGTCGACAGTTAACCTATCGCAATTATCTGATCCAGCTAGTCATCAAGCTCCATTAGTGAAGTATTTGGCAATCAGGTAAAATGCTCCATATTCTTCATCCCTTATTTTTCTCTGCAACAGGAGATCACCATTGAAAATTTCAGTTATTCTTCCAGTATTCAATGAAGAGGAAAACCTCGTTGAGATGAATGCTGAGATTACCGGGGTCCTGGAAAACATGGATGCGGACTATGAAATCATCTATGTCGATGACGGCAGTACTGATCGGAGTTTCGAAATTCTCAATTCTCTTCGGGAAGAAAATCAGAGAATTAAACTCATCCAGTTTCGCCGAAATTTTGGTCAAACTGCAGGGCTGGCAGCTGGTTTTGATTATGCTAGTGGTGATGTCATCGTTACCATGGATTCAGATAGACAGAACGACCCGAATGACATTCCGATGATGCTGGACAAGATCAACGAGGGATACGACCTGATCAGTGGCTGGCGCTTTGACCGCCAGGATGCCTGGCTGTCACGGAAACTGCCCTCCAAAATGGCGAATTCTCTGATTTCAAAAATCACCGGTGTGAAACTACATGACTATGGCTGTAGTTTAAAAGCATTTCGAAAAGATGTAATAGAGAATCTTCGTCTGTATGGCGAAATGCATAGATTTATCCCAGCCATAGCGAGTTGGATGGGGGTTCGCATTGCCGAGGTAAAAGTTAATCATCGTGCACGTGTAGCCGGCACAAGTAAATACGGAATCTCTAGAACCTTCCGCGTTATCCTTGACCTGATTACCGTTAAGTTTCTACTACAGTATTCCGCCAGACCGATCCATTTTTTTGGCGGAATTGGGTTGGCGAGCGGAGTGATGGGATTTCTAATTGCATTGGTGATGACGTTCCAGAGATTTTTCTTTGGTATTCCCATGGGTGACCGGCCCTTGTTAATGCTTGCTATTTTGCTGATGTTTATAGGTCTTCAGTTCATTACATTTGGCTTGCTGGGTGAATTGATGACGCGCACATACCATGAAGCGACAAATAAACCTGTCTATGTTGTGCGCCAGGTATTGTTGTAGAGGTGTAGTGGTACGTTGTCAGCGAAAGAGGAGAAAGAAGCAGGCAATAAAGTATTGTCACAGACTGTTGCTGTAATTATTGTCAATTACAATGGTGGACAGTATCTGGAAAAGTGTTTAGAAGCTTTGAGTAAACAGTCACGTAAGCCTGATAAGGTGCTTATTGTTGATAATAACAGTGATGATTTTCATGCTTCCAGGATTAATGATAGATACCCACAGGTAGATATCCTGGCACTTGATGAAAATACTGGATTTGCAGCTGCGAATAATCGTGCTGTCAGGCTACTTAATGGGATGGAATGGGTAGTCCTGCTTAATCCTGATGCATATGCACAGCATGACTGGTTAGAAAACTTTCTTGCCGGTGCCAGAAGCCACCCTGATGTTCATTATTTTGGTTGCCATATGCTTGCCGCTACTGAAAATAAACAGGATGGTACTGGCGATGTGTACCACATTTCCGGTGCAGTCTGGCGACGTGACTATGGGCAAGCCGTTGGCATAAAACGAGGTGAAGGTGAAATATTTTCTCCTTCCGGGGCTGCAGCACTTTATCGTCGAGATGTTTTCATGGAGGCCGGTGGATTCAATGAAGCATTCTTCTGTTATTTGGAAGATATAGACCTGGGATTCAGGTTACAATTACTCGGTTATCGCTGTTTTTATATTCCTGATGCTGTTGTTACACACGAGGGCGCGGCTCTGGTGGGAAAGCATAGCGATTTTCAGGTATATCATGGACATCGTAATCTGGTATGGACATATGTAATGAACATGCCTGCACCATGGTTCTGGATCTATTTACCACAGCACCTGTTATACAATCTGGCTAGCGTGTTGCTTTTTGTTTACCATGGTAAATCCTCAGTTATCCTGCGGTCAAAATTTGATGCAATCAAAGGGTTGCCGCAAGCCTGGCGACTGAGAAGGCAGATTCAGAAAAAATCAAATGTAGATATTGGGAAACTCAGGAAGAGCATGGCCCATGGTTTTTTTTCACCTTATCTGAACCGTTATGAATAAACTAAAATGAACTCAAAAGGTCTTGTGTCCGTCATCATCGTTAACTTCAATGGCGGAGATCTTCTTACTCGTTCAGTCAGGCAAGCCTTTGCTTCGAATATACCGATCAAAATTATTGTTTCGGACAATGCGTCTTCAGATGATTCTATAAGATCGTTGGAACGTGAGTTTGGCGAGGACCCGAGATTATGTGTAATACATAACGGCAGCAACCTGGGGTTTTCCAGCGCAAATAATGTCGCATTGAAGCAGGCAGAAGGAGATTACATTCTCTTTCTCAATCCTGATTGTTTAATCAAGCCAGATACGATCAGCCGATTAATTGATGTTTTTCAGGACGAACCACAGGCAGGTATGATCGGCTGTCGAGTTCTGAATCCAGATGGTACTGAGCAAAAAGGCTGCCGGCGTAGAGTGCCAACTCCCTGGCGTACATTTGTGCGTGTTCTTGGTTTATCTTATTTCACACGATCTACCGAGTGGTTGCAGGGCTTTGATATGTCCAGTGAGCCATTACCTGTGAACCCTGTGTCAGTTGATGCAATTTCAGGTTCACTGATGTTTGTCAGCCGTAAGGCACTGGATGATGTCGGTCCACTCGATGAAGGTTATTTCCTGCACTGTGAAGATCTTGACTGGTGCATGCGATTCAACCTCAAAGGCTACAAGGTGCTTTTCGTCCCAGATATAGAAGTGACGCACTACCAGGGTTTTAGCAGCAAGCAGCGTCCAGTACGGGTAATGTGGCACATGCACAAGGGAATGATGCGTTTTTATAACAAGTTTTTTCTGCGCCGTTACCCCTGGCCACTGGTGATTGTTGTTGCACTGGGTGTCTGGTTCCGCTTTCTTGCGCTTGTTTTTCAACATCTTTTCCATACATTCACTGCCTTTCTCAGTAGAACATACAGACGTACGAAGGATTTCTTATTTTCATCCGCTGAGAGTAACCTTGATCCCTCATTTCTGCAGTATAGATTGAACGAGATTTCACCAAAGGGCCGCATTCTGGTTTTGGGTGCCCGTAGCCAGGTTGGACACTTTCTTATCCCCAGATTGATTAATTCTGGTCATCCAGTGACCGCGACAAGCAGGAAAATGGTACAAAACCCGGCAATCAGCGAGCTGGAATGGCAAGAACTGGATCTCGAATCAGAGCAGGAGTTTTTTTTACCGGACCAAACAGAAACCGTTATCTCTTTAGCACCACTGTGGTTATTACCCACTAGAGTGAATGAAATGGCTGATCAGGGCGTGAAACGATTGATTTTTTTCAGTTCTACCAGTCGTTTTACGAAGCTTAAATCCAGCAGTGACGCAGATAGAACGCTTGCTTCCAGACTTGCAGATTCTGAAGACAGGCTGATAGAAGAATGTGAGAAACACGGTATGCAATGGACCCTCTTTAGACCGACAATGGTTTACGGTTGTGGCCTGGATAAAAATATCTTTTCTATAGCCAGTTTTATTCGTCGATTTGGCTGCTTTATTATGGCGGGGGAAGGGA
>JGI861J16260_1000019_pt1 | contig 16595 bp, 11 predicted proteins | sample TiedelARG06_123m_FD_16260 | JGI IMG/M metagenome (IMG submission 16260)
TTCAATTCTTTCGCCTGTTTCAGGCGTTTGATTTTATCAATGCTTTTATCTCGGTATTGCAATACACGGCAGCCGCCTGCCAGGACCTGGCGAACTTTCTCTATTAATAATGCATCATCAATAGAGCCGGTATCAGCTATTGCATACAAACCGTGGATGTTCTGCGCCAGCGGATGCAAAATTATACGTCTCTGCTAAAAACAGGATCTGCACTAATACGGTGCGGTATATGTTGACCGTGCCCCGGCTTGAAGCCGGCTAGAAGACTATTAAAGACGAACTGCTGCGCCTGGTCCATCGCCTGTTCCATTTCCATGCCATGGGCTAATCCGGCAGCAATAGCAGAAGCAAGGGTACAACCTGATCCATGATATTCGAATTGAAGTCGTTGCCATGCCCAATCTCTCACCTTACTGCCCCTCCTGTAGTATCGGTTAATTACCTGGCTAGAGTTTGCATGGGTACCGGTAATCAAACAATCGCATTCATTGTCAGGCGTATTTAACGCTTGGGCACATTCATCGACGTCATCATCAAGATATTTTTTTCCTGCGAGTATCGCTGCTTCCGGGACATTTGGACAAATAAGGCTAGCTATAGGCATTAACTGTTGAATAATTGAGTCAATAAGTGAGTGCTCACTCAGGCTTTCATCATTATTACTGCTCAGTACTGGATCAATAACAAGTTGAATGCCCGGCCGCTGGCTTAAAACATCAAACACCACTGAAACTATATCTCTGTTACCGAGCATGCCTGTTTTCACTACTGATACTGCCATGTCATTCAGTACAGCTTCCATCTGTGACCGTACCTGATTCGGTTCTACCAATTGAAAATTCTTAACCCCTGTTGTGTCCTGAACAGTGATTGCTGTTACTACGGGAGCAGTGTGGCATCCCATTGCTGATAGTGTCTGAATGTCTGCACACAGCCCTGCACCACCGGAAGGATCCATTCCGCCTATTGCCATGACTACTGGGGGCTGGCTTTTCCTCTTGCTCATTCTATTGCATACCCTGGCTATACTTCTTTGCTTTAAAGTTGCGAACCGCTCGATTCAGCTCCTGCTGCGTATCGGCGCCTGTTTTCCCTGCGTACTGGATATCGATGTAGGCTTTAGTCACAGATTCGACCATCATCTGCAAATCCGGCCTTAATATAATCACTCGCCTGGCAAACTGTGCCGGACCTTCAGATGGGTTCCTGATTATCCCAATTCGCGAGAGGCGCTGACAATATCTCTGGTAAAGCTTTACTGCAGGATCTAAAGCTTTACTCCTGTGAAACAACAGCCATGCCTGGATGCTCACAACCAGAGAAACAAGCGCCACCAGCAGATATACCAGATTACTCCAATTTGTCTGTTTAAATCCTAACCACTTAAGTAAACCGCCCTGGTTTTCTGCTCCATAATCAATCACCCATTTATACCAGCGTGTATTCACACCATCCCACAATAATTTTAAATCTCTTACTGACTGGCTTATCAAAGACCTTGATAATAATATTTGTAGTTGCTGTCCGGTGAGATTACCAAGTTCCTCGCCCTGCTCCATTAATTGTCTAACTGCTGACAGGCCGAATTCGATTCTTTCGGGTGCTACTGCAGAGGTGGGATCAATCCTGACCCAGCCTTTCTCTTCTAGCCAAACTTCAGACCAGGCATGCGCATCACTCTGCCGAATAATCATATAATTACCCTGCTCATTCCATTCGCCGCCCTGGTAGCCGATGACTACTCGAGCAGGAATTCCGGCCAGCCTCATCATCAATGTGAATGATGAAGCGTAATGCTCGCAATAACCTTTACGCGTATCAAAAAGAAATGTATCCAGTGGCTGCTCACCCAGTAATGGAGGCTGTAAACTATAGATAAAATTGTTGCTTGTAAAATAATTAAGCACCGATGTTATGTAGCCTTTGTCACTGCCTGACTGCTGGTAAAGCTGACGAACCAATTTTAAGACCCGCTTACCAGAAACAGCACTGACATCCAGGTTTCTAGTCAGTTCTCCATCATTTACTGCAATAAAGTCAAATGCTGTCACTGACTGCAACTGATACTGCTTTCTTTCACGCAACAAGCCTGCGCTACGCAAGGTATGTCCCTGGCCCCACAGCAGGTCCGCTGGTCTGCTCAAAGGCATGTCGAGTGCAAATACCCATTTTTTATTTGATGCTTCCTGAAGTATCGTATATTCGACGATATCTTCTGGTGAGTGCCTTAATGCCTTGATTGTAGTCAAATCGCCGCTGTATTCTTTCCAAACTCCCTGTTGGTAGCTTTCCAGCACCAGTCCTCGCCAATAACGCTGCTTAGCTACAGGAACCTGCGCAGTAAACTCTACTCTGAAGGCCGCTTTTTCATTCAGGTTCAACTCATTAATACTGCCGGGTTTCATAGTATCGGACATACCGGTCAAGCCGGAATGACTATCGCCCGGTAATCCAAGCAGTCCTCCCTGCATACGCGGGAATAATACAAACAATAAGATCGCAACAGGCAGCCCCAACATTACCAAAAATACTGATCGCTTAAGCATTCCTGATAAATCGTGTCTGACTCTGTGGTTTAAGTACATCATTACTGTGATCAAAATGATCACCACCACCAGTAGATATAAACCAAGCAGGATGGATTGCGAATAAAGAAAGCTTGTAAGAACTATAAACAGGCAGAGGAATACAACAAGCATGTAGTCACGCAGGCTTTTCAGTTCAATAAACTTCAACATCGTCAAAGCAATTAGCATCGCTACACCCGCATCTCGCCCGAGTAATGTGTGGTAATGCTTAAACAGGAAAAATATTACTATACAAAGAATAAATATACGTAGAACACTACCGGGACGATGACTTTTCGCTGATACAATTTTATAGCTCCAGATAAAAACTATTACTGCAAATACTGCAAACCATAAAGGCAGCCTCATAATGTGCGGGCTGACTGACAATAAAAGTGCACCCATCAATGATAGCAGTGCATTTCTGTCCGGCTGTATCTCTTGTCCGCTACTAATATGGAATTTTTTATTTACTAAACTCAAAACAGTCTCAATACAGTGCGAGTATTTTTAAGCATTTTGCTATCTGCTGTTCGTCATTAGACGGCGCAATGTAATAACCCGGTAGATCTATACCGAACCTGATTCCCTGTACACCCGCTTCAATTATCCAGCGTGTTAACAAACTAATACGCTGTTCTTTATCCCCCTGCGTATCATTCCAGCTAAACATCATCAACGGCATATCACCGCCGAGGAACTCCTTGCTGTGTAGCCCCTTCCCTCTTGCAAATGTTTTCCAGTCTATATGTTGTGGTGAATCACCTTTTCGATACTGCCGTAATCCTGAATAATCGTCATTACTGTTTCTACCTTGCATCGGTTTATTGCTGCTTTCTGCATACCTAACCGGAAATTCCTTCCAGCCTGCGGGTCTCGGATAGACCAGGGTTTTTCTACCCATTTTTGCTTGTCTACTCCACGAAAAAAATAGCCCTAAAGGAAAGTGAGTATTCACTTGCACCGGTGGTAATTTATACCAGCCCCTGGTTTTTACTTTAGTATTACATTCAACATGAAGTGTTTCATTGGCAGAAAAGTCCCTGCGTCTGCTTTGATCGCCCCTGATGTCAATTCCAATATCATAACGGTCTCTTTCTGACCGATTTCTCAGAATAATCGTATAACTCAGGTTATTTCCAGCAAAAACAGGTCTGCAATCACCGTAAGACAGGCATATGCCTTCAAGGTTTCGATGGGTATACAGCATCGACACCATCACGGTTGAAAACAAGGTAAAGCACATTATGTAAGCGAGAGAATTATTATAATTCACCGCTACCAGCAACATGGCAAGCAAGACCAGGGAAAAGATAATTCCGTGCCGGGTTGGTAGCATGTAGAGGTTTTTTCTTGATAGGCAGAATTCCTCCATAAATGACCCTCTTATTTCCATCAGTCTGCATCATCAGGCAGAAGTAACCGATCCAATCCACCTTTCACTCGCTAGCTATACCGGTGTAATTTCCAGCAATCTATGGGCAGGATTCACGCCGATATTCGTTTCTCCTTCATGATCCATTGCCAGTGTCAGCCTGTGTCCTATTATTGCTGGAAGAACATCCTGCACGTCTTCAGGTATGACATAATCTCTTCCAGCAATCATTGCCCATGCCCTGCTCCCGTTCAATAGATCGAGTGCTGCTCTTGGCGATGCTCCATTAGAGAATTCTGGAGAGTTTCTTGATTGACCGACCAGGTCCTGAACATAGTCCAGCAATGCCGGCGTAGTCTTTATAGTGTTAACTTCTTCTTGCCAGCCAATCAGCTCAGATCTTGAAATAATAGCCTGCAATTTTGCTAACAACTCCCTGCGGTCTTCCTTCTCCAATAATTGTCTTTCTGACTTACGGTCAGGATAGCCCAAACTAATCCGCATAAAAAAACGATCAAGCTGTGATTCAGGCAAAGGAAACGTCCCTGACTGTTCGAGAGGATTTTGTGTTGCTATGACAAAAAATGGCTCTGGTAATGCATAGGTTTCTCCATCGACTGTGACCTGCCGTTCTTCCATCGCTTCAAGCAATGCACTCTGTGCCTTCGGTGAAGCCCTGTTTATCTCATCAGCAAGGACCACACTCGAAAATATCGGGCCACGGTGAAACCGGAAGCTGTTACTACCAGTTTCAAAAATGGAAACTCCCGTTATGTCTGCCGGCAACATATCACTGGTAAACTGTATTCGGCTAAAACCTAGTCCGAATGCTTTTGCCAGAGCATGCGCTAGAAGCGTCTTACCCATACCAGGCAGGTCTTCGATCAGTAAATGCCCTCTGGACAGTATGCAGCATAAACTCTGGTCAATTTGTTTTTCCTTTCCTAGAACTATTTCATTTAGAAACTTTCTAACTTCTATAAATCGTGTTTTCATTGGTTCCCTGAGAATTACTCATATTTATAAATTCTTAAGTACATTTGAATTAAGTCATAAGTCACAGTATCTTAGCCATATATTAAGATGTCTATCTAATCTGAGAATTTATGTGTCTTAATTGGGATTCAAATTAATCATCACAATAATTACAAGTAAAATAATGAAAAGACAAATTCCAATAAGCCTGATAGTCGCTATGATAATGGTGTTATCGACAGCATGCAGTACTGCACCACAAAGGAATGACCAGAGTATTCAGCAAAATATTGAAACCACACCTGTTAATACAGATCCTTTTGAAAAAGTTAACAGAGGAATATTCAAATTTAATCAGGATTTTGACAATAAAATCCTTATCCCATTCGCTAGAAGTTACCGGAAGCAACTTCCACACCCTTTAAGAATAGCCATATATAATTTTTTCTCCAATGCTGCAGAAGGGAGGAACCTGGTTAACAGTCTACTTCAAGGAAAAATTCATCATGCCGTTGACTCTTTCTCGCGAATGTTTGTTAATACTTTTTTTGGCCTGGGTGGTCTTGTCGATATTGCCACACAGACTGGTCTTGAAAGACATGTAGAAGATATAGGTCAAACACTTGCGGTATGGGGCGCTGGTTTTGGTCCTTATATTGTCATTCCAATTCTTGGCCCTTCCAGCGGAAGAGATCTTTTTGGCCTTTACAGCTATTTTTTCTATACCGACCCTCTGGGTTATATTGATGACTCAACAGCCCGTTTTTCGATGTTAGTCCTGGATATGGTTGATACCCGCTCTCGCTATCTTCGTGCTTCCTCTGTTTTTGGCTTTGCATCGGTTGATCCATATTTGTTTGCCAGAGAAACTTACTTTCAACAGCGCCTTGATATGATTTATGATGGTTCACCACCCATTGATTACTAAGAAAATCACCATTTCAAGTGCGCCAACTATATCCAGACATTAAACCGAATCAAACCTGGCATATACAACGAGGTATTCATTGCCTTTATGTTGAAGAATGCGGTAATCCTGGTGGTATTCCAGTGGTCTTTCTACACGGTGGTCCCGGTACAGGCTGCCTGCCATCACACCGACGTTTTTTTAATCCTGAGAAATATCGAATCATTCTTTTTGACCAGCGCGGATGCGGACGATCAACGCCTCACTGTTGTCTTGAAGACAACACCACCAACCACCTGGTTGATGACATTGAAGCCATTCGCACTCAGCTTAATATTTCTAAACTTGTTCTATTCGGAGGTTCATGGGGATCCACGCTTGCTCTAGCCTATGCCGAAAACTATCCCGATGTTGTTGCTGGTTTAATTTTGCGGGGAATATTTCTTTGTAGTGATGATGAAATTAAATGGTTTTATCAATCTGGAACCGACCATTTATATCCTGATTACTGGGAGGATTTTATCTCGCCCGTTGCTCAATCAGAGCGTGATGATATTGTAGCTGCATATCACAGGTTGCTTTCATCCGATAATGAATTAACCAGAATGTCTGCAGCAAAAGCATGGGTGAAATGGGAAAGCCGTTGTTCAGAATTAACCACACATGAAATTCCAGGTGATAAACAACAATATGGCCCTTCCACACTGGCCATGGCTTCAATTGAAAATCATTTTTTCATTAATAATTCTTTTTTAACTGTTAATCAACTACTAGAAAATATTGATATAATTTCACACATTCCTGCAATTATTGTTCACGGGCGATACGACACAATATGTCCTTTGATAAATGCCTGGCAATTGCACAAGGCATGGCCAGAGTCAGAATTAAATATAATTCCTGCAACAGGGCATTCCGCTTTTGAACCTGGAAACATTGATGCGCTGGTCAAAGCAACTGATCACTTTTCCTGTTTACTAAAAGGAAAATTATAATATGGCCATTTATGTAATAGGTGATATTCAGGGCTGTTATAAATCTCTTAAAAAATTAATTAAAGGTATCAGGTTTAATGCGGGTCGTGATCAATTGTGGTTTTGCGGGGACCTGGTTAACCGTGGACCACAATCAGCTGATGTACTTCGCTACATCATGGATCTGGGTGATTCGGCTAAATGTGTGCTTGGCAATCACGACCTGAACCTCCTTGCTGTTGCTTATGGAAGCAGGGTAAACAAAATATCAGACACCCTGGATAATATTCTAGATGCGCGTGACAGCTCAGAAATGCTGGATTGGCTACGCCATCGACCCCTGTTTTACCGCTCAAAAGAGTATCAGGCCTGTATTGTTCATGCCGGCATTTACCCTGCATGGTCAATAGATAAAACTAAAATACTTGCTGAGGAAGTGCAATCGGTATTGCGCAAAGGTGACTATAAAAAATTCCTTGTAAAAATGTATGGCAGCTACCCTGTTTACTGGGACAAATCCCTGCAGGGATGGGACAGGCTACGATTTATAACCAATGTGTTGACCCGTATGCGCTATCTTGATTCATCAGGTGCGTTAGACCTGGATATAAAATGTACCCCTGGAAAACAGCCGTCTGGCTATCACCCCTGGTATTCTGTCAAGAGCAAACGTAAAGCACCCTGGAGGGTTTTTTACGGTCACTGGTCAACACTGGGGTTACATTGGCAAAATAATGCGATATGCCTCGATTCTGGCTGTCTATGGGGCGGAAAACTTACTGCGGTTAGAATTGATACGCCAAAACTACAGTTTATTTCACACTCCTGCCAAAAAAAACATATAACCAATTGATTATAAACAGATAATATAGATAAGACAGTACATCGCTAGACAATCACTAAATAATATTAAGCTTCAATACGTAATAAGTTGACACAGGCAGGTGAAGTTCTTTTTGATTAGTAATTACTTACATTGCAATAAATAATTAAACATCAAGATTTGCCGAGAATGCATTGTCCTCGATGAATTTTCTTCTTGGTTCGACGATCTCACCCATCAACATAGAAAAAGTTTCATCTGCAGCAACACCGTCCTCAACTGTCACCTGAAGCAATCTCCTTACTTCTGGATCCATTGTTGTCTCCCATAGCTGATCGGGATTCATTTCACCAAGACCTTTATAACGCTGAATCGCTATACCTTTTCTTGCCTGTGACATCATCCAGTTTAATGCCTCTGAAAATTCGCTGACTGGCTGATTTTTTTCTCGAACAATTATTGATGCCTCTTCAGTTAATAAACCTTGCAGTGTTTTTCCTAACAAAACGAGTGCGCGGTACTCTGCAGATTTGAACAACGCAGTATCAATGCGTGTGTTGGAACTCGTGCCATGCTTTGATCTGGTAATCAAAATTTCATATTCATCGTTTGCACACGGAACCAATTGCCCGGAATAGGTTAATTCACCTTCTTTGCTGATAGCACTGCCTGTCACCAGTGCATCCAGATATTCCTGCATTCGCAACTTATCTTTGAAATCAGTCTCAGTGATCTCTGCGATGTTTATCATTAAATTTAACAGGTAGGGATCATAGCGTTGGGATAGTCTGCTAATAATTGCCTGGGCAGCAATGTAATCTCTGCACAATTTTTCTAACGCCTTACCGCTTATATCATCTCTTCCCTGCCCTGGGGATAACACGGCATCATTCAGAGCTTGTGCCAAAAGATGCTCCTGTAACTCTAAATCATCTTTTATATATTTTTCTTTTTTACCTTTCGTCAATTTATAAAGCGGCGGCTGTGCAATATAAATGTGTCCGGCTTCAACAAGCTCTTTCATCTGGCGATAAAAAAAGGTCAATAATAATGTTCGGATATGTGAACCATCAACATCCGCGTCAGTCATAATTATAATTCTATGGTAACGCAATTTGGCCTGGTCAAAATCGTCTTTACCGATGCTTGTTCCAAGGGCTTTAATAAGAGTTCCAACCTCGTCAGACGAGAGCATTTTATCAAAACGCGCCTTCTCAACATTTAGAATTTTGCCTTTCAAAGGCAAAATTGCCTGGAACTTTCTATCTCTCGCCTGTTTAGCTGAACCGCCGGCAGAATCCCCTTCCACAAGGTATATCTCACATAAAGATGGATCCCGCTCCTGGCAGTCAGCCAGTTTCCCGGGTAAACCAGATATTTCCAACGCACCTTTACGTCGTGTCATATCCCGTGCTTTTCTCGCCGCATCCCTAGCTCTAGCTGAATCTACAATCTTTTGAGAAATAAATTTTCCATCTGTTGGATTTTCCAGTAAAAATTCACTGAGTTTCTCACTCACCAGAGAATCAACTATTCCTTTTACTTCAGATGAAACTAACTTGTCTTTCGTCTGTGATGAGAATTTTGGATCAGGTACCTTGACTGATAAAACTGCAATCAGGCCTTCCCTTGCATCATCTCCTGAAATACTTACTTTTGCTTTCTTAGCAATTCCTGTTGAATCTATATACTGGTTTAGCGTACGTGTAAGTGCAGACCTGAATCCAGATAAATGTGATCCACCGTCTTTCTGAGGAATATTATTGGTATAACAGAACACACTTTCCTGATAGGAATCATTCCATTGCATTGAGAGTTCTACCTGTACACTCTCCTTTTCTGCACTAATATCAATAACTTTATTATGTAATGTATTTTTGTTCTGACTCAGGTGCTCAACAAATGAACTGATACCACCTTTGTACTCAAAGATCTCTTCGTCATTTGTTCTTTCGTCTCGAAGTATTATGCAGGCGCCTGAATTAAGGAATGACAATTCTCGCAATCTTTTAGCGAGCATCTTAAAGTGTATATTTGTATCAGTAAATGTTTCGCTACTTGCCTTAAAACGAATTGTCGTTCCAGTTTTATCTGTCTTCCCCGTCTCTTGCAGAGGTGCATCAGCAACGCCTAAACTGTAACTTTGCTGAAATATTTTACCATCACGGAAAATGGTCAGATCAAGCTTTTCAGACAGTGCATTCACGACAGATACACCTACACCATGCAATCCACCTGATACCTTGTATGAGTTCTGATCAAACTTTCCCCCTGCATGCAGCACGGTCATAATAACTTCCGCTGCAGATTTCCCTTCATCTTTTAATATACCTGTGGGTATACCTCGTCCGTTATCTTCAACTGTTACTGAATCATCGGGGTGAATTGTCACTGTGACGTCTTTGCAATGACCAGCAAGAATTTCATCTATTGAATTATCGACAACCTCAAAAACCATGTGGTGTAGACCAGTACCATCATCTGTATCACCGATATACATACCCGGTCTTTTTCTTACTGCATCAAGTCCCTTAAGAACCTTAATGCTATCTGAATTATATTCTTGATTATCTGTCATTTTTCCTGGAACCCTTCCTGAGCTTATCTTTATGATTTTAGCATTTTTCAGCTCTTAATATCAGAAATATAGGATTGTTAGCTTGAATGATAAATATACCTATTTAAATGATACCCATGATAGATACATACAACTGCAGAGCTAATGACTTTAAGATGAATGACCCGTCAGATACAGAACAGTGCCTGACGGGTCAGGTGAAGCATCCTGTTAATTTCAGGACTGAAACGTGGGATTTTCTATATTATTTATAAACTATGTTTCACGTGAAACAATATTTTACAGTCGCATTGGCATAACTATGTAAACTGTATCGGCATCACCGGGAGCACGCAAGGTACCACTGCTATTTGCATCGCTTAGTAAAATTTCTACCTTTTCAGAATTGATAACATTTAATGCTTCAAGCATATAGCCAACGTTGAACCCTATTTCGATATCATCACCAGTATACTCAATTGCAATTTCATCAAAGGCTTCTTCCTGGTCAGGATTATTTGCAGATACGCTCATCTTATCTTTTGTAATGATAAGCCTGACACCGCGAAACTTTTCGTTTGTTAAAATAGCAGCCCTGTTCAAAGTGTTCTGAAGCTCATGTCGATCAATAAGAATTGCTTTATCCTGGTTTTTTGGTATTACTTTTTCATAATCAGGAAAGCGCCCATCAATCAACTTTGAGGTAAATATTACGGAGTCCAGCTCTACTCTCATATGGTTTGCATTGAAGCTAACACTGATATCGTCTTCAATATTATCCATCATTCGATTAAGTTCTGTTATAGCCTTCCTTGGTACGATAGCCTGAATTTCAGAATCTGTAGATTTTGAAGTGAGTTGAATTTCTGTTTTAGCAAGACGGTGTCCGTCAGTGGCCACAGTAGTCATATTGCTATTATCAGATACAAGTAGTAAGCCGTTCAGGTAAAAGCGAACATCCTGTTGAGCCATTGCAAAGGAAGTCCTGGTCAAAGCCTGCTTAAAAACGCTGGCTGGTAGCTTCCAGGTCTGGTCCCATTGTTCTGTTTCAATTTTTGGAAAATCGTCTACGGGTAGAGTTTGAACCGTGAATCGGCTTTTTCCAGATCTTATTATCGACTTCCCGTTATCCTCAGAGGTAATAGACATTTCTGCATCATCTGGTAAAGACCGCGTAATGTCATATAGTTTTCTTGCATTAAGTGATATATCACCAGCCTCACCACTTACCTGATCGCAATGTGTAATCACCTCAACTTCCAGGTCAGTTCCTGTCAGTGAAAGTCTGCTATTGCCATCAAATTGAATTAATACATTCGAGAGTATTGGAAGTGTTTGACGTTTTTCGACAACACTACTCACGTATGTAAGGGGTTTGAGTAATGTTCCTCTGGATAACTTTATATTCATAGTATTACCTTATTTTTATATATATTTACTACTATTACTATTAGGCAATATAGATACTGTTGAAAACAGTCATTATCGCTTCTATATCAGTAACTTGTATATTTTATATAACTGTTAATAAATACTGTTTAGAGAAAGTAAACATTGTGAATTAATGTGTATAAGTCAGTGATCATAAGCAGTATCTTGGTTTATCCACAATATATCCTTTAATTACTTAGAATTTTCAACAGGTTTTCATAGTCTTCATTCAACTGTGGATTCTCACTGGTCAACTGCGATACTTTTTTTACTGCATGAATCACTGTTGTATGATCTCTCCCACCAAATGCATCTCCAATCTCAGGTAATGAGTGGTTGGTTAATTCTTTTGATAGAGACATCGCAATCTGTCTTGGCCTGGTGATGTTTCTAGTACGCTTTTTTGAACGTATATCCGAGAGCCTTATCTTAAAATATTCAGCAACTGTTTTCTGTATATTTTCAAGGCTGATCATTCTCTGTTGAAAACCAACAATGTCTTTCAGTGCTTCTTTTGCCAGGTCAAGATCTATTTCTCTGCCGGTAAATCGCATACTGGCAATAATACGGTTTAGTCCACCCTCAAGTTCACGTACGTTTGATCGAATCTGTCTAGAGATAAAAAAAGCAACTTCCTGAGGAAGATTGATTCCCATTTCTGATGCTTTTGTAATGAGGATAGCTACCCTGGTTTCTAGTTCAGGTGGTTCAATGGGTACGGTTAGCCCGGACCCAAATCGAGAAACTAGCCGCTCTTCCAGCCCTTCTATCTCCTGGGGCATTCTATCACTGGTCATTATGATCTGACGGTTTAGATCAAGCAGGGAATTAAAAGTATGAAAAAATTCCTCCTGTGATTGATTTTTCCGGGCAAAGAAATGAATATCATCAATTAGCAGAGCATCGACGGAACGGTAGTGAAGTTTGAAATCATCAATTGTTCCGTGTTGCAAGGCTTTTACAAAACCCTGCACAAAGAATTCAGAACGCACGTAAGCGATGGTTGCGGTTGGTTGATGCTGCAGAATCAGGTTGCCCGCTGACTGCATTAAATGGGTCTTACCTACACCTGAACCACCATATATGAATAGAGGGTTATAACTCTGACCAGGATTCTCACCGACCTGAAGTGCAGCTGCACGCGCAAGTTGATTTGATTTACCAGCGACATGGCTATGAAATGTAAATTTAGGATTTAAAGCTGTGGTAAATTCCTTGCGAATTTTTTTTCTGCTGGCCTTATTGCCGGAATTGTTCTGCTGGGTTTTTTTTTCAGTAGTTATCTCACTGCTGTCTGAAATGCCTTTACTGCCTATCTTGAGAATAACCTCCAGATCACCCTTCCCTATAGACCCGGCAATTTCAGTGATGCGATTTAAGTAGTGTGAGTCTACCCAGTCTTTTACAAAACGATTTGGGGCTAATAAATATAATTTATTTTTTTCTTTTTCGGCCTGTAAAGGACGAATCCAGGTATTAAAATGGTTACTGGATAACTCGCCTTCAAGGTGGAGAAGGCAGTCATTCCAAAAGGTTTGTCTAGACAAAATAAATCCCTGAATTTTATGGTATAATTACTTAATTATATTATTATTTTATTTTATAATATTACAGTTACTAGTAGTAATATAGATTATGTAGAACACACTAGTTTAACGAATAGAATAATAGTTATCCACAGGCAATATGGCGAAATATATATTCTTTTTAAAATACGAATAATCCAATTAGCAGTTGACATATAAGACAACAATAAGTACATTTTCCGCCCTTTTACATCTTGACCGAAATTAATTTCTGGCAGCGGCCTGAATAAGGTTATCGGTCTAGTTAAAATCGAAGACAGATATCATGAAAAGAACATTTCAACCAAGCGTTTTAAAGCGTAAACGTCGCCACGGTTTTCGTGCAAGAATGAAGACGCGCAGTGGTCGTGCAATTATTAATGCTCGTCGAGCAAGAGGCCGCGCTTCACTTAGCGCCTGATACACGATGCCTTCGTGTCCGAGGCTTTTGACAAGTCCTGTAGACTGCTTGAGAAGGCGAGTTTTTCACACGCATTCTCAAATGGATTACGGAATCATGGAAAATATTTCCTAGTTGTCTATTGTGAAAATTCACCAGGTTCTGCAAGACTGGGGATTGCAGTGTCTCGTAAAGTTTCAAAAAGAGCAGTTGAAAGGAACCGGATTAAAAGACAAATCAGGGAATCCTTCAGGTTAAATAGCAAAATACTGAGAGGTATGGATTGTGTAGTCGTTGCAAAACAGGCTGCAGCCAATATCGAGCAGTCTGTACTTCGCTCATCACTTGATGCCCACTGGCGGAAAATTTCAGAAAATGCGTAACTTTACTGTAAGCGTACTGAAATTTTATAAACGCTGGATAAGTCCTTTATTTGGACAAAACTGCCGTTTCTACCCCACATGTTCAGAATACGCAGCAACAGCAATATCGCAATATGGCATCTTTAAAGGTGGCTGGATGTCGATTCACCGAATTTTTCGATGCAACCCCTGGAATGAGGGCGGTATTGATTATGTACCCTGTAAGAACAAGGAACATTTAGATGGATAATCAGAGATTAATACTTTTTGTTGTACTTGGGTTCCTGTTTCTTATGCTATGGCAGTCATGGGTGGAATACAGCTCACCGGATAAACCTGCACAAATTTCACAGAACAATGTGGCTGGTGACATTGTTGAATCCGGCAGTGTCCCGGAAACACCAGCGATTAGTTCGGAAACACCCGAATTGACAGAGGGTGCAGCATCACATTCAAGCAATACGGGTCAAAAAGGGGAAGCTGTAGTCGTAGAAACAGACAATCTGAAGCTTGAAATTAATACCCTGGGAGCAGGCATAAACAACGCCTGGCTAAAAAAATATTCTGTAGATATTGACCACCCAGATGAACTATTCCAGCTATTGAGTGATTCGGGTGAGCATATATCCATGGCTCAGGGTGGACTGCTGGTGCAGGGCCGAGAATTTCCTACACATAAAACATTGTACACCAGTGCAAAGAAAGCCTACCGGCTGGAAAAAGACAAAGACAGTATGGACGTGGAGTTTGTATGGAATTCGCCTGATGGAATTACCTACAAGAAGATATATACGTTTGCACGCGATAGTTATGTTGTTGAAATTAAGTACAAGGTTTTTAATACCAGCTCAAACGAGTGGATAGGTTATCAATATAACCAGTTCAAGAGTACGCAGATTGATGCGCAAAACTCTTTTAACCCGGCGACAATGGTGCCAAGTTATACCGGTGGTGCTATCTATGATGAGCAGGATAAATACCGAAAAATAAGCTATTCAGACATGCAGGATGAAAACCTTTCGGTACTGACAACAAATGGCTGGGTAGGTACGCTTCAGCATTATTTTGTCGGATCATGGTTGCTAGACAAAGATAGCAAATATGAAATCTTTTCCAATAAATTACCCGGAAATAAATATTTCCTCGGCTATAAGTCATTAGCCCCTGTGAACATTCAGGCGGGCAACGCAGGTGAATTATCTACCAGACTATTTATTGGTCCAAAGGAAACAAAAAGGCTTAAAGCAGCAGCACCCGGACTTGAATTGACCGTTGATTTTGGTTGGTTAACACCAATATCTTCACCACTTTACTGGTTGCTCGACAAGATACACTCAGTAGTCGGCAACTGGGGCTGGGCAATTATTATTCTGACCATAATGATAAAACTTGTCTTTTTTCCGCTTTCAGCAGCCAGCCATAAATCAATGGCAAATATGAGGAAGATGACGCCTAGGATAAAAACCCTTAAAGAGCGTTACGGTGACGACAAGCAAAAGTTAAACCAGGCAATGATGAAGTTGTATAAAGAGGAAAAGATAAACCCTCTTGGCGGTTGCCTTCCTATACTAATCCAGATACCAGTTTTCATTGCCCTGTACTGGGCGTTGCTTGAGAGTGTAGAACTGCGCCAGGCACCCTGGATATTGTGGATTAAAGACCTTTCAGCACCTGATCCATATTTTATTTTGCCTATACTAATGGGAGCATCAATGCTTGCCCAGCAATCGCTTAGCGCTGTTGCAATGGATCCTATGCAAAAGAGAATAATGATGGCGATGCCAGTGGTGTTTACCTTCTTCTTCCTGTTTTTCCCATCAGGGCTGGTGTTGTACTGGACGGTAAATAACCTTCTGACTATCGCTCAGCAATATACAATCAATAAAAAGATGGGCGTGTAAACGGGTATTCATTGACTTTAGAAAACGTAGACACCATTGCAGCGATTGCTACGCCGCGTGGTAATGCAGGCATTGGTGTCATACGCATCTCTGGTTCTGCAACCAGAGAGGTTATGCAGCGCTTATCTGCAAAAAAGCTGGAACCCAGAAAAGCCGTACTGAGTAAAATTATTGACCACCAGAATCGCCTGATTGACCAGGTGTTGCTTCTCTTTTTCCCCGCACCAAATTCCTTTACCGGTGAAGATGTCCTGGAGTTGCAAGGTCACGGCGGTGTTGTCGTACTGGACATGCTACTTGAGCATGTTCTTTCTTTAGGATGTAGGCAGGCACGAGCAGGTGAATTTTCGGAACGCGCATATTTAAATGGAAAAATAGATCTTACCCAGGCTGAAGCCATCGCTGATATTATTGAGAGTCATACCCGCTCAGCAGTACGTGGGGCAATGCGATCACTGGAAGGCGAGTTCTCGAATGAAATTCATCAGATAGTAAATAATCTTGTACATCTGCGCATGCTTGCTGAAGCGTACATGGATTTTCCGGATGAGGAGATTTCAGATATTCCTGACAGGGATTTTAGACAAAGGCTCTTTCAATTAACACGTGATATACGAAAGTTACTGGATACAGCAAATAAAGGTAATTTATTAAGAGATGGGTTCCACCTGGTGCTTGCCGGTAAACCAAATGCAGGTAAATCAAGTTTATTAAATCGTCTGACCAAAAATGATACAGCCATCGTCAGTGATCAAGCC
>JGI861J16260_1000020_pt1 | contig 16043 bp, 12 predicted proteins | sample TiedelARG06_123m_FD_16260 | JGI IMG/M metagenome (IMG submission 16260)
TGGCCGCTGTGTAGCCAGAACAAGATGTATGCCGGCTGCGCGTGCTTTCTGAGCCAGTCTCGCAATCAGTTCCTCCAGCTTTTTGCCTACTACCATCATCAGGTCGGCAAGCTCATCAATGACAATAACGATATGCGGCAAAGTTGTTAACTCTTCAGGTTCGTCAGCAGACTCCACCAACGGGTTTATCATCGGAGATCCGCGCTTGATCGCATCGAGCACCTTTCGATTGTATCCGGCCAGGTTTCGCACACCTACTGCTGCCAGCAGCTGGTAACGCCGTTCCATTTCAAAAATCCCCCAACGCAGGGCATTGGCCGCTTTTTTCATATCGGTGACTACAGGTGCGAGTAAATGCGGCAATCCTTCATATACCGACAGCTCGAGCATTTTAGGGTCAACCAGTATCAGCCGGACATCCCGCGGCGTTGATTTAAAAATGATACTCAGTATCAATGCATTGATGCATACTGATTTACCCGAACCGGTGGTGCCGGCAATCAGTAAATGCGGCATCTTACATAGATCTGCAACAACCGGCGCACCGCTAATGTCCTTGCCCAGAAGAATGGCCAGCGGAGTGGTTGCATCTTCGTAGGCTTTTGACGATATCCCCTCGACGAAGCCGACACTTTCCCTGTGTTCATTCGGTAATTCCACACCCATGTAGGGTTTACCCGGTATGTTTTCGACTACCCTGACGCTTACCACTGATAAAGACCGTGCAAGGTCATTGGCGAGGTTGGCTATTTGTGAGGCCTTGATACCAGGTGCCGGATCAATTTCAAAGCGGGTGATTACCGGCCCGGGCTGTACCTCGACAACCTGCACCTCAATGTTAAAATCCAGCAGCTTGCGCTCAAGCATGCGCGACATTGTCTCTAACGCCTCACGTGAGAAACTTCCTTCGTGCAGAGGTGCTGCATCGAGCAATGCCAGGCTGGGCAGCAGCTCATTTGTCGGCCGCGAAAACAGGTCAGTCTGCTTTTCGCGTTCCTTTCGTTCACTCTGTTCAGGCTTGGCAATTTTTGGTTCGATGCGAACCGGCTTTTTCTTTTCCTGTGAGCGGAGGGCCTTCTTCACCGTGCTTTGACGCTGCTCCAGCATCTTGTTTGATATCTTCTTTTCTTTCAGGGCAATAAATATACTCTTAACCCATGTATATGCCATCAGGGTGTATTTCCCCGTAACATCCATCAGCCAGAACCAGGATAACCCGGTTAACAGAGTGACCCCGGATAGAAATAGCGCAAGTAGCAACAGCGTACCGCCAACACTGCCAAATGCGGGTATCAACCCGCTGGCAATAGCATCGCCGAGATATCCGCCTGCGAGGTAGCTGTTTGCATCAACGGGAGAGCTGAAATACATCTGTGACAGCCCACAACCTCCGACAAGTGTAAGAACGAAACCGACAGAAACAATAATCCGGGTCTGGATATCTTTTGCATGGCTGGCGGATTTCTGGCGATATATTCTTACCACCAGCCAAAGCAGCATGATGGGAAAAAGATAGGCCATGAGGCCAAATAGATTCAGAAAAAGATTGGCAAAACTGGCACCCATGCGTCCTCCCAGGTTTGCCACCATGCCGGTATCTGCGCTGTGTGACCAGCCCGGATCCTGAGGAGAAAAACTCACCAGGGATATCAGTAGAAACAGTGCAATTACCGTCAGCAGGAAAAGCACACTTTCACGCAGGCCTGCTTTTACTTTCGGTGTAATAACCGGTTCTTTCTTCTTGTTTACTTTTTTTCGCTTCGCCTGTGGCATCAGTTTCTCAATGACCTTGCTACGACTGGATGTACGATCCTGCCCTTCTCTACATTTACACCACTATAGATAACACTATCCTTTGTTACTTCTTCGTTGAGCAGTAATTTTACATAGGGCAGCAGTCCAGCACTCAGTGCTTGTGAAGCAGAACGAGGCACAGCAGCAGGCATATTGGTTACCGCAAAATGCACCACTTCATCTTTCATATAGGTCGGTGCTGAATAATCGGTCGGTCTTGTCGTTTCAATACAGCCACCCTGATCAACTGCAATATCAACAATAACACTGCCAGACTGCATAGATTTTACCATATCTGCGGTCACTACATGGGGTGCCCGTGCGCCGGGGATCAGCACCGCACCGATGACCAGGTCGGCACCTTCTATTGCAGCGGCAACTGCATCGGGATAAGGATAAAGACCACTGACATTATCTCCAATTTCACGCATCTTCGCTTGCTTGTGCCGATTTAAATCAAACACAGTCACCAGTGCACCCAGCCCCCGAGCAACGACCGCAGCACTGCCCCCGGCATTCCCTGCGCCAATAATGACAACATTGCCACGTTCTGCAGCTGGCAGGCCTCCTAGCAGTAAACCTTTGCCGCCGTGGTGGGAAAAAAGATAATTTGCACCAGCCTGAACCGAAATCCTGCCAGCCACATCACTCATAGGCGCCAGCAACGGTAGTTCGTTGTCGACCATGAGCGTCTCAAAGGCAATTGCGGTAAGGCCAGTCTTCTGAAGTTGATTGGCCAGTTCAGGATTTGCCGCCAGGTGGAGGAACGAAAAAATACGGTGATCTTCACGTAAATACGCATATTCTGCGCTGACAGGCTCTTTGACTTTAACGATCAGCACTGATTCAGCATACAGAGACTCAGCATCGGTAACGATTTTTGCTCCGGCAGCAGTATAAGCCATATCATCATAGCCACTTCCGGCACCTGCAGCGGACTGCAGAAAAACAGTGTGTCCCATTGCCGTCAGTTCTGCGACCGCGGCAGGTAACAATGCCACACGCTTTTCAAATGGCTTGATCTCTAGAGGAATTCCTATGTTCATATAAAAGTGGTTTTGCCCTTCATTTTTCGATGACGTAACATACCATTTTTTTACTATTGGAACCTCCTGCTATACAGGGATTCCACCGCAAAACTTTCGCTGGAGAATGAGAATGTCTGAAGTACGGCACTGTCGAGTTTTAATACTGGGTTCTGGACCCGCAGGATATACCGCTGCGGTCTATGCCGCACGCGCCAACCTTGAACCTGTGTTAATTACCGGGCTGGAACAAGGGGGTCAACTGACCACAACTACAGATGTTGATAACTGGCCCGGGGATGATCAGGGTGTGCAGGGCCCTGAACTTATGGAGCGCATGAAGCGTCATGCGGAACGCTTCGGCACTGAAATTCTGTTTGATCAGATCAGCAGCGTCGACTTTACCAGCCGACCATTCCAGCTTACTGGCGACAGCGGGCAATATAGCTGCGATTCCCTGATCATCTGCACCGGGGCTTCAGCCATGTACCTTGGCCTGCCATCTGAAGAAGCTTTCAAGGGTCGAGGGGTTTCTGCCTGTGCTACCTGTGATGGCTTTTTCTATAGAAATAAACCTGTCGCTGTGATTGGTGGCGGCAATACAGCCGTCGAGGAAGCCCTCTACCTGTCAAATATCGCGTCAAAAGTAACCCTTGTACATCGACGTGATGAGTTGCGTGCAGAGGCGATAATGTCGGATGAAATTAAAGAAAAGGCCGCCAACGGCAATGTTGATATTGCCTGGAGCTATGTTCTCGATGAAGTGCTTGGTGATGATGCAGGGGTTACCGGTGTTCGATTGAAAAGCACGAAAGATGATTCAACAAAAGATATTGATGTGCACGGTGTTTTCATCGCAATAGGCCATGCCCCGAATACTGAAATTTTTGCAGGCCAGCTGGAGATGGAAGGCGGTTATATCAAAACTAACGGCGGCTGCGACGGCAACCTCAGCGCAACCAGTGTGCCCGGGGTGTTTGCTGCCGGGGATGTCATGGACCATGTTTATCGACAGGCCGTGACCTCAGCCGGTACCGGATGTATGGCAGCACTGGATGCTGAACGCTATCTCACCAGCCTGAAAAATAGCTGATTCACAGCGTGGCAGGTAAACGGGATGAGGATGAGGATGAGGATGAAGATACAGAAAAAAAGGGTTCTTCATTCATGTCCCGCAATTTTCCGGATGCCAGGCCGCTGCAGCAGAATAAACTTGCCACGCAATCAGTAAAAAAAACACAGGCTAAAAATAAACATGCTGCAATCGATGAAGATATTGATGCTGCGCCATTGCACCTGCCCGGGTACTCGGATATCAGTGCAAATGATGAACTCAGTTACCAGGGTAACGGGGTCCAGAAGCGCGTATATCGGCAGCTGAAGCAGGGAAAATTAAGGCCGGAGGATCGGCTCGATCTACATGGACAGACGGTAGATCAGGCATACCGTTCAACGATGCTGTTTATTCATCAATGCCAACAGCAGAAGAAATATTGTGTTCTGATCATCCACGGGCGGGGTTATCGCTCGGCTGGAGGTGTTCCGGTATTAAAACAGAGTGTTTTTCACTGGCTACAGCAGCACCACTCAGTGCTGGCTTTTCACTCGGCAACCCCGGCCGATGGCGGCAAAGGTGCTGTATACGTTCTGCTGCGGAGAAACCCCTGTTAAAAAATATACAATATTAATCAATGGATAGCTTAATCCAGTTGTTTAAAGCGCAATGAATCCTGATGTGACACGGGACGCTGATGATCCTTCACATCAAAACGGTAACAAAAGACATCGACTGAACGGCTGGATACAACAAGGCTGGTCGCAACCACAAGCCGATCATTGTCACCCCTTCTCATATACAATGTACGATTAGGTGAATAGACTGTTTTCTGTGCGATGATCAGGTCTGTGTTGGTGAACGATTTGGCTTCAGGTATATGCAGAGCAGCGGTATATTCCAGTCTTAAAAATTCTTTATTGCTTTCCAGCGGTTTCATTGAAATAGGCATAGCATCAGTGCCTATTTTGAAAACGCCTGCCTGTAATTGACCATCTTCATCTTCCATGGCCCAACGGACAACACAGATATTCCAGAAGTTTTCTTCTTTCTTTTTTAATGCGAGAACATCGCCCACCCGCAGTTCCTTTGTGCTCGAATTCGTATGAGTAAGACTGTATCCGCCACTACTTTCATTACCAATTTTCCAGCTCGACAGAAAGGAATTTTTATCAATAACCTTGCCAAATCTTTCCTGAAAGACACCGAGTACCATCTGTATTTCAGCAGTAGAATCGAAATCAACCTCATTCGAACCATCTTTAACAAGGTCAGGATGGAGGATACTAAAAACGTTTGTCAAACCAAATACAATTTTGCAATCACGTCCCACGTCTTCGCGTTTTGTCTTTCGTACTGGATGCATGCCCCAGCTGACAACAATATGGCGCAGAATTTCCATTCTCTCAAAATTTTGTACCTGGGTGATCCCTTTAAGGCCGCTGGCAATATTGTGCATGACTGCTTTTAGTTCATTATTCAGGCGTTCCATCAGTTCTGATGTGTCGAGAATTAGAAAGTTGCCATTTTTCGTTTCAGTTGTGCTTTGAAAATACGGAGCTGCAGGGAAATCACTGTTCAGGTCAATAATAAACATACTTTTATTATTTTCCGACACTGCCTCCTTCTTCGTCAGACTGACCATAGCAGGCCATTTTTCCAGTGACTCAAACAGACGGGTAACACCTCTAAATGAAAAATGATAAGGATCACTTCGGCCAATCAGAATAGCGCGCTTGTAGACATGCGCAATAGAAGATTCGTGCTTATTTTCCGGACGCTCTACCTGCAAAGGTATCGCTTCTACCCCATTTTCATAGGCTATTCTGTAAACGAGGTGAATCTGTGACCAGATACCTTTTCTGACTGGACGATAAGATTCATAAGACAACAGCAGGCGACGCGTCTGGAATACAATTGATCCATAACAGGCTTCAGCATATTGTGATTTGCTGGCTGCTTTCAATACGCCTACCGATCCGCGAGCTTCTTCGATGACTGAGTTATAGCCACGAATCAGGTCACGCAGCAAACCATCAACGGCACCGAGTAATTTAACGTCTTCCTGAGCAATCGGTAGAGTTATACCAATTTTTTTTGCATGCATCGCCTGAAGAACCTCTGTGACGGGTTCCTTTAGGCGCCGTAAAAGCACCAGGCGGTCTTTTATTTTAGTGTTACAGGTAACTGCACGGGTCATTAACGAGAGTTTTGGCACTGAACCAGGAAGTTCAACCTCAGCATCTGCCATTTGCTGGATCAGATTAGCTGCCATCCGAGGCTTCAGTTTGTCTTTTCCAGGAACCGAATCGCAATCAGTCAGGGTCAACCTGCTAGCCATTTAGAAACCTCTTCATGTTTACTAACTATATTATTATACAATTGCTTGCTGTTTTACCTTTCAAAGATAGTTTCTGTACCAGGTTAAGTCAAACCATATTGAAGTGATTTTACCATCAATTATGATGGCTACATTTCTTTTTCTATGGCAGAGGTGCTTCAATTAGCACAACGGCCAGTGCCGCGATACCCTCTTCTCTGCCACAGTAACCCAGGTTTTCAGTCGTCGTGGCTTTGATATTTAACCGGGTTTCATCGATGTTCATATCATTAGCCAGCAATCTGCGCATTTCAGGGATATGCGGAGCAAGTTTTGGTTTCTGTGCAATGACCGTAAGGTCTGCATTTACCACTTGCCAGCCGTCCATCAGCAATAGTGATATTACTTTCCTCAGCAGGATTCGACTGTCAATATTTTGATAGCTGGAATCAGTATCCGGAAAATGTTGACCTATATCTCCTTTGCCTGCAGCGCCGAGCAGAGCATCGCACAGGCTATGTATCAGGACATCGGCATCAGAATGACCAGCCAGCCCTTTACTATGCTCGATGGTGACACCGCCGATTACTAATGGCCGATCCATCACCAGTTGATGTACATCGTAACCCTGTCCTATTCTGATCATGCTAACTCCTGAGCCGTGATAAATGCCTGGGCTAGTTCCAGGTCACCTGGCACAGTGATTTTTATGTTATCAGGCCGCCCCTGCACCATCAGTGGCTGAAATCCGGAAAATTCCATTGCGGATGCCTCGTCGGTAATGACCATGCCCTTTACCTTCGCATTCAGCAGGGCTAGACGCAATTCACCATAGCGGAACATCTGAGGTGTTTGCGCTCGCCACAGGCCATCCCGGGGAATGGTTTTTCTGACCCTGGCGTCGCTGCCTGCAAGTTTTACCGTGTCGGAGACAGGTCTACCCAGTAATCCACCGCCCTGCTTTGAGGCCAGTTTGATCAGTTGTAAAATGTCTTCGTGCGTTATACAGGGTCTTGCCGCATCATGCACAAGAACCCAGTCATTTTCATCTACCATTGCCGCCATACTATCCAGTATCAGACTCACTGTGTCGGCACGTTCTGCACCACCGTCACAGACTTTCTTAAGCCAGGTAGCATCGAATGACATTTTCTGCCAGTACGGGTCGCCGGCAGAAACGCCGAGGAACACTCCCGCAATGCCCGGACAACTGGCAAGGCGCTTAAGGGCGTGAAGCAAAACGGCTTGTCCCGATAATTCCAGGTATTGTTTGGGTATTTCCCCACCCATACGACGACCTGCACCCGCAGCTGGAACTATAGCCCAGTATTTAGTGTCTTTCATTTTCAAGAGTTCCCTGCTGATGAACTTTGATTACGAAGACCGGTAAGCGGTAGAATCCCGCATCTTTTCGTGTCTTCAGCGTTACAATTTTTTCTAGCTGATCAATTATTTCCATATAATTTTTTATTTATGCGTAATCAAACAAAACCGGCAGATATTTTTCATCCTAAATTGCCGGAAAAATCTGGCCAGGTACTGGTCTGGTCCAGGCTCTATGGTAGCAGTTTCGCGCTGGCAATCGTATCCGCAGCCCATGAGCAAAAAGGACCAGTTGTCGTTGTCACAGAAGATAACCGGCACACGCAATCACTGGAAGAGGAAATCCGTTTCTATCTAGGACAGGATGCTAGCATTCCACTACTCAGTTACCCCGACTGGGAGTGCCTGGTGTATGATCGTTTTTCTCCCCACCAGGATATTATCTCACAACGCCTGCGTACGCTTTCCAGCCTGCCGACGCTAAATCAGGGCATTGTCGTTCTTTCCATTTCCAATCTGTTGCAGAGGACTCCGCCACAGTCATACATAGCAGCGCATAGTTTTTCATTGTCCGTCGGTGACCGGCTCGATACAGACAAGTTCAGACGCCAATTGGAAACAGCCTCCTATAGACATGTCAGCCAGGTCTTTGAACACGGTGAATACGCCGTACGCGGCGGCATTATTGACCTTTTCCCTATGGGAAGTGTGCACCCCTATCGCATTGACCTGTTTGGCGATGAAATTGATACCATGCGCCTGTTCGACACCGAGTCTCAGCGATCTTCAGATTCTGTCAATCATATCGAGTTACTCCCGGCACGGGAATTTCCGATGACTGAAGCCGGAATTAATCGCTTCCGGCAATCCTATCGGGAGAGATTTAGCGGCGACCCGAAACAATCACAGATTTACAACGAGATCAGCAGCGGCAACATTCCGCCGGGCAGCGAATTCTATATGCCGCTGTTCTTCGACAATACCAGCAGCCTGCTGGACTACCTGCCAGCTGGTACCTTGATCATTATGGACGAAGGATGCGAGCAGGCAGCAAGTATTTTCCAGACTGAAGTTATCGAGCGCTTCCAGTCTGTTGGCATAGACCCTGAAAGGCCCGCTTTGCCACCTGAAACGCTGTACCAGGACTATGACACGCTGAAAAAACAGCTACTCAGCTGGCCACTGATAGAACATGGGCCTGTCCCTGAACATGGCGAAAAAGCCTGCCTGCATTTTGCCACACGTAGACCAGACACATTCACCGTCGACATTCATGCGGAACAACCTTACCAGCGCCTGTTTGATTATCTGGCACAAACTGACAACCGGGTCATGCTGGCATGTGAAACTACCGGCCGCCGCGAAAACCTGAAGAATGTTCTAAATGAAAACGGCATTTTCCCGACCACGGCCAGGGACTCTAAAGCTTTTTTAAACAGCGATGAAAAACTCTCATTGTGTGCTGCCAGACTTGATCGCGGGCTCTCACTGGAACAACCCGGCATCATAATCCTGTCAGAAATTCAGCTTTACGGCGACAAGGTTTTTCAGCGGCGCAGGCGCAGCAAACCGGCGCGTGACCCGGAGTCTGTCATCCGTTCTCTGGCAGACCTGAATATCGGTGACCCGGTGATTCACGAAACACAGGGTGTCGGGCGATATATCGGCCTGCAGACATTGGACATCAATAATAACAGCAATGAATACCTGACACTGGAATACCGTGACGGTGACAAGCTTTATGTACCGGTGATGTCATTGCACCTGGTGTCCCGCTATACGGCGGCCAGCCCGGATTCAGCACCGTTACACAAACTTGGTGGCAAGGAGTGGGAAAAAACCCGTCGCAAGGCACAGAAGAAGGCCTATGACGCTGCAGTAGATCTCCTTGCGGTACAGGCCCTTCGCGATGCACGTGAAGGCTATGCCTTTCCTGAACCTGATTTCCATTATGATAACTTTGCAGCGGCCTTCCCTTTCGAAGAGACACCGGATCAGGCCAAAGCCATCGACGATGTCATTAATGATATGTCGTCCAGTAAACCGATGGATCGACTGGTCTGCGGCGATGTCGGCTTTGGCAAGACAGAAGTGGCTCTGCGCGCATCATTTCTTGCTGTTCAGGGTGGACACCAGGTTGCCCTGGTGGTACCGACGACTTTGCTGGCACAGCAACATTATGAAAACTTCCGCGACCGTTTTGCTGACTCTGCTGTCAGAGTTGAGCTGCTGTCACGGTTCAGAACTAAAAAGGAAATCGATGTTGCTGTTGCGGGACTTAAGAAAGGTTCGGTAGATATTGTCATTGGCACCCATCGCCTGCTGCAGAAAGACATTTCCTTCAAGCGCCTGGGATTGATGATACTTGATGAAGAACAGCGCTTTGGTGTTCGGCACAAGGAAATGCTGAAGAGGAAACGCAGCCAGGTCGACATACTGACACTGACAGCTACTCCGATACCACGCACACTGAACCTGTCATTATCCGGCCTGCGTGAAATATCCATCATCGCAACACCACCACAACAGCGCCTGACCATTCGTACCTTTGTTGCAGAATGGAGTGAAGGACAAATTCGCGAAGGCTTTCTGCGTGAAATCCGCCGTGGTGGCCAGATTTACTTCCTCCATAATGAAGTGCGCACCATGCCTGCCATGCAGGCCAAGCTCGAGGAAATGATTCCGGAGGCACGTATCCGCATGGCACATGGCCAGATCGCCGAACGTGAACTGGAACATATCATGCAGGACTTTTATCACCAGAGATTCAACGTTCTGCTCTGCAGTACGATTATAGAAAGTGGCATCGATATTCCGTCAGCCAATACCATTTTCATAAATCGCGGCGATCATTTTGGCCTGTCGCAACTGCATCAATTGAGGGGACGCGTCGGGCGTTCACATCACCAGGCCTATTGTTATGTCATGGTACAGTCGAAAAAATTAATCACCGCCGATGCAACACGCAGGCTCGAAGCACTGGAACAACTGGACGACCTTGGTGCCGGTTTCGCCCTCGCCATGAATGATATGGAAATTCGTGGTACAGGCGAATTGTTAGGTGAGTCACAAAGCGGTGTCATCGATGAAGTCGGCTTCAATATGTACACCGACCTGCTAAACCGTGCTATACGTTCACTGAAGGCAGGCAAGGATATCTCGGCAGAAGATATAGAAAATGATACATCATCAGCAATAGAGATAGACCTGCAGATTCCGGCCCGGCTTCCCGAAGATTATCTTCCAGATGTTCACACCCGCTTAATCATGTACAAACGTATTGCCAATGCAAAAAACACTGAAGAACTCTATGAACTGCAGATAGAAATGATAGACCGTTTTGGCCTGTTACCTGATGAAGCCAAAGCATTGATCAATCTGACTGAACTAAGACAGCAGGCTATGGATATCGGGGTTACCGAAATTCGTGTGGGTGAAGCTGGTGGTCGGATAAAGTTTAGCGAAAAACCAAATATTGAACCACTGACGCTTATACAACTACTGCAGTCAGGAAAAGGCCGATACCGCATGGAAGGGCCACAGGTACTGCACTTAATGGCTGACTTAGTATCGGAAGAACAACGCCTGCAGGCGGTGAAAGAATTATTTAATCAGTTGGGTCAGGCATAAGATTAAAGGTTACGGGTCAATAATTCACATCCTTTCATCAAGGTTTATGACGCAGGCGTATGATTTCACTTTCGTCTTTCGTCTCGAAACTTGAGTTTTTGCACATAAAATAGTCATTCTTCATCAGGAAACAGAGCTGTTTCGTAGCCAAACTGCCGAATATCCTGCACACGCATGGGATAAAGAACTCCGTCCAGATGGTCACACTCATGCTGCACAACGCGGGCGTGAAAACCACTCACTTCCCTGCTGAATTTTTCACCGTGTTCGTTATACCCGCTATAGCGAATATGGGAAGGACGACTGACAATACCCCGCATTCCCGGGATGCTCAGACAACCTTCCCAGCCAGCTTCCTGTTCATCGTCAAGTACTTCAATCTGTGGATTTATCAGGATCGTTCGCGGCACTGTTTCAGCATCGGGATAGCGTGGATTAGACTCCACTGAAAATATTACCAGTCGCTGCAGTACACCAATCTGCGGAGCAGCAAGACCAGCACCGTCACTGTCAGCCATGGTATCAAACATATCTCTGATTAGCGCTCGCAACTCATTAGAATCAAAATCGGTGATATTTTCTGATCGCTGGTAGAGCAGCGGATTACCCATTTTTAGAATTTCACGTATAGCCATGTGTCCTTAATAACCTCAGATAGTGTCCATATAATCTATTGAGCCCTTTTGGCCTGATAGAATACCCGCTATTATTAGCGTATTAGACTGATCAGGCAATGCAATTTAGACATGAGAACAATTAGACAACTTTTCTTCAGCCTGTGCATCACAGGACTGCTTTTATCACTGGCTACACCGGCTTTTGCAGCTCGCAGTTATCTTGTGGAACTCGCTGTATTCACTACCCAGAATGCTGGCAATGCTGAAAAATGGACATCAGCAGAGGAGCCGTTAAATTCAAGAAAAATGTCGAGAGCGGTTTTTCCCGGTCAAGGTAACCTGAAACTAGAACAACAACCAGCTGAGCTTAAGGAAAGTGTATTTTCCAGCTACGTAAACCGTATCCGAAAAAACTCCAGAAGAAAGGTAATTCTATCGACACATTGGGTGCAGCCGGTCTCTTCCCCTGCAAGCACTATAATCGCGCGCATTTCTGAGCAGAAAGATACTGCTTATAGTGCAACCGAAAATAATTCTGCCTTTATAACACCGCTAATCAATGGCTTTATCAACTTTTATCTTGATGCCCAGTATACCCTTGAAGCAGATATACGCTATACACCGCCTTACCGGCCATCTATCCTTGATGAAGTACCCGATAGTGGTCCGCTAAGTTACAGAATATATGAAAAAAGGCGAATGAAGAGTGGTGAGCTAAATTACTATGATCACCCGAAGTTTGGTATGGTGCTGCTAGTCACGCCGGTAGAGGCGCCTGCTGAATAGAACGACCAGGTTTTCGTCAGCAATTAATCCCTGTAAAGGAATGATTATTTCAACTATAACTGCGGAATAACAAGCTCGATTAATTCCCGGGTTCTATCCATACCCATCTGCAGTTTACTCAAAATATCTTCAACACTAATCTCCCCCCCGGACCTGCCTGCAGCCGCATTTGACACTACCGCAATCATCGCATAATTAATATCCAGTTCACGTGCGAGGATTGCTTCTGGCATACCCGTCATACCAACAATAGTCGCACCATCACGTTCCATACGGTTTATTTCAGCAGCGGTTTCAAACCTTGGCCCCTGCGTTGCGGCATAGGTGCCAGTAGGAGTAATACTGATCCCATTTTCTGTTGCTGTATGAATGAGAATATCTCGCAGTTTTTCCGTGTAGGGATAAGTGAAATCAACATGCTTAACCGGGCCGTGCTCGCTGCCATAAAATGTATGTTCGCGGGTGTAGGTATAGTCAATGATCTGGTCAGGAATTACTAGCCCAGCGGCCTTCAGGTTATCCGTAATCCCACCTACAGCATTGATCGCTATGATACGCTCAACACCAGCCTGCTTCATGGCAAACACATTGGCTCGATAATTTACACGGTGCGGTGGAATAGTGTGTCCTGGCCCATGCCGGTTCAGGAAAACGACTTCCCTGCCACTAATCTGTCCAAAAGTTAGCGGGCCGGATGGTTCGCCATATTCCGTTCGCATGACTTCCCTGCGTGTAATAGTAAGGCCTTCAAGCTCAGCCAGACCACTGCCTCCTATTATTGCTGTCAGCATTGGTGTTCCCTGTTGTTTTCACATTCCTGCAATTATTTTCATATACTGTATCAGGATTCTGCAACAGCATATATCTGTGGGAGATTCCGCCAGTACCCCTTGTAATCCATACCGCAGCCGAAGACATAACGATCAGGCACATCNATGCCCTTGAAAGTGACGTCAACATCATGCGCTCTACTGCATTGCTTACAGCTAAGGACTGCACTGTAGATTTCATCTGCACCTGCTTTATTTAGACTCTCAATAATGCCGAGCAAAGTAATACCCTCATCCAGAATGTCATCTATAAGCAATATGCTTCTCCCTTCCACCTTATTCGATGGTCTGACCGGCCAGTGCAAATCATTACCATGTAATTTGTCACGGTAGCGCGTGGCATGGAGATAATCAATTTCGAGAGGAAAATCCAGCCGCGGCATCAGCTGTCCACAGAGGAAAAGTCCTCCCATCATGACGGGTAAAAGTAAAGGCTGGCGATCAACCAGGCTCTCGGATATCTGTTCAGCGAGATGGTCATAGGTAATCCTCATGACGTTCTCATCATGGATCAGTTCCGCAGTATTCCTGACATCAATAGCCTCTTGAAGAAATGTTGTCATGACGGCACAAATGCCCTCTTACTGATAGAAAATAAACCTTAACCTGAGATACCGCTACGGTGATAAGGGTCATCAAGCCGCTCAATATCGTCTTCTTCCAGGTAGGAGCCAGTTTGCACTTCGATTACTTCCAGCACCTCATCAGCATAATTAGCCAGCTGATGTATCATACCCGCCGGGATATAGGTGGACTCGTTCTGCTTAAGAACTATTTTCTCTTCACCATGAACAATGTTTGCCTGACCTTTTACCACTACCCAGTGTTCCGCTCGATACTTATGACGCTGCAAAGAAAGTACTGCACCGGGTTTCAAACTCAGTCGCTTGACCTGGTGGCCTGCGCTTTTTTCAAGCACGGTATAACTACCCCAGGGACGAAATACACAGCAATGCAGGCTGGCCTCGGTGCGGCCTTGCTTCTGCAGTTGTTTCGCCAGTACACCGATCTCATGACTTTGTCTTCGATCAGCTACCAGAACTGCATCCGAAGTTTCAACAATGACGATATCTTTCAGCCCGGAAGCGACCAGCAGGCGATCATGTGCATAAAGCAGGCAGTCGCTGGTATCCTGCATCAATACATCACCCTTGCTGGCATTGCCCTGTTCATCCAGCCCCATTTCCTGATGCAGAGCAGACCAGGAACCTACATCATTCCAACCTGCATCCAGCGGGGCCATGACGGCGTTTTTCGTATGCTCCATTACAGCATAATCGATCGACATTGACGGACAACGAGCAAAAGCTTCCTCATCGAAAGCCTCAAAGCTATGAAACTGTTTTTCCCTGTTAGCCCAGGCGAGCTGGCAGTACTGGTAAATATCCGGCTGGAATTGCGCAATCTCATCGAGATAGGTTTTCGCCTGAAATAGAAACATTCCACTGTTCCAGAAATAATCCCCGGCAGCCACATATTCAGCTGCACGAATGCTGTCCGGTTTTTCAACGAAAGCATCAACTTTAAAGGCGCTGTCCGAAAGTTTTTCTGCACAGTGAATATAGCCAAACCCTGTATCAGGACGCTTGGCAGGTATACCAAAAGTAATTAAATTGCCGTCTCTTGCCAGGGGTAATACGCTATTTACTGTTCGTCTGAATTCATCGGCATCCCTGATCACATGATCGGCAGCGAGAACCAGGAGCATTGCATCATCAGAAGTCTCAAGTGCTGCTAATGCAGCCATAGTGACAGCTGGAGCAGTGTTGCGCCCTACAGGTTCGAGCAGGACTTTAGCATCCTGCCAGCCTATCTCGGCCAGCTGCTCCGTAATCATAAAGCGGTGCTCACGATTACCAATAACTATCAGCTGCTCAGCCTGGCATAATCCTTCTAGCCTCTGCACTGTTTGCTGCAGCAAGGTTTCGTCGCCCAGCAGGTGATGAAACTGCTTGGGGTAAAACTCACGAGACATAGGCCAAAGGCGAGTGCCTGAACCTCCTGACATAATAACGGGGTAAATCATATTATTCTCCTATTGGCTCCGCTTCTACTACATCGGTTTTGCCTTCCAGTTCACTTCTTTCCTGCTGTGTCATCTCTGGCACCAGCGTTAGTATCAGACTTCTAAGGACTGCTGTGTCAAAGCTTTCCACTGCCTGGTGAAAATCATCCATTACCCTGGCAAGAGTTTCCCAGTCAGTTTTTCGACTCATCGCCAGCATGACTTTTTTGTGACTTGTATCCGTCAGATCTTCATCTGTATGAAACAACTCCTCATGTAGCTTCTCACCCGGTCGCAAACCGGTAAATTCAATTATTATATCTTCTCCAGGAATTTTACCGGACAGGCGTATCATCTGCTCAGCGAGATAAAGCACTTTTACTGGTTCTCCCATATCAAGGACAAAAATCTCTCCACCACTTCCCATTACTGTAGTTTGTAATATAAGCCGGCAGGCCTCGGAGATAGTCATAAAGTAACGGGTAATATTCTCGTCCGTGACTGTCACTGGACCACCATTTTGTATCTGCTTTCTGAACAGAGGTACAACACTTCCAGCTGAACCTAGTACGTTTCCAAAACGGGTAGTGATAAAGCGAGTGGTAGAACGCTCGTCAAGAGTCTGGCATATGATTTCTGCTACCCTCTTGGTTGCCCCC
>JGI861J16260_1000021_pt1 | contig 15743 bp, 15 predicted proteins | sample TiedelARG06_123m_FD_16260 | JGI IMG/M metagenome (IMG submission 16260)
AAGAATCTTCGTAATAGCTAGCTATTACGTGCGATCCTTGCCTTGATATGAATAATTCTGAATACAATCTGAAATATCCAGACTTAATAGAGGTGCCATTAAATTAATAATAGTACGGATAGATAATAAAAAATTGACGCATTACGCCAACCCATTGACTCAGACTGCGGTTACAGAGTATTTCTCATGTAGTTGCAGCAAATAACCTCTATCATCTGGCGTGTATCTTCAATAACTCTTAGTTGTCTTCAGATCCGTGCTGCTGTAGCTGTATTAGTACGTTTCTGCACGAACAATATTATTTTGAGTTAGTCTCATTCCCCCAATGCTTGTTACAGTATATATCCGCCCTGCGCGCTATAATCTGAGGACATTTTTACTATTGTGACGAGGAATATATCTTGGCATCTAATAAAGGACGGGCTTTCTTTGCACTGTATGGATATCATTTCAACCCTGATAACATCACGCATCTGCTTGGCTTAGAGCCCACCTCAATCAATAATGCTGGTGCAAACAGTGACCTGGACAAGCCTGTCATCAGTTCCTGGGAATTTTCAACCGATACAATCACTTCCGATAATCAGGAAGTGGATATTTACAAACTCATTGATGATGAAATACTTAAAAAAATCGAACCGTCTAAAGACAAAATTATTGAAGTTTGTAAGAGCCATAATTTATCGCCTAGAATCAGCGTCGTGTTGACCTTGTCGGTAGATAAAGATGAAAGCTGCCCAGAAGTGGGTTTCGGTTCAAGAGTGATTAAGTTTTGTGCTGAGATCGGTGCTTTTCTAAATGTCGATTACCAGCTTTCTGAACGTATTTGATGTACACCACTGCATGGACAAGGTGTGACCGGGTAGCGGTCGAGAAGGTGGCCTGGGCCATGTACAAGAGCAAAAAAAAGCACGCTTTTTTAAAAGCGTGCTTTTTTCATGAACCTAAGCGAGATTAAGCTTAAGGCTTCTTAGGCGTCTGGTATGGCTGTTCTTTCTGAAAGCTTTTCCACTCAGTAGTATAGCCAACATGAAACTGTCCAGGAACGATCTCTTTCTGTGTCGTTGTCACATATTCTGTTACGCCTGTTGGAACCTTAGGTCTAGTAAATTCACCCATAATCAAAACTCCTTAAACTATAATATTAACGGGAGGAAAAAACAGCTATGTCAGCCCCTCCCACTTAAACTGAGGAAATTATACCATATAACTTTAGCCATCTGGATCAAACTCCTCATCAATGATTTTTTTCTCCTCATTAATAAGGTCCATACAGGCAGTCACCTCATCGGGCATCAGGTCGAAAAATCTGGCCACATAATGTTACGGGATGACCATCGTGTGACCAGGGCTACCGGGTAAGTATCACGCGCGCTGTTCGCAAATTCATAATCCAGCGACACCCCTTGTGGGTCTGTACAAAACAGACACGGGTTATTGGGATCTCGCTTTTGTTCCTGTTTATCTTTAGATGACAAAATAAGACCTTGCCTGTTTTCTAATTCATCCACTATCACTATTTGAAAGTGCTAGCGACTTAGCCTTACTCATTTGATCCTCACAATGCTTTAAACATAGTGGTTGAAGCGCATACGGGAAGCACTCCGTAATTAATTCAAATTCATCGGCAACTTCTTCCGCAAGTACGGCATCGCTGGTTATTTCCGCCAGGACATTTTGTGCTGTCGCTTTATTCACGCGAATGATGACCGCCAGGTGGAAAGGCCGCTGCTGCTCCATGCAAACCGTTAATGCCTTTTCATACGATTTAATGGCCTCGATCAGGCGTTCCGGGTTTTCTTCTGACTCACCAAGATGGTGTAATACAGTAGCACGGTTATTATGCGTCGCGGTTAACTCTAGTGGATAGTTATCTGCATCGAGTACGGCAAGTGCATTCTTGTAGGCGACAACAGACTTTTGAAAATTACGGTTACCTTTTAGCAGTTTTCCGTAGGTATGGAAAGTCGCACCCAGTTGATGCATGGTAAACATCCAGTCTTCTGGTGACTCATCTCGCGTCCACACCAGCAAAGCGTTAGTATAAGCATCAATAGCATTTTTTAATGGCTTTGCATCATCCAGCATGCGACCTAGTGCCTGGCATGCTGTGCCTAAATTATACTGTGTGGCTGCCCATTCAAGGGATGACTCATCCTGATTAAACTCTTCCAGCGCATTTTTGAAACACTGAATCGCCTTTTCATACGATGCTTCATCTCTCTGCAGTTGACCGAGTCCCGCATGAATATTGCCCAGGCTATTCTGTTTTGCAGCCCAGCTTGCGGCATCCTGCGTACGATATTCGTCTGTCAGGGCAGCTTCAAGTGCCTCACGCATACTCTCAAAAATATTAGTACTAAAACTTCGTTGTTCAAAATTACCCCTGGTGTGAAGAAAGTTATCAGCAGTGGTTACCTGGGTATCCGGCGTAGCTGCTTCGACTAACTCTTCACTTAACATGCCCAGCGAACTTGCTACTGCACGTTCTAAGGCCCTGTTATCCGGGTACAGGATATATGTATTTGAGAATTTCATTCTGCCCGTTCGAGTATGTCGTTTAAATCCGGGTCAGCATCAACAGCGCCACCAAGATCAATTTCTTCATCAGTGGCTTCACGTATCGTCAAAACTTTCAGCACGAAAGTGACGTCTCTGCCACACAATGGGTTATTACCATCAACAGTTAATGTTTTGTCATCAAAGCGAGTAACAATAAAACTTCTGGGTTCACCCTTTTCATTTTCCATGGTGATGGTCATACCAATTTCACGGTATTCCTCTGGCACATTCTCAATGTTATCGGTAAATACCAGTGACTCATCACGTTCACCATATAACAGTTTGGTATCAATCGGTACATCAATGATATCGCCGACTTTTTTACCATAAAGGTGTTTGGTCACTTCTTCTGACATGACATCATTAACGCCATGAACATAACCCAGCGGGTAGTCCACAGTGACAAGTACATCACCGGTTTTGTCATCGACGACCTTATAATTCAGTTCAACGAATTTTTCGTCTTCAATTGTATCTGACATATTGAATAAACCTGTTTTTTTTACTAACGTTGCTTAATACCTAATACTAGAATAAAGTCGCGCCAAAAATTTTAACTTTATCTTTTTCATAACCGAGTACCAGTCGCCCCAGCCATTCACCTTTATCTTTTTTATTAATCACTTTATAAAGAACGGTGACATGTTCACCACGGCGTATCAGGCCAAGATATGAATAATCTTCTGACAGGTTTTTTGCTAAATCGCTTCTTGCAAACTGTTTACCCATTTCAACTTCATTCGCGCCTTTCATAAACGAAGACGAGAAGTTACGGGTGAAAGCACCGTAGTTTCCTTCATTAGAATACTTAACAAGATCTGCCCACATTTGATGGGCATGCTCTAAAATCTCTTCATCGGTATTTTCAATAATATTCATTGTCTAACTCTTTTACTTACATTTGTTGCTAAAATATATTTCTATTTGCGAGATAAAAATACCTATCAAATAGATAAAAAAAGGACCGACATGATACATGTCAGTCCTTTATTAGCGCAAATATGTATTGCTGGCTTGAATTAAATCAAGCCTGTATTTGCTTAGTGGTGACCTTCTGCTTTCAGTTTAGCCAGGTCTTCGTCCTCGATGTCACCTACAAGGTGGTACAGAGGAGCTTTTTCCATCGTGTACTCACCTGTCTTAGGATCACGACGAGAAACTGTCAGTACGTGCCAGTTTTCATCATCAACCTTCATTGCGTCACCACGGTAGTAGTAACCAGGCCAGCGAGTTTCCTTACGGAACATCGTATGCTGGAATACACTTTCAGAAGTCAGGAAGCGATGCTTCAGTTCCCATGCACGTAATAACTCATGGATATCTTCAGCAGCAACTTTTTCCAGGTCTTCACCCAGGATTGCCATCTTCTTTAGACCAATGCTCAGAAGCTTGTCGTTGGTCATGTAGTTCACACCGAAACCACCACAATACTCATCCATCAGTTTCTGCAGACGATCCAGACCCTGACGTGGATTGATGTAGTTAGGGTTAACAGAACCCGCAACAATTTCATTACGACCTACAGTGTAAGTCTCCATTGGCTTGTAGATTTCTTCTTTACGGCGAGAGATCTGAGCGTCAGTTACACGAATGCCTTCTGCTTTACCATCGTCGATGTATTTACAAGCTGCTTTTGCTGCCAGACGACCTTCTGTGAAAGAACCTGATGAGAATGCATGTGGTGTACCACCTACCGCATCACCTGCACCAAAAAGTCCCTCGATCGTCGTCATACGGTTATAACCCCAGAAGTATTCATCTGGAGAAACATCTTCAGGACCTGAACACCATGCACCACAACCTGTTGCATGTGAACCCATAACGTATGGTTCAGAAGTTGTTAATTCCGGGTTTTCATACTTAGGATCAACGTCAGTAGCAGCCCAAAGTACCGCCTGACCAACTGTCATACCGAGGAAGTTATGCCAGCCAATCTCTTCAAGATGAGGATCCTGGAAGGCTTCCATTGTAACCATGTGGATTGGACCACGACCTGCATTCACCTCGTTGATGATTGCGTGGTTACGTAAACAAGTTGGAATCGGACGATGTGTTGCGTGCGAAGCTTCTGGATCCAGGTATTCTTTACCAACCATTTTCTGCAGGGCTGGGAACCATTTTGATTCATACTCTTCACCGTTACAGTTTTGTGTATACGTTTTAAGGTGCAAGAAGTATGCGCCAACAGGACCGTAACCATCTTTAAAACGTGCCAGTACGATACGGTTTTCCATTTGTGTCATTTTCGCGCCTGCTTCGATCATAAGACCGTATGCAGAACCTGATGACCATGGTGCGTACCATACACGACCCGCACCTTCACCCACTGAGCGAGGTTTAAAGATATTAGAAGCACCACCCGCACCACAGACAACAGTCTTGGATTTGAATACGTGGTAGTTACCAGTACGTACGTTAAAGCCAACAGCACCCGCAACACGGTTTTCTTTAGACTCATCCATTAACAGGTGTGTTACACAAACACGGTTGAATACTTTATCCGCAGAGTTTTTCGCCGCTTCAGCAACGATAGGCTTGTAAGATTCACCGTGAATCATGATCTGCCAGCGACCTTCACGCAAGTAAGCACCTGTCTTGGTGTTACGCATGATTGGCAGGCCCCACTCTTCAAACTGGTGTACCGCAGAGTCAACGTGGCGTGCCATATCAAAAGCCAGATCCTCACGCACCATACCCATCAGGTCGATACGTGCATAACGTACGTGATCTTCCGGGTTGTTTTCGCCGAAACGCGTACCCATGTAGCAGTTAATTGCATACAGACCCTGGGCTACCGCACCAGAACGATCGATATTTGCCTTTTCAGCAATAACGATCTTCTTGTTCTTGCCCCAATATCTTGCTTCGAACGCAGCACCAGTACCACCAAGGCCTGCACCTGCAACTAAGACGTCAATATTGTCTTCTATGATAGTTTTGTAAGACATTAGTAGTAAACCCCTTCTTTAATTTCCAGGCCATTAGATTCCAGCGTATGCAGGCTATCGTTACCATCTTTATCGAGCTGAATATACTTAGGCTCATTGAAAAGCAGGTGACTGTTACGCATAGAATCATCAGGTGCAGACTCATTAGCTAGCTGAGGGATAAACTTACCCCAGGGTTTAGTCGTAATAGGCGCCAGTAATTCCATGTCTTTTTTTCCATTACGGAACTTGATGCGCCATGCAATGGTGCCTTTTTCTTCATCACGATGAACACGTACAGAGTGGCCAAGTGGAGCAAAATCAGCATAACCGCGAACGTCAATTGCGTGGTGAGGGCAGGCTTTTACACAGGAGTAACACTCCCAGCACATATTAGGTTCAATGTTGTAAGCACGGCGAAGAGTTTTATCGATGTGCATGATGTCAGATGGGCAGATATCAACGCACTGTCCGCAACCATCACAACGAGTCATATATACAAAAGTTGGCATAATAATCTCTCTTTCTTAAGTAAATAGTTAAAATAATGTTAGTAATGGTTTGCTGGCTCACGTCTGATACCGTGTCCCATGTATTCTGGGTTGTCGCCCATATATTCCGGGATATCCGGAAACCTTTCCTGTAGCGCAGGATCCGACAGATCGAAGTCACCTGGAAGATTCTCTCTTGAACCATCTGCCACAGTAATTTTTTTCTGATAAGCCGCAGCTGGCTTGAAAAACATGTGAGCAAATTTCGAGAAGTACACGCCGACAAATAGTACAGTGCTGGACAAAATAAACAGAGCAAAGGCTAATACAGACCAGGTAGAGACACCTTTAGACTGCAGTACTGACCAGATAAGAGCAAATGTACACGTCATTAGAAGTGACACAATAAACAGATCTGCACGACATAACTGATACCATTTCTTGCCTTCTGAGTTGACATCAACACGGATTGAGAACCAGAACCAGTAACCGCCAACACAAAGCATCAGTGCACCAATGTGCCACAATAAAGGAACAATCCCTGTTGTTTCTGCACCACCAAAAATCATCATAACAGTGGTTACAACAAAAATAATGAACCCGTACATGCTTAAAAGATGTGAGAGTCTACGCTTTTGGTTAGAGAATTCTCCAGAAGTCAATACTTCGTTAGTAACCGTCTGAATGGCAAGTGATGCTTTTTCACCACTACTCACTGTGCGCTTAGCAGCCTTTTCTGCTTTTTTTGCATTCTCAAAAAAGTACTGAGCACTCTTCTTGTGAATCATGTCTAGTACTGTTCCGCCAATTACAAAAAGGAACATCACAACGATATATGCTTGCATTACCGCGGCGGGTATGTACGCCGATAACTCAGCGAAAGGATTGATTGTCAACATTACTTCAGTACTCCTCAGTAAATATCTGGTTGTTTAAAGCGGTAGCATATTTTATGCGATTAAACCTTTCATTACTATTCTATTTGCCTGCATTTCGATTCATTGTGCTTATACTAAGGCAAAAATAATTATATGATTAAATAATTATACAATCGTTATACACTCACTGATCAAGAATGCGAATTAATATCATTAAATACATAGTCTTACATGAATTTTCATGTTTTATTGACAGCTGTTTTATCTATCACACATAAATGAATTCTTTGTTCTACGTGCTTTAAATCATCACTCTCTATCTCTGGAAATCTCTTCATCGTGATCTGGAGGGCGGGTACTACCATGCTATCGAACTACCCGGATTATACGACTGAGAAAAAACCTGCAACTATGTCTATACCCAATCATCCGGAGCATAAAAACCCGTCACAATCTGAAAATGTGTTTTCCTTTATATGTTTTATAATTACGAAGATTACTGGTTATTTCAGAACGCTAATCTACAGCACACCGAAAACCAATCGATCCATAAACACTTTTGCCACTAACGGGTGCCTTCACATTCCTGAATGAGCTGCGCAGGTTTAGTTTATTCTCATCCCACGAGCCACCGCGCACCACTCGACGTTTACCTGCCTCAGGGCCCGACGAAAAATTCCCTTCAGGATAGATTTCAGTAATTGCATTTGGTGCATACCAGACTGCAGTCCATTCTCCAACATTACCATGCATGTCATGTAAACCCAGGGTATTTGCGGCACGACTGCCAACAGGCCAACTCCTGTCTTCACCGCAGCCATCGGGCTCATCTCCTGCACTAGCAAGTGTTTTGCCGTCATCGAGAATAGCATTGGTACAGGTCACATCACGACCCCAGGGATAACGGCTGCTGCTGCCTGCACGAGCCGCTTTTTCCCACTCAGCTTCGTTAGGTAGTCGCATGCCACGCCATTCACAGTAGGCCACCGCTTCAGACCAATCAACACAGTTGGCCGGATAGTTATTCCGTTCAGTATTTCCAAAGTTACAGTATTTGTTTCTGGCAAAATCTTTCGGTCTGCTACATTTACCGGCCTTGAGGCATTCCGCATATTCTGCAACTGTCACTTCATTTCTATCTATATTAAACGCTGGAACAGTGATTGGAGTACCTCCCTGTGGACCCTCATCTTTTTCACAATCAGAGTCATTGACGGAACAGCCCATCATGAATTTTCCAGCGGGAACTACAACCATATCGGCATGCACTGGAGCCACCGTCAGTAGCAGAAAGACTGTTACCAGCAACAATAGGCCACATGTGCTTGAGGCCTGTAATTCACTATAATTTCTCATCCGTCCGTCTCCTTTCTGCCAGCAACTTCTGGTGAATCCGTGAGGGCAAACAGCAAGCCTTTTTCAACCCATACCTTGACCTTGATACCTTTGGCATAAACGACAAGTGGTGCCTCGCCTTTCTCCACACGGGGGATGTCACCAAACACATCTGGCACGTACTCAGTCTCATACAGGGTTTGCAAGTTTTCTCCCTGTTTCATTCTTAACTGGGCGGCGGTGATACCCTGCAATGAACAATAGCGCCCACCAATCAACTGCAGATTATCTAACGCCTGCAGGCTGCTCTCCACCGGCATAAAATCCAGCTTTGTAAAATATCCTCTCACAGCATCAATCGATCCGGTTTTTACTTCCAGTGGCTTCAGTTTAAGGTGATTACTGACTACTTCCTCGGCGATCTGCTGTGGCATAGTCAGTAAATTATCTTGTGAAAACTGCAATGTCATGAAAGCCGTGATAACGGCGAATAAAAACATTCCTGCTGCGGCAAGGGGTATCCAGGTACGACCGGAACCTTTCTTGTCTTTGTCTTCACCATCCGCCATCAGTTTTTCCAGTGCAGCCAACTGAGTTTTGTCCAGTTGAACCTCGTTTAGCTGATTCTGCACCTGCTGCTTCAATGGCTGTTTTAAAGACTTTTTCATGCCTGACCTCTCTGCCTGTCATTCAAATTTTCTGACAGGCGTTTTCGAAGACGATGAATTCGTGACAACAGGGTTCCTCGAGAAACCTCAATTTTTTCCGAAATTTCTCTCATACTAAACCCCTCGACTGCCCAAAGAAAAAGCACCTCTCGATCGACTGGCTCAAGGGATTCCCACAGCACAGCAAGATCATGACTGGCAATAACCACATCTTCCAGAGAGGACCCACTTATACTGACTGGACTATGATCAGCAATATCCTCATGAGGGAATGATTGATTGTGACGATAATCATCGATAAACCGGTTTTTCATAATAACGCGCATATAGGCGATATTTTTTTCAATTGTTTCAGATGGCCTGTTTAAGCAGGTCTCAACTGCGTTGTACAACAGGTCGTAGGCATCAGCTTCATTTGCCGTTAGTGTATAGGCATAACGGTATAGTTTATTAAGGCTCGCCCTGTCTAGTTCCATCGCTTTCGTCTATACCTGGCCGTCATCAGATAATATGAGCCAGCCCTGTTCAATCATGGCTGGCAGCCTGTTCTGAATATCCAGTCCCAGCTTCACTGCCATCTCGACAACGCTCTCAAGTGCTTTTTTATCTTCTGCCAGATGAATGATTTCACAGTCCTCTTTAGTTACTTTCTCTACTATTGGATGACCCTGCTGGCGACTGATGAGTATATATTCATTGCCGTTGATAGCAGTGACTTGCTTTGCCTGTTCATTACCCTGATGTCCTTGCCAGATAGCGTAAACGGGATAAGCCGTTGAAAAACAATGTAAAGAATGACTCTGTGCGAGTATAACTGATGTGTCAATTTCGGATGAACTTGTTGGAGTAAACAACAAGTCATCCATCGCATAATAGCCAGCGTGAAAATACCATTCAAGAGTAGCAAGGTCAGGCAGATAAGGTAATTCTGTGAACGCCTTCTGCTGAGTAACAATTGTGCACAAAAAACTCGGGAAGCTTTTACCGTAGCGATTCAGATCAGGCTCGATAGAGGGTGATGCGGTGACGAATTCCTGAGCCATGCCAGCAAAACACTGCTTGCCCAGTATTTTTTCAACGACCGGGTAGATTTCCGCTAGCGCCCTCGTCCTCGCACCGATGCTGTTATTGCGATATATATCTGATGCTAGCTGTTCGGGAATGCGCGGATTTACATCAATTATTGCCCGAAATGCCAGGTCTTCATTACTACTGTNCGATTGACGGCTTTCCAGCATTTCTGAAAATATTTCCTGGCTNCGATAAAGGCTACACTCATTTTTCATGCCTGGCCGACTCCCGTTTGCTGATATAAATTGCCAGCATGCATTCTGCTCGATACATCAAGCTTCTGCTCGGCAAGCCGCGCTTCCGCCATCAGCACGTCGAAGGAAGGAATAGCATTGTCCCATTCGATCAATGTCGGTCTCTCACCATGTAACTGCAGCAGGGATTCATATAACTGCCANACNGGATCTGCCACACGGTTATTATGCGCATCAATCAGATAGTCGCCTTTATCCTCAAAGCCGGCAAGATGCACTTCTCTTATATGTTTAGTAGGTAAACTTCGAATAAAATTCATCGCATCTATGCCATGATTAATTTGATTGACGTAAGCATTATTCACATCGAGTAATATTTCACATCCGGTACGCCGACATAGCGCTGCTAGAAACTCACCTTCTGTCATAGTTGATGAGCGGTATTGCAGATAAGTCGAAACATTCTCGACCACCAGTGCCCTGTCGAGGAAGTCCTGAATTTTCATTATCCGATTGCTTACGTGAAGCAATGATTCCTCGCTATAGGGGAAAGGCAGCAAATCATGATACTGGTGACGGGCAAATTGGGTAAAACAGAGGTGGTCCGAAATCCAGGCGGGTTCATAACGCTGAGCAAGACTCTTTATTCTCTGAAGGTATTTCATGTCCAGAGGATCCACACCGGCAATAGACATGCCGACACAGTGAAACGTAATCGGGTAAATTGAACGAACAGCTGAGAGCTGGTGGGGAATTAATCCACCCTCAGCCAGGTGGTTATCGGCGAGAACCTCAAACCATGGGACATCAGGGAGTTGCTGAATTACTTCAGGGATATGCTGCCCCCGCAAACCGATACCGGCACCAGTCGGTAGTGAGGTCGGCCTCGAGCTGTCCAGATCGACAGACTGTTCGTCAATTATCGTCATAACTCGACGATCAACTACTTGGCAGGTTTAACTGCTGCAACTGTGCCGCCAGTAATCTTGGTACAGGTTCCTTCAGGCACATATACCCATTCCTGCGCATTGTTGTCGGACTTCGCCTGGCTGGCGCAGCTGTGTTTGCCATCGAGTGAACCACAGTCGTTCATCCCTGCCTTCGATACACCGGCACATTTTTCCCATGCCTTTGGTTGGTCTGGAACAGCTAAGGCTGATCCGGCTGCCAGGCTAGCGCCGATTGCGAAAATGCCCGCCAGGGTTGCTTTTGCTATCTGTTGTGAATCTTTTTTCATGATATCTCCAGTATGTTGTTTTATGTGTAAAGCCACCCGTAATGAAAAACCTTGTAAAACTGTACTGGTTTTTCCAGGGTGCCTTACTACTAGAGACGAATGAACGGGACGTTTGATTGCACGAACTGCAATATTATTTTTTCGAGACTATGGAGTGAGTTCCTGGCGATCTTGAAAAATCAGGGTAATACTGCTTAATCCTGCTTGGTTTTCTTGTCGGAATCTTCGGGATAAACCTCTTCATCCATGATTATCTGGTGTGCAGGGCCTTCGAGATCATCGAACTGACCAGATTTCACTGCCCAGAATAGTCCAGCGACTATGCCGGCGACAAGCACCAGCGCCATCGGGATAAGAAAATAGATGATGTCCATAACTCTTTCGCTTTTTGTGTTATGTATTACGATTTACGTAAAACTTAATACGTAAAAACATAACACTTGTCTTTATTTAGTCAACCGCATTGCATTTGCAACAACAATCAATGAACTCGCTGACATTCCCAGCGCTGCCATCCAGGGCTGAATAATACCCATCGCAGCCAGCGGTAATGCGGTTACATTATACGCCAATGCCCAGCCCAGGTTCTGCCTGATAATACGCATCATCTTTCTCGCCACTGTAATTCCCCGGTAGAGGATATTCAGGTTATTCCTGAATAGCACCATGTCGGCGGCAGCGGCGGCATAACGAGCACCTTCACCCATTGCAATCGACACATCCGCGCCGGCAAGCACAGGGGCGTCATTGACACCATCACCCAGCATCGCCACGGTTGCCCCCTGCTTTTGCAGTTCGCGTAATTGCTGCAATTTATCTGCCGGTAACATCGCAGCCTTGTAGTCACTAATATGCAGGCGGTTGGCAACAATACTGACAGCCGTTGCATCGTCGCCCGAGTATAGCAGGGTCTGCACCCCGGCCTGCTTGAGGGAATTAACCAGCGAATCTGCTTCTCCACGGATAGCATCCTGCAGAACAAATACTGCCAGAAGCCTGGAATCATCCGACAACAACACCCGTGTTCCGTCTTCAAGCCTGTTCAGCTGTTCCGTTGGCAGGCCAAGACCCGTTTCATGCCTGATATAAGCAATGTTACCGAGAAAGATTTGCCTGCCATTCACACGACCAGAAATCCCACCTCCGGGTGTACTGTTAATCTCTTCGGCTGCCAGCTTGTCTGCACCTGCCACGGACAAAAACGCTCTCGCGACAGGATGCTCGGAACGCGACTCTAGCGATGCCGCATACAGCAGGCATGCGGCTTCATTCATTGAATCCGTCAGGCATAGCGATTGTGAAATAGTCAGGTTGCCATCGGTCAGGGTACCTGTTTTATCAAATACAAAATGACTGATCTTTGACAGCGTTTCAAGCGCATGCCCTCTGCTGCACAAAAGCCCATCGCGAATGAGTGCTCCGGTTGCAGCCGTAATCGCAGCCGGTGTGGCCAGAGACAGGGCACACGGGCAGGTCACTACAAGCACAGAAATGGTTATCGACAACCATTGTGACGGATCGTTGAAATACCAATATGTCGCAACTACTGTGGCCAGCAGAAGTATGGCTACTACAAAACGACTGGCCACCCTGTCGGCAAGACGGGCAATTGCAGGCTTTTCAGATTGCGCCCGCTCAACCAGGCGCAGAATAGTTGAGAGTACGGTTTCCTGACCACTGTTGGTCACCCGAATTCGAAGCGGGCTTTCAATATTGATACTGCCGCCAATTACTTTATCTCTGGCCTGTTTTGCACACGGATGGCTTTCACCGCTGAGCAATGATTCATCAACCGATGAGCTGCCTTCGATAACTTCTCCATCAGAGGGAATTGTCTCACCGGGCTTCACCTGCACGATATCACCGGGCTCGAGCTCCTGCGCAGCAACCACTTCTGTCTGGTTGCCTGCTTGTTCACGAATGGCCGTTGTGGCCTGAGACTGTATTAATGCCTCGGTATGCTCGCTGGCTTTTTTTCGCGCAACCAACTCCAGGTAACGTGCAGTGAGTAAAAAGAAAATAAACATCACCACAGAATCAAAATACACATGTTCGCCTGAACCCATCATTGTGAACAAGCTACCGCAGAAGGCAATTACAATGCCAAGACTGATTGGCACATCCATTCCGGCTCTTTTATGCCGCAGATCACGCCAGGCGGCGCGATAAAAAGGCCAGCCACTATAAAGAAACACCGGCAATGTCAGCAGCAAACTAATCCACTGCAGAAAGGTGCGATACTGCGGCTCCATCCCCCACCAGTCGCCGGTATACATGGCAATCGAGAACATCATCACCTGCATTCCCAGTGCGCCGGCAAGCCCTAGTCTCTTCAGGTAGTCTTTGCGCTGCTTCTCGAGCAGCTGATGATGCTGACTAGGATCATAAGGATGTGCGATGTAGCCTATTTCAGAGACTGACTTGAGAATGTCCGATAATTTTATTTCGCGATCATCCCAGACAATGCGTGCACGATGGGTAGAATAATTGACCTGTGCTTCATGGACACCGGGTTGTGCCCTGATATGCTTCTCATTCAGCCAGACACAGGCCGCGCAATCGATGCCTTCAAGAATTAATGAGGCCTCGCGCAAATTCTCGTCATTGTGTCGGACAAAGCTTTTCTGTACTTCGTCACGATCATAAACCTCCGCCTGGCGCAGTACATCAGGCACCAGTTCCTGTGCAGTTTTACTTTTTTCAGTCCGGTAGCGGTAATAGTTTTCCATTCCACCATCAACTATGGCTTTTGCCACAGCCTCACAACCACGGCAACACATCGGCTGTGGCTTGTTATCAATAATAACGTCAATGTCCAGCCCTGCAGGAACCGGTAGTCCGCAATGAAAACAGTTAGTCTCTTGTTGATTCTTTTCTGTCATGATGCTCTGCTAAAACGTTTTCATTCTGTTATGCATCAATGACCGAATTATCTGGAAATGCATATCATTAAGCATTAAAAGTTGTGTCAGGTGACACAAAAGATGCCACTTACTCAAAATAAATTGATATAGATCAAAGTTCCATTTACCGAGTACCTGTATAGTGTCGCGCGCCACGTCAATTATCACTCTAGCGGTTTGTTATTAGATGCAAGCTAATGGCATGATTTGTGGTGAAAAGTATAGTTAAGTATTTTATAATATACTTTTTCAATACTAAAAACTCTATAAACGACCCAATCTTTATAAGTTGAGGAATACCAATGCAAGAAACCTACAACTACAAAGTGATACGTCAATTTTCTATCATGACAGTTGTCTGGGGTATCGTCGGCATGCTGGTAGGCGTAATTATCGCCTCTCAGTTAGCCTGGCCTGCTCTGAATTTTGACTTACCATGGCTGACATTCAGTCGCTTACGTCCACTGCACACAAATGCTGTTGTCTTTGCCTTTGGCGGATCAGCCCTGTTTGCTACCTCCTACTATATTGTTCAGCGAACATGTCATGCCCGGCTATTTGCGCCCGCGCTGGCTGCCTTTACCTTCTGGGGCTGGCAACTGGTCATCGTACTCGCAGCAGTCACCTTGCCACTTGGTTTTTCCACAGCAAAAGAATACGCCGAACTTGAATGGCCTATCGATCTCCTGATCACAGTGGTCTGGGTCGCTTATGCAATCGTTTTCTTCGGTACTATCGTCAAGCGTAAAGTTAAACACATCTATGTAGCCAACTGGTTTCTAGGTGCTTTTATTCTTACTGTTGCGGTACTTCACCTCGGTAACAGTGCGGCGCTGCCAGTCAGCCTGATGGGCATGAAATCCTACTCTGCCTATGCCGGTGTACAGGATGCAATGGTACAGTGGTGGTATGGCCATAATGCTGTAGGCTTTTTCCTGACAGCCGGCTTTCTCGGCATGATGTACTACTTTATGCCTAAAGCCGCCAACCGGCCGGTTTATTCCTATCGCCTTTCTGTTGTCCATTTCTGGGCAATCGCCTTTACCTACATATGGGCCGGCCCGCATCATCTGCACTTTACCGCACTGCCTGACTGGACACAGTCTCTGGGCATGGTCATGTCTCTGATTCTGCTAGCACCAAGTTGGGGTGGCATGATTAACGGTATCATGACCCTCTCGGGGGCCTGGGATAAATTACGCACCGACCCAATTCTCAAGTTCCTGGTTGTTGCTATTTCCTTCTACGGTATGTCTACCTTCGAAGGCCCGATGATGTCTATCAAAACAGTTAACGCCCTGTCACATTACACCGACTGGACTGTTGGTCACGTGCATTCTGGCGCACTCGGATGGGTAGCCATGATCTCGATCGGCAGCATGTACTTCATGATTCCGCGCCTGTTCGGCAAGACTCAAATGTACAGCTCACGCCTGATAGAATTTCATTTCTGGATTTCTACCCTCGGTGTCGTACT
>JGI861J16260_1000022_pt1 | contig 15690 bp, 13 predicted proteins | sample TiedelARG06_123m_FD_16260 | JGI IMG/M metagenome (IMG submission 16260)
GCTCATCACATCCTGGGGCTGTAGCCGGTCCCAAGGGTATGGCTGTTCGCCATTTAAAGTGGTACGCGAGCTGGGTTTAGAACGTCGTGAGACAGTTTGGTCCCTATCTGCCGTGGGCGCTGGAGACTTGAGAGGAGCTTCTCCTAGTACGAGAGGACCGGAGTGGACGTACCTCTGGTGTTCGGGTTGTCATGCCAATGGCATTGCCCGGTAGCTATGTACGGACGGGATAACCGCTGAAAGCATCTAAGCGGGAAGCCCACCTCAAGATTAGGTCTCCCTGGATATTTAATATCCCTAAAGGGCCGTTGAAGACTACAACGTTGATAGGCTAGGTGTGGAAGCGTGGTAACACGTGAAGCTAACTAGTACTAATTACCCGTGAGACTTGACCATATAACACCCAAGTTGTTTGAGTGTATATGCGATATTGTGTTGTATTTATTATTACCCAAGCCAAGACTATCCAGATTCGAAGAAAGGGGTTAGAGCATTGCTCTGACCCCGGTTCTTCAACCAGTTTGCCTGGTGGCAATAGCAAGCAGGAACCACCCGATCCCATCTCGAACTCGGAAGTGAAAATGCTTAGCGCCGATGATAGTATAGGGTCTCCCTATGTGAAAGTAGGTCACTGCCAGGCTTTTAAACAAGAATACCCGTCCTGGTGACGGGTATTTTTTTGTCTGAATTTAGTGTTTTGCTATTAATGCAGGCCAACCNATGATTAAGAAATCATTCATTTCGATAGCAAAGTTGTATGGCTGCTCAATGATATGTTTCCGGGTTGCCGCCCTGGTATGAGACTTTTCAGTGACTAACAATTGAATCAAACAGAATTGCGCCGTCGGCGGCGCAACTGCGAATAGATGGAGATTTAAAGACGGGATAAAGGAGATTCTCCGTCTTTCTTATAAACTGAACTATAGAATGCTAGCGAACGTTCTCTGGTACCAGGCCCCTGCTTCGCAGGCAGTTGTCATATTCTGTTTTGTAATTAGCTTCACCTACGACGGCTTGTTTCTTATCCTGATTCTTTTTTACACCACCAGCGGCTGCGCCGGCAGCGGCACCGACGGCCGCACCTTTTAGCAGGCTCTTGCCCTGAATGGCACGAACTGTTGCACCACCGGCAGCTCCAACACCGGCACCTTTAGCTGTAGTGTTACCTGATTTGGCAGTTTCAGGGTTATAACCCGATTTTTCAGCAGCCTGGTGATGGCAAATCTTTTTCGAGTCAGCAATTGGATCTGTATTCTGCGCTACTGCGACAGAATTGAAACTTAGTAAACTGGAGGTGATCAGTAGTGTAGTTAATATCTTCATTTTATTAGAAAATTAAGTTGTGTAATGTATAGGAGCAATTGTGATGTTTACTAAAAAACTGACCTGATACGCAGGCTAGTTTGGAAAAACAAGACAATCAGTGAATTTATTGCATGCATGTAAAATTGATAAAAATATCATCAATGCAAGATAGAATCATAGCAAATGGATAATAGAAGTTCCTTATATAAAATCTCTGTAGCGCCAATGATGGATTACACAGATCGTCATGCCAGGTATCTATTACGTTTAATATCACCGCAGGTGATATTGTATTCCGAAATGATTAATGCAAAAGCATTGCTGCATGGTAATCATGAAGACTTATTAAGATATAGTGAAGAAGAGCATCCCCTGGTGCTTCAACTTGGCGGCTCTGACCCTGCTGAAATGGCACGGGGAGCAAATATCGCTGAGGCAGCCGGGTATGATGAAATAAACATTAATGTCGGCTGCCCAAGTGATCGTGTTCAATCAGGTGCTTTCGGTGCCTGTCTGATGGCCACGCCATTACTTGTTGCTGATATCTTTACAGCCATTCATTCTACAGTCGATATTCCTGTCACAATCAAACACCGAATTGGTATAGACGACCAGGATAGTTTTGCTGATCTGGAAAACTTCGTCATGACTGCCTCTGCTGCAGGCTGCAACACATTTATTATTCATGCCAGAAAGGCCTGGCTTAAAGGACTTTCACCAAAGCAGAACCGTGACATACCACCTTTAGATTATGAACGCATCTACAGACTAAAACAGGACCACCCTGAACTGACAGTCATAATAAATGGTGGAATAAAAACAGTTGAACAGGTTGCGACTCACCTGGATCATACCGACGGCGTGATGATAGGAAGGGAAGTATTTAACCAGCCCTGGCTTCTTGCTGATCTGGAACAGTCATTATCTCTGGATAAGACTTATATACTCACGCGCAGTGAAGTGCAGAAGCGCTATGCCAGCTACATAGATAAAGAGCTTCAACTCGGTACATCGGCGCATGCACTGGTGAGGCCATTATCAGGCTTGTTTCACGGTATGGCGGGGGCAAGGCACTGGCGACGGATGCTGGCAGAAACGGTTCAGAACAGTGTAAATAATATTAATGATCTTCCTCAACGGGTGTCTGAATATAAACTTTAAAAACTATGCCTGATAGAGCTATAAACCGAAATGTATCATTTTGCGTATTCTTTTTTCATCAAAAATAGTATCAAGATGATTGATGGCAGGCCTAGTGCGGCGGCATAGAGAAAGAACACCGGGTAGCTGCTGGCGTCAACCACAACACCTGAAAAACCGCCGATAAACTTGGGTAGCAGTAACATGATTGAGCTGAAAAGGGCATATTGTGTGGCGGTGTAGGCCCTGTTAGTGAGGCTGGAAAGGTAGGCAATGAACACTGTTCCGGCAAACCCTCCAGCGAGGTTGTCTGCACCGACCACAAGGATCAGCCAGATCAGCAGGGGTTGTTGTCCGGCCAGCCAGGCAAACAACAGGTTAGTGGCAATAACTATGATCGCACCAGCAAGCAGCATGCGCATAACACCATAGTGAACCACCAATACACCGCCAACCAGTGCACCTGATATGGTTATGAATTTACCAACAAGTCCACTGACTACTCCGATTTCTGTACCACTGTAGCCCATGTCCTGGTAGAAAGGAAAGGCCATCACCCCCAGGGTAATGTCACTCATCCTGAAAACGGCGATAAAAGATAATATTAATAAGGCGTTCCAGCCGTTGCGGGTAAAGAAATCGGCAAACGGGCAGACCACAGCACCAACAAACCAGGCTTGCAGGTTTCTGATTTTTTCTGGGATATGCTGTTTACGCTGCAGCAATGAAACAACACGTTCTTCAGTTTCCCACTCATGGTCTCTGAGTGTGTGGTCTGGCTCAGAAATAATGAATGTACTGATGATGCCAACGATCATAAAGACAGCCATGCACAGATAAGCGACTGACCAGGTATAAAAATCTGCAATAACAAAAGCCATGCTGCCGGCGAGTATCATACCGATACGATAGCCAAGTTGATAAGTTCCAGCCATCGCCCCCTGGTATTCTTCATCAATCGCCTCGATCCGCCAGGCGTCAATGGTGATATCCTGTGTTGCGGATGAAAATGCTGTCAGTACGGCAAAGCCTACAATAGTAGCCAGGCTAGTCCTGGGATCAAACAGAGACAATGAGACCAACCCGGTGATTACACCCAGCTGGGCCAATAGCATCCAGCTGCGGCGTTGACCGAGTAGTCGAGTTAACAGCGGTATAGGCATTCGATCAACCAGCGGCGACCAGAGAAATTTTAAACCATAGGCCAGAGCGACCCAGCTGACAAAACCGATAGTGGTCTTGTCAATGCCTTCTGAGTTTAGCCAGGCCGACAGGGTACCAAATACAAGCAAAATTGGCAGGCCAGCAGAGAATCCCAGAAATAGCATGGCCAGTACTTTCGGGTTTTTGTAGACCTGAAAGGAGTCTTTCCAGTTATGTACAGAGGGGGTTGTCATAAAGGTGTGTCAATCGTAGTGAAAGTCGCTAGTAATACAGGCCAGAATGCGGGTGATAACGCTGCTTGTCTAGAGTTTGTCAGCTGATTTTCTTGTTTTATGCAGCAACAGCCTGCTTCTTACGGAAGCGATAGAGAGCAATTTCACCAAACAGATTGGGAAATAGTTTCAGGCCTGGGCCAGCTTTATGATTATGGCTGACAGCACGCCGTTCGAGTATTTCGATATCAAGTTTCTCGCACAGTTCCTCAAAATCTTTTAGTGTGCAAAGGTGGATGTTGGTTGTATTGTACCATTCCAGCGGTAGAGTTCTGTTGACTGGCATTCTTCCGCCCAGGCCAAGCTGAATTCTTGAAGTAATATTTCCGAAGTTTGGAAATGTAACAATGCCTTCGGCACCCACGCGCAGCATCTCTCCGAGTAGACGGTGCGGGTAATTAGAAGCCTGTAAGGTCAATGATAAAATGACAAAGTCAAAGGAGTCTTCATCAAAGTCAGACAATCCAAGATCCAGGTCTCGCTGAATTACATTAACACCAGCCCTGATGCATTGACTGATGTTTTTGTCATCTATTTCTATGCCGTAACCTGATACACCCTGGTGTCTCGAAAGTTCACGCAATAATTCGCCATTTCCACAACCAAGATCCAGAACTCTGGAATTTGGCCTGATCCAGTCGCAGATGACCTGGAAGTCTGAACGCGACAGGCTCATTTCGCGCACTCGCTGGCAACTCTATCCATATATGATCCGAACACCGAAATGTATTGCGGTAAAGCAAGCAGAAAAGCATCATGGCCATGATGGGATTCTATTTCAGCATAGGATACATTCAGGTCATTATCATGCAGGGCTTTGACAATTTCATGTGACCGTTGCGGGGAAAAGCGCCAGTCACTGGTAAAAGAAAGAACAAAAAAGTCTGCACTGACATTTGCCAGTACTGATGATAAATCACTGCCAGAAGAAGCTGCCGGGTCAAAATAATCTAGTGCCTTGGTCATCAGCAAGTAGGTATTGGCATCAAAAGTTCCAACGAAACTATCTGCCTGGTGCCGCAGGTAGCTCTCTACCTGGAACTCAATACCGTAGTCGAAATTTATTGAACCTTCGCGCAAAGCACGGCCAAATTTTTCTGCCATGATATCGTCAGACATGTAGGTCAGATGCCCAAGCATGCGGGCTATGCGTAAACCACTTTCCGGGATAGTGTTATGTTCGTAGTAGTGGCCGCTATGAAATGCAGGGTCGGTGCGAATTGCCTGACGAGCAACTTCGTTAAAAGCAATGTTTTGTGCTGTCAGTTTTGGTGCGGCAGCTATCACTATCGCGTGCCTCAGGCTATCTGGGAAATCGATCGCCCACTGCAGGACCTGCATACCGCCCAGGCTACCACCGATTACAGCGGCCCATTGTTTGATGCCGAGTTTCTGCGTAAGCCTGTTTTGTGATTCTACCCAGTCGGAAACAGTCACCATAGGAAAATCTGGACCATAGGGTTTGCTGGTCGCGGGATTGATAGATATTGGCCCGGTAGAACCATTGCAGCCACCTAGATTGTTGACGCCGACGACAAAAAATCGATTGGTATCTATCACTTTACCGGGGCCGACAAGACTCTCCCACCAGCCAGGCTTACGGTCTTCCATATTGTAATAGCCTGCGAGGTGGTGCGTCCCACTTAGTGCATGACAGACCAGTACGGCATTGTCGCGCGAAGGGTTTAGCTCACCATAGGTTTCATAGACCAGGTCATAGGCATCAAGTGTCTCGCCACAATCGAGGGCAAGCGGCTGGTCAAAATGAAATGTTGATGGTTTGACAAGACCAACGGAGTTCTGGGGTATTGCTTCAGGCATCGTTTAGCAGGGTTTCGTGATAATCGGGTTCTAATTATTGAGTTGGCAGAAATCAGTTACAGTTTGACAGAGTATAGTAAGCGTAAACATTGTGAAAGGTTCATTTATTTCATTTCCAGATCACGCTGTGATTTGAATGCGTGCAAGTATTCTCTGTAAAGTCATTGTTTTGTCACGCAATTCAGCGATGTCTTTTTCAATCTCTTCTACGCGCTGTTCCAGGTTGCTGTGGTTTGTTTTCAGTTTTTCAATATTAGACAGACGCCGGCCGAGCTGTTCCTTATGTTCATCTATCTGGGTTGAAATAGGTTGTAATGTAGCTTTTGACCATGCCCTGAGTGAATAATTTGTCTCATCCAGAATGCGCCTTGCGCGGCTTGCCATGGTGATAAAAAAGCGCTTTATTACAAAATGCTGCTCGGTAACGACTAACATCATGCTGTCACGGAATTGTTCGCCGTCTTTGCGAAGATAGGTAAAATCTTCTATGAATGGTTCAATGTCAAACTCAGGTGGTGCCTCCATATCCAGCTTATGTCGTATTTTGAATTCTTTGTAAATACGATCGACCAGCTTGCTGAGTTTTGCTGAACCAGTGCTAACTTCCGACAGCCGGTTTTCAGCCTGATCAAAAAAATCTGCCATACCACGTTTCAAGCCAAAGGTGTTCCATGTTTCCTGCATTGATACACGCGACGCGCCGATCATAAAGTCGATATTTTTTCTGCTTAAATGCTGGCGCAGGCGCTTGGCCTGATCATTCATTACCCGCACTGTTTTATGATAATCGTCCATCGCTTTTGATAACTGCTTGCTTTGGTTCTGTAACTGCTCACTCATCGCGGCCAGGATCGTTTTGCTTTTTCCTCTTAAATTGAGAATTTCATGGCGCTCATTAACTAATGCATTCAATCGAGAGAGATAAATCCCCTTGGTTGACTGAACCATTACACCAAGCTCCCGTTGTACTTTTTTCTGAATTAACGATTGCTTCTTGTCAATTAAATCAGCGGAAAGCTTTTCTTCCAGCTTGGGCAGGCCACTGCGATTCAGCATCAAACGGTCATTCTTTATTTTTGCAATCAGTCCTTTTTGTGCAGAGACAGGAACTACGAGGTCTTCATCTATATCAAGTATGCGTGCGGTTTCTTCAATTTGACGACGAATATTAGCCTGGATAAAAGAGTCATCATGCAAGTCATCCCACATGGTATCGATCTTATTCAATACAGCCATAACGTTCTGTTCACGAGGATTTAATGCGACAGAAATATGGTTGCGCCAGATGTCCATATCCGATCGCGTGACGCCAGTGTCTGCTGCCAGAATGAACATTATCGTATGCGCCATAGGCAGCATGTTAAGGGTCAACTCCGGCTCGGTACCCAGGGCATTTAGGCCTGGTGTATCGAGTATTATCAGGCCGCTCTTAAGTAATGGGTGTGGATAATTTATAACGGCGTGACGCCATACCGGCACCTGTAGTTTATTGTTCTCCTTCAATTCCAGTGTATGTGGTGGGAAGCCAAGTTCTTTCGCTTCCTGTTCAGTAATTTCCTTGGTCTTGATCAGCTGCAATAAGGCCTCTGTCATTTGATCCGGAGAGTCAATATCCAGCTCAATGCGGGACCAGTTAACAGCGGCTCCCTTGTATTCATCAACGGATAATGAAGACTTTCGGGTCTCAATCGGCAGCAGTAGTATGTAGGGAGGTTCTTTCTCGTTGTAGCGAATTTCTGTCGGGCACATGGTTGTGCGACCGACAGATGATGGCAACAGGCGCTTGTTATAATCGGCAAAGAAAATGCTGTTGATTAGTTCCGTCTTACCACGAGAGAATTCTGCCACCAGCGCTAGTATGATTTTGTCTGACTTTATTGAGTCAATTAACTCGAGTACCCGTAGCTCTTCCTCTCCTTCGAGCAGATCTTCATCGTCCAGCCAGCTCTTGTATGCTTCGAGCTCAGTCAGAAGGTCATGGCGCCAATTTGAGTAATTGTCCAGTTTCCTCTGTAATGCAGTCATGTTCATAATTGTTCGTCTACCAATACGGCTCAAATCTATAATCTTGTTACTGTTTCAGCTGCAGATTTATTCTGCTCTTTCTAGCCCGGGTAGCCGTGGTAATCGACCCGGCATGTGAATCAGTACAAGTTTTTGTTTATTCCAATGACCATGCAGTATCTGTACGCACGATTTTGGCGTACGAAATTCTTTTGAGAGAAAATTTATAACGGCTTTGTTTGCTTTGCCATCTACTGCAGCGGCTTTTATGCGAAGTTTGATCCTGTCTTCTAATATTTCGGCAAATTTATTATCACTTGCTCTTGTTTGTACCTGTAACCTTAGTAGCAATCCATCGGGTTGCCAATGGTACCAGTCTTTATTCGCCATGAATATCGAGTTAATTACATAAGCATACGTGCACCAATATCAAGTATTGGTTGAACAATCAAGCGCAGAACTAACCCGAGTATGAGAAAAACGATCATAGGTGAAAGGTCAAGCATGCCAATCGGCGGGATTAAGCGCCTGGCCGGTTGCATCATGAAGTCTGTCATGCTCGCTAGCAGTAATGTCATTGGGTTGTAAAGCTGCGGGTTTACCCATGAGATGATGATGCGCGCAAAAATGGCAAACATGAAAATGTATATTGTCATTTCGAGCAGCTTTCCAACAGCAAGCACGAAAAGGCCGGCAGCAGATGCAGGTGTACCAAAAAGCAGTGAAATTAGAAGCAGTTCTAGCATTTGCAATGTCATCATCAGTACCAGAGACGCAATGTCTATGCCACCATAGCCTGGAATGAATCTGCGGAAGTGTCGTAAAACCGGGTTGGTTATAGTGACGATGAACTGCGAAACCGGATTGCGAAATGGCGCTTTGACTAGCTGGAACAGGAAACGCAACAACACTGCTAAAATATAGAGTCCGAACAGTGTCTGGATAACAAAAGCCGCACCATTGGCCAAGTATTGGCCTGTCATGAGTCAGCACCCAACTCATCACCCATTTCTCGAGAACGATCAATTGCAGCATCGATGGCGTTCTGAAATATTTGTTCGATTCCGCCCTGTTCAAGCTGCTTTAATCCCTGCTCAGTAGTGCCACCCGGCGAGGTGACTTTTTGGCGTAATTCTGCTGGTGAATCTTCAGACTCCATGGCGAGTTTGGCAGCTCCCAGTACAGTCTCTATAGACAGTAAGCGGCTTGTCTCACGTGCCAGGCCTGCCCTGGTAGCGGCATTTTCCATTGCCTCAATAACGCGGAATATGTACGCCGGACCACTTCCTGAAAGCGCTGTCACGATATCCATTTGAGCTTCATTTTCCAGCCAGACGGTCAGCCCAACTGATCGCATGATTGATTCAGCCTGGTTCTTTTGCTCATTGCTGACCAGGTGGCTGGCATAGAGTCCTGATGCTCCGGCGCGCACCAGTGCGGGCGTATTCGGCATCACGCGTACTATCGCAAGGCCTCCTCCCAGCCACTGCTCAAGGTCCGCGCTCCTGACTCCGGCAGCAATTGAGATAATTAACGGCTGACTTGCCTGGATAGACTGGCGAAGTGGCAGAGCGACCTGGTGCAACATTTGTGGTTTGACCGCAAAAAGCAGCAGGTCTGCGCGATCGACAAGTTCAACATTATCCTGCACACAGTTAACGCCGTATTCCGACGATAATCGACTGCGTCGATTAGTGTCCGGTTCCGACACATGAATAAACGATGCCTTGTGGCCGCTTGCAAGCAGTCCGCCGATAAGGCTTTCCGCCATATTGCCGCCGCCGATAAATCCTATAGTGTTCATAATTGATCAGTTTTAAGTTTTAAGTTTTAAGTTTTTGGCTATTTTGCATTGATATATTTTTTGCGGGTGACGGATATTAACTCCGAGGTCCAAAAAGTGCTGTGCCAATGCGTATCATCGTGCTGCCTTCCTCAATGGCCAGTTCAAAATCACCCGTCATGCCCATGGACAGCGTGTCCACCGTTTCGTATTGATCTTTCAGTTGACTATACAGGCGGTACATATCACGAAAGGCCATTTTTTGCTTTTCAGTATCTGCGGTGTTTTCCGGTATGGTCATTAGCCCTCGTAATACTATTCCTGGTAATGAGTCTATTGCTTTGGCCAAAGGAAACAGTTCATCATTTGATGTGCCGCCCTTGCCGGCTTCCGTGCTCATGCTTACCTGTATACACACATTGAGATCAGCCATGCTGACAGGGCGCTGTGCCGACAGGCGTTCGGCGATGATAAGACGGTCGATACTTTGTACCCAGTCAAACTGCTCAGCGACTATCGCTGTCTTATTGCGCTGCATCTGTCCGATAAAGTGCCAATCAAGATCAAGGTCCGAAAGCTGGATAATTTTTTCCTCAGCCTCCTGCAGATAGTTTTCGCCGAATGCCTGTTGCCCCAGCCCGGCAAGAGCGCGAATGGTTTCGGCTGGGCGGGTTTTGCTGACGGCCAGCAAACGAATTTCAGAAGGTTCTCGACCTGCCCGTCTGGCGGCGCTATTTATGCGCTGATCCAGCTGTTCTTTCCTTGTTTCTATGTCCATGCTATTGGCATTAATTGAATGAAGACGTATTCTACCGTATAACAACAATATATGGTCTATAATTAAAGCGTTCTATAACAACAAACTAACAGATAAATCCAATTTAACCACGGAGTCGTTGATGGATATTGCCGAGCTACTCGCTTTCTCAAATAAACAGGGTGCATCAGATCTTCATATATCTGCCGGATTGCCACCCCTTATACGTGTTGATGGCGATATCAAGCGTATCAATGTCGAATCTCTCGAAGATCGAGTAGTACACGACATGATATATGACATTATGAATGACAAGCAGCAGAAGGATTACGAGGAGTTTCTGGAAACTGATTTTGCTTTTGAACTACCCGGTGTTGCCCGCTATCGTGTAAATGCATTTAATCAACAGCGCGGGCCGGCTGCTGCTTTTCGTACCATTCCCTCCAAAGTATTATCACTAGAACAGCTAAATGCACCTGAAATATTCAAGAAAATCTCAAGCCAGCCACGTGGCCTGGTTCTAGTAACAGGGCCAACAGGTTCAGGTAAGTCAACAACGCTTGCTGCAATGGTCAATTATGTAAACGAAAATCGTGCCGATCACATACTGACAGTAGAAGACCCAATTGAATTTGTGCATACAAGTAAAAGCTGCCTGGTTAATCAAAGAGAGGTAAGTACTCATACGCTTGGTTTTCCCGAGGCATTACGTTCTGCACTGCGCGAAGATCCGGATATCATTCTGGTTGGTGAGCTGCGGGATCTGGAAACGATTCGTCTTGCGCTTACTGCTGCAGAAACCGGTCATCTCGTATTCGGTACATTGCATACCACGTCTGCAGCAAAAACTATTGACCGTATAGTTGATGTATTTCCTGCAGCTGAAAAGGAAATGGTTCGATCTATGCTTTCTGAATCGCTGCGAGCGGTTATTGCGCAAACGCTGATGAAAAAGTTGACCGGTGGACGAGTTGCTGCACATGAAATCATGATCGCTACACCCGCAATACGGAATCTGATTCGTGAAAATAAGATTGCCCAGATGTATTCTTCAATCCAGACCGGAGGCTCGATTGGCATGCAGACTCTGGACCAGTGCCTGCTTAACCTGGTCAGGAATAGAATCGTTCATGTTGATGAAGCACGCAGCCGGGCAAATGATAAGACTAAATTCCAGTCGTCATCGGGCGGCGTATCCTCAACAGGTGGTGTTTGATTATGGTATTTACCGATCTATTAAAATTAATGGTGCTAAAAAATGCATCGGACCTTTTCATTACCGCAGGTGTTCCACCCTGTCTCAAGATAGATGGCAAGATCGGCCCTGTAACTAAACAGGCGCTAACCCCGGACGAAAGCCGGAGCTTTGCCTACGGCATCATGAACGAAGATCAGCGGCGTAGTTTTGAATCGGATAACGAGTGTAATTTCGCCATTCATCCAAAAAAGATTGGCCGATTCCGTGTCAACGTATTCGTACAGCAGGGAATGGTCGGAATGGTGTTGCGTACCATTGAAACACGGATTCCCAAGTTTGAGGAATTAAATTTACCTCCTGTACTCAGTGAAATTGCGATGGTTCAGCGCGGACTGGTATTGTTTGTAGGTGGCACAGGTACTGGTAAATCAACGTCATTAGCCGCATTGATCGGTTACCGGAATGAAAACACTTTTGGCCATATAATTACTATCGAAGACCCGATCGAATATGTACACGAACATAGAAACTGTGTCGTAACGCAAAGAGAGGTCTATGTCGATACTGAGAGTTTTGAGTCGGGATTGATCAATGCCATGCGACAGGCACCTGACGTGATTCTGATTGGTGAAATACGAACTCGCGACACTATGGAGAAAGCGATCATATTTTCGGAGACCGGGCATCTCTGCCTGGCTACCCTGCATGCCAACAATACCTATCAGGCATTAGAGCGTATTCTTAACTTTTTCCCTGAAGAAAGGCATAACCAGCTTTACCTTGATTTATCAATGAATCTGCATGCCATAATTTCGCAAAGACTGCTGCGCAGGCGTGGTGAAGAGGGCCGCGTTCCAGCGATTGAGATCATGATACGCTCGCCGTTAATCGGTGAAATGATTCTAAAGGGGCGTGTATCTGAAATCAGGAGTGTTATTGCCAAATCAACAGATAGTGGTATGCAAACGTTTGATCAGTCACTGTTTCAGTTGTTCGAGGACGGCCTGATTGAATACGATGATGCAATTCGTGCTGCCGATTCCGGTAATGACCTGCGATTGAAAATCAAGCTGGAAAGTAGTCGTAATGAATCAGGCGAACTGGGCGATACACTGACTGACGTATCTTTTTCATCACTGAGCCAATCCGCATCTGATAAAAAATAATTTTCCGCTTTTTACTTTTCAGCAGGCTGTCTGTTTGTTATGTTTCACTGTATGGTGAGCTTTGGGGACACAAAGACCTGTTGCGGATCAGTACGAGACGTGGAGTGGATTCCAGTATCGAGAATATTTCAACTTCCATGGAAGTGCTATTGATCACTAATAAGAAATAAAAAACTCTCTTGGAAAACAGTAAGATACAGAATGGCTATCTTGCATAGCACATACACATAAAATCACCAGAGGATATTAGATGAACTTATCACGAAGAGAATTTGTCCAGCTGCTTGGCATAGCCAGCGCTTCCGGTATGTTGCCCACCAGTGCACTGGCGGCTCGCAACCCGGCTTCAATGTATGATACGGAAAAATTTGGCAATGTCTGCCTGATGCACATTACTGATAGTCATGCGCAACTAAACCCGATTTATTTCCGTGAGCCAAATGTCAATATTGGCCTGGGTGATGCTTTTGGTCAGCCACCCCACATAGTTGGTGACAAGTTCCTCAAGCATTTTAAAATCAAACCGGGAACCATAGATGCCCATGCCTTTTCTTACCTGGGTTATGACGAGGCAGCGAAAACCTATGGCAAGGTAGGCGGGTTTGCTCATTTGTCAACGCTGGTTAAAAAAGTGCGTGGTGACCGAGGGGATAAAAACTGTTTACTTCTTGATGGTGGTGACACATGGCAGGGCTCGGCCACTGCGTACTGGACACGTGGTAAGGATATGGTCGGTGCTACCAACCTGCTTGGCGTTGATGTCATGACAGGGCACTGGGAGTTTACCTACGAAGATCAGGAAACGATTGATAATATCCGCGATTTCAAGGGTGACTTCGTGGCGCAAAACGTTCGTGTTAAGGACGATGTGCTATTTGATTACAAGTTCTCCGACTTTAGCGATTTCAATGAAGATACGGCGAACGCCTTCAAGCCGTATGTAATAAAAAATGTAAACGGTGTCAAGGTGGCTGTTATCGGTCAGGCGTTTCCTTACACGCCTATTGCCAATCCCAAGCGTTTTGTTCCGGACTGGACATTCGGCATTAATGACGAGTCAATGCAGGAAACGGTAGACCAGGTTCGTGAACAGGAAAAGCCTGCGGTTGTAGTTGTGATATCGCACAATGGTATGGATGTAGACCTGAAAATGGCTTCGCGCGTGAGTGGCATTGATGTCATTTTTGGCGGCCATACTCACGACGGCGTGCCGCATCCTTCCGTAGTAACAAACCCGGGCGGCAAAACGCTGGTGACGAATGCCGGATCAAATGGCAAGTTCCTCGGCGTGATGGACCTTGACGTACGTAATGGAAAGATACAGGGATATCGCTATCGCTTGATGCCGGTATTTTCTAATTTACTTGAAGCGGATGCAGAAATGTTTCGTTATATTGAAAAGGTCCGTGCGCCGTATCGCAAACAATTGCGCGAGAAATTGGCCGTTGCAGATCAAACACTTTATCGGCGTGGTAACTTTAATGGCACGTTTGACCAGGTCATTTGTGATGCATTACGTGAAGTTAATGATGCCGAAATTTCTCTCTCTCCTGGTTTCCGCTGGGGCACCACGGTTCTGGCTGGCCAGAGTATCACCTTTGAAAATGTCATGGACCAGACAGCTATTACCTACCCCAACACATATCGCCGTGAAATGACCGGCGAAGAGCTCAAGACCATCCTTGAAGATGTGGCCGATAATCTCTTTAATCCAGACCCTTATTACCAGCAGGGCGGCGACATGGTTCGCGCTGGGGGGATTGACTACACTTTTGCGCCGAAAAACAAGATTGGTGAACGGGTAACTGATTTACGTCTGGATAATGGAAAGAAGATTGAGGCGTCGAAGAAGTATGTTGTTTCCGGCTGGGCTTCAGTCAACTCGATACCGGATGGAAGGCCGATCTGGGATGTATGCTCAGACTACCTGCGAGACAAGAAAACGGTCAAGATAAAGAAAATGAATCTGCCCAAGCTAGTTGGTGTCAAAGATAATCCGGGGTTGTCTTCATATGGTGAAGTCTAAGTTGAGACGTCAATGCAGTTGAGCCGCCTGAAATTTCTGACTGTACTCCTGTTAGCGATATTTTTCGTTTCCATAGCTGGCTGTCAGTCAGATTCAAAGGTGGCGCAGCCTCGCCAGGTTGACTACGACCTTGGCAATTATCTGTCCACAATTCCCAGGGATTTCCCTGAACAGCGCGAATTCCATGCCAGTGATGGTTCCTTGCAGGCCTTCACCGGCTACCGTCGCGGCGGCAAACAGCGAATTGCGCTGATATATCTGCACGGACTTGAAGGTCATGCAGGGTGGGGCAGGGCTTTTGCAGAAAAGCTGGTCGAAAGAGACTACGATGTCTTTGCGCTGGATCGCCGAGGCAGCGGCTTCAGTAGTAAGAGTTCTCTCAAGGTCAACGGCAAGCCCGTGCAGTACGAGGACTATGTCAGTGATGTCCATGCCTTTTTAAAGCCTCTTAAGGCGTATTACAAGTCGGTTTACCTTATTGGCTATGACTGGGGCGCAAGACTGTCACTGGCATATGGTATTGCTTACAAGGGGCAAAGCAGGGGGCTGGTGCTCATTAGTCCCCGCTTGATCAAGCCTGGTGTCAGCCTGACACAGAAAATGAAATCAATTGCCGGAATGTCAGCAGTGACTGAGCGAGATGTTGCTGCAGAATTCGATCCTGAATTGCATGTTACTAGCAAGGAGATTCAATCAGCTCTTGCTCTGGATACATCACGAGTGAAAGAACTGGATGAGAATTTCCTGGTTCAAAGCATGCGCATGGGTGAGTTCATAAAAAAATATATCAAGCGGATTTCGCAGCCGGTTCAGCTTTTTCTTGCAAGGTCAGATAAGCTTGTAGATGACGAAGAAATGATATCGCTGCTTGAAAAAGGCAATCAGCCTTCACTGGATATTCAGTATATTGAGAATGTTCAGCATGCACTGCAAATTGAGGCACCTGATCGCCTGGCGCGAGATATTCATCACTGGATACGCTATCAGGAACTATCTCGAAATGGCGGCTAGGCTGTTCTAACCGAAGGTAATAACTGATTATTCTCGGGAGCTG
>JGI861J16260_1000023_pt1 | contig 15655 bp, 18 predicted proteins | sample TiedelARG06_123m_FD_16260 | JGI IMG/M metagenome (IMG submission 16260)
CCTGCTGCTTATGCGTGCCGACCGGCCCATCGGCAGCTTCCTGCTGCTATGGCCAAGCTTGTGGTCATTGTGGCTGGCTGGTGAGGGACAACCAAAGGCATCTATTGTGCTGATATTTATTGTCGGTGTCTTCGTCATGCGCTCTGCGGGATGCGTAATCAATGATTTCGCTGATAGACATATTGACCCGGACGTGGCACGTACCTGTTCACGCCCCATTGCAGCAGGCCTTGTAAAACCACGCGAAGCATTAATATTGTTTGCCACATTATGCGGAATTGCCTTCTTGCTGGTGCTGCAACTCAACACACTCAGCATAAAACTATCCTTCGTTGCCGTTTTTCTTGCCGCCAGCTATCCCTTCATGAAGCGGGTTACACATCTACCACAGGCCTACCTGGGGATGGCTTTCGGCTGGAGCATTCCCATGGCCTTCGCCGCCCAGAGCGGGCAGCTGCCGGCTGCGGTCTGGCTATTGTTTGTTGCCAATATTTTCTGGACTATTGCCTATGACACTATGTATGCCATGGTTGATCGTGATGACGATATTAAAATTGGCGTCATGTCCACGGCAATTTTATTTGGATCAAAAGACCGTCAGATCATTGGGCTGCTGCAGTTGTCCACATTGCTAATGCTAACCTGGGCAGGCCTGGTATTCGAACGAGGCAGTTACTACTATTTTAGCCTTCTGTTCGCATCTTCTTTCTTCATCTATCAACAATGGCTAATTGCTGAGCGTGACCCCGCACGTTGTTTACAGGCTTTTCTCAATAACAACTGGTTTGGTGCAGCCGTTTTTATCGGCCTGTTGCTGGACTACCTGCCTTAAAAGAAGAATGATGAATTATGTGTTAAAAGCAGGGGCTTTTTCTGAAATTTTTTCATTACTTTTACATTAGATAAATTGTGGTTTAGTATCACTGCATATTCGAGGTTGTAACCTCACTGCTATCGGGGAGACTGGGGTCGTATGAAGACAGTACTGGTTGTCAATGCTAAAGGTGGTTGCGGTAAAACAACGCTGTCGACGAACCTGGCGAGTTATTTTGCCACCAATGAATTAAATACCGTGCTGGCGGACTTTGATCCACAGCAATCTGCACTGGAGTGGCTGAAAGAGAGAAACAAGGACTACTATTATGAAATCCAGGGCGTCTCTCCTTTTGAACACCGCCTTCGTTTTGCCACCGATGTTGATCGTGTAGTGCTTGACGCCCCGGCACGGGTTCAGGGTAAATCACTGACTGACCTGGTTCGACGCGCGGATATCATTCTGGTTCCAGTGCTGCCCTCTCCAATTGATATGCGTGCTGCAGCGCACTTTATTAAGGAACTGCTGTCGACAGGGCATATTGAAGAAAAAAAGATTGCTGTCATCGCCAACCGGGTACGTGAAAACACCCTGATTTACCAGCAACTGAATAAATTCCTCAAGGACCTGAAGATTCCCTTCCTTGCCAGCATTCGAGATAGTCAAAACTACATCCATGCGGCTGAAGAGGGCCTCGGTATTTTTGACATGCCGTGGTACCTGGTATCTCATGACCTTAAACAGTGGAAACCGCTGATACGCTGGATTAACCGCAACCTCAGCGAGTGAAACTTATCGCAGGGCCTGCAGCACTGATTTCGTCTCAGGCCTGAGCCCATGCCAGATATAGAATGATTCGGCGGCCTGCTCTACCAGCATGCCCAGGCCATCACTGCACTGGCTAACACCATTTTCACTGGCCCATGCAAGAAAAGGCGTCGGCTCTCTGCTATACATCATGTCATAAGCCAGGCTTTCATTCGTAAAAATACTCACCGGCAGGTCGGGCACCTTGCCTTGCAGGCTGGCCGCCGTGCCGTTAATGATAATGTCGTATGAAGCTAATCCGGCTTCATTCAGGCCACTGCCTGTGCAGGGACCCAGCTCACCAAATACTGCGGCAAGGCCTGTCGCTTTCGATGCCGTGCGATTCACTATATGCAGCAATGATGGACACGCTTCCAGCAATGGGCCCAGTACGCCGCGAACAGCACCACCGGCACCTATGACCAGTATCTTTGCATCAGTAATCGGCTTGCCTAGATTAGATGTTATGTCCCGCAACATTCCAACACCGTCGGTATTGTCGCCGAAGATACTCCCACCACTGTCAAATTTTAGTGTGTTCACTGCACCAGCGAGCTGTGCACGAGGTGAACGCAGATCTGCCAGTTGCCATGCTTGCAGCTTGAATGGCACGGTTATATTTAACCCCTTGCCGCCGTCATTTCTAAATTGTGCGACAGCCGCTGCAAAATCACCCGCCTCAACATTGATGGCAGTATACTCAAGCGCGATACCGCACTTCAGGGCAAACATTTTATGAATGCGTGGCGACAGGCTGTGGTTTACCGGGTTGCCCATAACGGCATATTTATTTAATTCAGACATACTGCTTCCTGATAATTACAACTGAAATAAAAAACAAGGACTGCATGAAAAATTAACTCTCTGCAATGAAATCGTTAGCCGGTAAACATGAACCTTCAGCACAATAACATTGTTATGGTAGAAAATAGTTTACGTCGTCGATAACTTGAATACCTAAATTAACAGAACAGCAGTTCGAAAAATTTCTTATCCAATCATTTACTGCAGCCTGTCCAGACGCAACCTTTCCCTGTCGTCAAATAACCTGCGGCAGCCAATCACAATGGCGGTAATGGTCCCCAGACCTGTTCCTGCTGCGACCAGGAACATGATCAGAATCTGGTACTTAACTGCTTCAACCGGTGGCGTACCTGCCATAATCTGACCCGTCATCATACCCGGCAAACTGACCAGTCCTGCAACAGACATGCCGTTGATTATGGGTATCATGCCCACTCTAATACTGTCACGGCGTATATCCGATATTGCGTAACTCCAGTCCTCACCAAGAGCCAGTCTCCCATCAATAATGGCACTCTGGTCCCAAACACTGCGGGTTAAATTATCCAGACCGAGAGTAATCCCATTCAGGGTATTGCCCAGTAGCATGCCAAGCAATGGAATGGAATATTGAGGCAAATACCATGGCTCAGGCTGAACGATGACCATCAATGCCAGCAGGGTGACACTAAATGCCGATACAAACATTGAGGAAGTACCCAGCATGAATCCCCAGCTACCGATAAAGCGCCTTTTTTGACGCACCATAACTTCACGTCCTGCAGCCAGCAGCATAATAATGGCCATTACTGTAATCCAGAAAAGACCGCTGTCGGCGAAAACAACCTTCAGTACAAGGCCAAGCAATAAAAGCTGCACGACTGTTCGAGTTGCAGCAATTAATAATGATCGTGTGTTACCAAGACGCATGCGCCACTGCAGTAAAGCGACGATTAGCACGAGTCCTGCGGCAACAGACAGGTCAATGGCTGAAAGACTGATAACATTCATCGACGTTTTATCTCCAGGCCTTCTTTGCTAATTCTATTTGCACTAGATTGATCTTCGAAGCAGTTAAGAGTAAGGCGGTCAGCACACATAGCTATGGCTGTACTGCAAGCAACTGCTAACACTGCTATAGGGTATTTTTGATGCAAGATATTCATCCAGGAATAACTGAAGTAATTTTTATGCTGCCGTCCTGGTGTATTTGTACAGCACGCTGTGCAATGCGCTCCAGCTGGCGGCGGTCATGGCTGACCCAGAGTACCGGGGCAGACATATTCTTCGCGTAATCATTTACTGCATCTTCTACCAGAAGGGTACGAGATTCATCCAGCGAGGCAGTGGGTTCGTCAAGCAAAAGCACCTCGGGTGATCGACTGAAAGCGCGTGCCAGTGCAAGTCTCTGCTTTTCTCCACTGGAGAGCCTGTTAATATTCCACCCCAGGACATCGACTTCAAATCCCATCTGCTTCAGGTAATCAGTATTGCTGTTTTGAAAATGTTCGCCCACCGTTTCGAACCACCAGGAACTTTCGGTCGCGACATAGCACACCTTTTTACGCCATTCATGCGCTTTCATTGTCAACCGCGATTGATTGCCGAGAAAAACCTCACCGGTAGACGGGTCGAGGTCTGCAATAGCACGCAATAGCAGTGATTTACCTGATCCTGATTTACCGTTCAATACGGTAATTTCCATTGCCGGCAAAGTTATATCAAGAGCCTGCAGATGCTGTACTGCGATGCCCGGAACAGAAGACTGTAAATTAGAGATGACCAGATCAGTCATTCAACCACCGAAAAGATCCATAGATACATGTCCTGACTCCAAAACTGGCCAATCCTGCATAGGGGCAGGGTGAATTCTCTGCAACTGCATTCAATAACAATAGCATGCTATTGAATGCTATTCGCCCTTCGAGTTGATAGTCGCGATAACTGCGAACACTCCCTCTGCTAGATCACAGCTGCGCTGTGTGCAAATATTACTCTAGCTGTGATGCATGACTTCCATCTGTACGTGTAGAATCAGGCTATTATATCCTTAGAAGATGGAGATCATACTGATGCCAGATATTAAAGTTGTACAGAAAAAGCCCTATGTCCTCGAACTGGATCCCGGAAAATACTGGTGGTGCCGTTGCGGGTATTCACAATCGCAGCCTTTCTGTGATGGTTCTCATAAAGGAACTGGTCTTGAGCCGATAGAGTTCGAGGTTAAAACGAAAGAAAAATTCTGGCTCTGCGGCTGTAAACATTCTGCTGATATGCCCTTCTGTGATGGTGCGCACAAGCATTTAGATAATATTGAAATTGGCTAATAAAAACCCTCTTACAGTGAGCGAATACTTACCAACAATTGTTCTGACTGCGGGTGAACCTGCTGGAATCGGCCCGGATCTGGCAGTCATGACAAGCCAGATGAATCTTGATTGCAGACTGGCCGTCTGCGCCGACCCCGTTCTACTGACCGACCGTGCGAACATGCTTGGCATTCCTCTTCGCATAACAGACTGGGACAACCAGCAACACTCTGTCGGTCAGCTTTCGGTTCTGCCGGTCAATTTAAATCAGCCAGCTGCAGCTGGCCAGCTGGATATAGAGAATGCCGACTACGTGCTGAATACCCTGAGGATCGCTGCAAATGGCTGCCTGCAGGGTGAATTTGATGCACTGGTCACCGGGCCTCTGCAAAAAAGTATCATCAATGATGCTGGCATACATTTTACCGGTCATACTGAATTTCTTGCAGACCTGTCTAACACGCACAGAGTCGTGATGATGTTAGCTGCTGATAAATTACGTGTTGCCCTGGCAACGACGCACCTGCCGCTACGCGATGTCAGCTCACAGATAACAAAGGAACTGCTGACAGAAGTCATTGAGATTTTACATCATGACCTTAAAACCAGGTTTGCCCTGCCGCAACCGCACATCCTTGTCTGTGGTCTGAACCCGCATGCAGGGGAAGGGGGCCATCTCGGAACGGAAGAGATTGATACCATTGAACCTGTACTTGATGCACTGCGAACAAAGGGTCTCAATTTAACGGGCCCCCTGCCTGCTGATACCGCTTTTGTGCCACGTCACCTCGCCCAGGCCGATGCAGTGCTCGCGATGTACCATGACCAGGGCCTGCCGGTACTAAAACATGCAGGATTTGGAAATGCGGTCAATATAACACTGGGATTACCTTTTATACGCACGTCTGTTGACCATGGCACNGCTCTGGACCTGGCTGGTAGTGGGAAAATTGATACAGGCAGTCTACAGCAGGCACTCATCATGGCCACCTCTATGGCAAAGATGAAACCTCAGCAACAATGATTCAGCAAGAGTGCCTTAATTCACTCGCATATGGGCATGCTGATTCATAACTATTTTAATTAAGTAAACAGGACGCTATTAAGTGAAGCATATAGCCCGAAAACGCTTTGGTCAGAATTTTTTGCATGACCAGCATGTGATCAATCGAATCATCTCTCGTTTTCATCCGCAAAATGGCCAGTGCATCGTTGAGATTGGACCTGGACTGGGCGCACTGACCTGGCCATTGCTTGAGCAAATTGATAGCTTGCATGCGATTGAACTGGATCGAGACCTGGTAGCTCGCTTCGAGATAGATCCGCGAGCAAGCGGGCGGTTAAACCTGCATCAACATGATGCGCTGAAATTTGATTTCTCCTCACTGGTAAATCCACCTGGAAAGCTGCGTATAATCGGCAATCTACCCTATAACATCTCTACACCACTGCTGTTTCACCTGCTTGAATTTTCACCCTTTATTGACGACATGATGTTTATGTTGCAAAAAGAAGTTGTACAGCGGATAACTGCTGCACCTGGCGGTAAGAACTATGGCCGCCTGTCTGTCATGCTGCAGTCACAATGCGCCGTTGAAAAGATTATTGACGTCCATCCGGGTGCATTTTCTCCACCGCCGAAAGTAGATTCAGCAGTGGTGCAGCTTATCCCTCATACTAGAGCCGTTGCCGGTATCACGAACCGTGATAACTTTTCGCGAATTGTCAAAGCCTCGTTTGCGCAACGCCGCAAAACTCTGCGTAACAACCTGAAAGGGATTCTGACAGAGACTGAGATAACGGCTGCAGGCATAGCACCGTCCGTTAGAGCAGAGACCCTCTCCCTGGAGGATTTTTCAGCACTGGCAAAGCTAATAAAATAGAACAGTGAAGGATGCGATTTAGATATTAGCTTGATTGTGCTAAATACAACGCGGTAAAAAAATAAGTCTGTGTTTAAGCTTGCATACTGTTCGCAGTAAGAGCCTGTATTGTTTCAGCAACCGTCTCTACCGAGGATGTCGCATCTACGGTTATATCGGCATACTTCTCATACAGAGGTTTTCGTTCCTGGTAGAGGTCAAGCAAACTTTGCTGCTCCTGTTTAGCCAGACCTCGCGTATCAAGATTTTTGATTCGACCGGCAATAACGTCATAGGGCACACACAGATAGACCACTGTCGAGAGACCGGACAGGTGCAGCATCGCTGCTCTTGAGTAGACCGCACTGCCACCCGTTGAGATAACGGTTTGCTGCACCTCCAGCCCTAGAATAACCTGCTCTTCAAAATGACGAAGTGTCATGTATCCGTCTTCGCTTACAATGTTTTGCAGCGAACGCTTGTACTGCTGACATAATAGAGCGTCGGTATCCAGCAGTTCAAAGCCCAGCAGTTTTGCCAGCAATCGACCGCAGGTACTTTTACCTGCGCCTGGCATGCCTATTAAAGTGATATTACGCAAAGGTTTCATATTTCATGTCGGGTGTAGGGGAAGGAGATTCCTGACTAATAAAAATCAGTATCGTTTCGCTACCGAGCTTTAGTGATGTATTGCCTGGCTCAACAGGAGGCTTTCAGTCACCGCCGAAATTCTCGTCCATTGTTTGATGAATCCAGGACTCTACTTTCTCGTTCAACTCACGGGCTTTCAGCCCCTTTGACTCGATCAGAGGGCCAATAATCACTTTGATGTGTCCGGGGTATTTGCGGAAACTGTGCTTGGGCCAGAACTCTCCAGCATTCAAAGCCACCGGGATGACCGGTGTTTCGGTCCTCACTGCCAACAGGCTGCCACCCGGTTCAAACTTTACTTTTTCGCCGGGTGGGACGCGTGTGCCTTCTGGGAATATAACCATCGTTCGACCACTTTTCAGCAATGCCCCACCTTGCTCTACCAGTTGATTCAAAGCGGCCCTTGGTGTGCCGCGATCAATGCCAACGGGATGGGTAAGATATAGTCCCCAGCCAAAGAAAGGTATCCTGAACAATTCTCTGTTGAAGACCCATGCAGGTTGTTTGAAAAGGAAGTTTGAAGCGACCGTCTCCCATGTCGACTGATGTTTTGGTAGAGCAATATAGGGAGTTGTAGGCAAATTCTCAGCACCCTGCACTTCATAGCTGAGTCCACAAAATATTTTCAGCAGCCACATTTGAAATAATGCCCACCAGCTGATGAGCTGCGCTCGATATTTATACTCAAAAGGAAGTGCCAGAATCAGCCCGAAGAAAAGCAAAATTAGACTGGGAACCATGAACAGGTAATAAAGGATTGACCGAATCCAGGGCAATGCTCCACTTTGCTTACTTTGAGTTTTACTCATTAATTCAATCTCTCCAGGATAGCGTTATCGAGCTCTCCAGCCAGCAGGGCATCAGCAAAAGAAGCAAGGTCTTTATAACTGATCACTTCTGCAGGAGATAGCGGGCTCCCCTTGCTTTTCAATATCCTGGCCGTATTTTTTCCTTTTCCCGTTTTCACCAGCACAGGCAAGGCGCCAACATCATGTGCAGCCTGTAGATCACGCATGGAATCACCCACAGCAGGAACGCCATTCATTTCAATTTTCAGCCTGTTCGCCATGTCTTTATACATCCCAGTTAATGGCTTACGACAGTTGCAGCCATCATCAGGACTGTGTGGACAAAAAAATATTGCATCAATCAAACCGCCTTTTTTTCTTGTTTCTGACAACATATGACGATGGATGTCATTTAGAGTAGCCAGACTAAACAGGCCACGTCCGATTCCTGATTGATTGGTAATCACCACTATTCGGTAATCGTGACGATGCAGCAGTGCAATAGCTTCAAGTGATCCAGGGATAGGCAGCCATTCATCAACAGATTTAATAAAGTCGTCGGAGTCCTGGTTAATAACGCCATCGCGATCAAGAATTATGGTTTTCATAACTCTACTGGCCAGCCAGCTGTAATCTGCAATGCTGTCAGATCTATTTCACTATTTCGCATTGCCAGCCTCATTCCTGGCCACGAAACTCAGATACACGAATACGGCCATCAATCATCCGCGCATCGCGCTTCATGAGCTTATCCATCTTGTTCCAGAAAGCCTCGAGTAGATCAAAATTACCGGCAATCGCAGTACCCAGTACAAGAATCAGCAGATCCGCAGTCTCCTCCGCCATTTCTTCCATGGCCTTGCCTTTTGTCACGCAGGAAGACATCTCTCCCAGCTCTTCCGTCATCAGGGCAATTCTATAAACCATGTCTTCACCGCCTGTGCCGCTGAAGTCATGCTTGTCGTGAAAAGATTTAACCATCGCCAGCATGGCTGCATAGGAGTCGTGTGACAGTAAATCGTTAGACATTTAACAATACCTGGTTATTGCAGTTGAGACAGGTCAGCGGTGCGCAAAAACATCTCGCCTAGACTGGCTAACAAGGCCAGCCGATTGGCACGTATCTCAGGGTCTTCATCCATCACCATTACCTGGTCAAAAAAATCATCGACTACCGCACGCAAGGATGCAAGGCGACACAGTGCGCCGGTGTAGTCACCTTGCTTAAACAGACCATCTACCTCGCTCGACAACTCTGAAATCTGATCAAATAAAGCGCGCTCTGCGGGCTCCTTTAACATCTCTGAATTTACAGCACCGAAATCATCATTGTCAGCTTTTCGCAATATATTTTGAATGCGTTTGTTGGCTGCTGCCAGGGCAGGGGCCTCCTCCAGTTGACCGAAGGCATCGACTGCAACGAGCCGGGCATTAAAATCGACTGGCCGTGTAGGCCGGCGCTGCTGCACACTGCTTATTTGCCTGCTGCTGTAACCTTTATCAATATAGTAGGCCTGCAGACGATCCAGCATGAAGGTGAAGATTTGATCAGCAAGCCTGGCTGTTTTTTCATCATCAAAACCATACGCAGATAGAGCCATGACCAGCAACTGCCGCAGATCCAGGTTCAGTTCCAGTTCAATCATAATCCGCAGCACACCCAGTGCTGCTCTTCTAAGCGCGAAAGGGTCCTTGTCTCCGGTAGGTATCTCACCAATACTGAATATACTACATAATGTATCCAGCTTATCGGCGATCGAAAGTGCCTGACCGGTAGCTGTTAAAGGTAAGTCATCACCGGCAAAACGCGGCAAGTATTGTTGTTCTATAGCCTCTGCCACTTCATGCTTTTCACCTTGCTCCAGTGCATAATATCGTCCCATGATGCCTTGCAGATCAGGAAACTCAGATACCATGCCGGTGAGCAAATCGGCCTTGGCGAGCAATGCTGCACGTGCAGCCATGCTACGATCTGAGTCGAGCAATTCGGCAATTTGGCCAGCCAGTTCCTGAACACGCAATGTACGCTCATAAACGCTGCCCAGTTTATTGTGGAACACCACACTATTGAGTCGTTCTACCTGGTGATCAAGACTGTTTTCACGATCTGTATCCCAGAAAAACTGTGCATCTGAGAAGCGCGCATTCAGAACACGTTCATTACCGCTAGTGACACTGACAGGATTGATACTTTCAATATTTGAGACAAATATAAACGATGATGTCATCTTGCCGTCTCCGTCAACCAGCGGGAAATATTTTTGATGATCCTGCATAGCGCTGATCAGGGCCTCCTGCGGAACCTGAAGATATCCATTATCAAATTCAGCTACCATGGCATTTGGCCACTCCACCAACGCAGTCACTTCATCAAGCAGGTCCGGATCCAGCAGAGCCTTCGCACCTTTATCACTCGCCAGTTTATTTACCTGTTCAACAATTGCTTCCTGTCGACGATTAAAATCAGCCAATACATGTCCAGGGTCCTCTAGCATGCTCTGATAGTCGTTCGCTGTTGCCAATGTCAGCATGCCGGGATGATGAAAACGATGCCCGCCTGTTTGACGACCTGAAGCCACTGTCATCAAGGTTGTATCGATGACTTCGCTGCCATGGAGTATTAACAGCCAGTGAACGGGGCGAACAAACTCTGCATCCATATCTGCCCAGCGCATTCTTTTCGGAATTGGCAGCTTTCTCAGTGCTGTATCGACAATTTCGGGCACCAGCTGTTGCGCCGGCAAGCCAGCCTGCTCACTGCGAAAAACCAGCCATTCACCCTTATCCGTTGTCATCCGCTCAAGCGTCTCCACTTCGACCTTGCACGAACGCGCAAATCCGCTGGCTGCCTGGGATGGATTGCCGTCTTTATCGAATGCAGCACTCACCGCAGGTCCACGACGCTCAATAGTTCTGTCGGCCTGCCGGTCGGCTACCTCATCTACCAGTATAGCGAGGCGCCTGGGGCTGGCAAATAACTGTGACGCGGTATTGTCTGCTATCAGGCCGGCATCAAAGAGGCCTGAAAGAATATGTTGAGAAAATGCTTTTGCCAGGTTTTTTAAAGACTTCGGCGGTAGCTCTTCTGTGCCTAGCTCTATCAGTAATGGCTTCGTGTCGATATTCATGCTGACTGGCTCCCTTGATTACCACGTGGAAACCCCAGCGCTTCACGACTTTCAAAATAGGACTGTGCCACACCCCGTGCGAGATCACGTATGCGCCCGATAAAACGTGCTCTTTCAGTGACACTGATTGCCTTGCGGGCATCAAGCAGATTAAAGGTATGCGATGCCTTCAATACGTAATCATAGGCAGGAAGCGGTAACCTGGACGCCAACAGTTGCTGGCTCTGTCGCTCAAAATCATCGAAGTGCTGGAATAGCATTGCAGTATCGGCCTGCTCGAAATTAAAAGCGGAAAATTCGACCTCGTTCTCGTGATAAATATCACCATACGTCACCTCATCGGTCCAGGCCAGATCAAAGACGTTGTTGACTCCCTGTAGATACATGGCAATGCGTTCCAGGCCATAAGTGATCTCACCGGTAACAGGCCTGCAATCTAGACCGCCTACCTGCTGAAAGTAAGTAAACTGTGTTACCTCCATGCCGTTTAACCAGACCTCCCAACCCAGACCCCAGGCTCCGAGTGTTGGCGATTCCCAGTTGTCTTCGACAAAGCGAATATCATGCTCTAGCGGATCAATTCCCAGCTGTTTTAATGATTCCAGGTAAAGATCCTGGATATTTATTGGTGAAGGCTTCAGAACCACCTGGTACTGGTAGTAGTGCTGCAACCGGTTTGGGTTCTTGCCGTAGCGCCCATCGGTTGGACGACGCGATGGCTGCACATAGGCGGCTCGCATGGGTTCCGGACCGATAGAATTGAGAAAAGTGGCCGGGTGAAAAGTTCCAGCCCCCACTTCCATATCATAAGGCTGCATAAGGGCACAGCCCTGGTCTGCCCAGTACTGTTGTAATGTCAGAATAAGTTGCTGAAAAGTCACGATATCAATGCACTGAATTGTTCAAAGCCGCGATTATAACAGTGTCGACGCAACTCTTGGAGTAGCGTGTTAAATTGTCTGCTAAGGTTCTACTATATGGAAATAATAAACCCTTACTGATGGTTGCTAATAATGCCTGAACACCGATCATATTATGGAAGTTGCCTGTGCGAAAAAGTACGCTTTGAAATCACTGGCATGATAGAAAACATCGTTTATTGTCATTGCTCTCAATGCAGGAAAGCACAGGGCAGTGCCTTTGCTGCAAACGGCAACGTTGCGGCAGATCATTTTTTCTTACTGCAGGGCGATCAGGCAATAACTGCCTATCAATCGACCGAAAAAAGAACAAAATATTTTTGCAAGCACTGCGGCTCACCGGTTTTCAGTAAAAACACCGACTTTCCAGATATCGTTCGACTGCGCATTGGAACCATAGAATCTGATATAAGCGAACGTCCTCGTGCACATACCTTTACTGCCTCTAAAGCCAACTGGGAAGAAATCGAAGGGCCTCTGCCCCAGTATTCAGAGAAATTGTCTGAAAACTGATAGACGTGGCAGGCCGGCCAGCGAGAAGGCGCTGTCATCGCTGCAAACTTCAGCATCACTTTTAATTGCAGGCCACCACTCTATACCCTGATGCAGGCAGGATGGAATTAGTGGTCGTTACCTGCGTTCCCGTTGCAAGGCTTCTGACATGCGCTGGTTAATCGAATTATACCTGGCTGCAAAAGCAGGGGTATATCGCCCCGGGTTATTCCTGGTCGGTGACGGCAGGCTGGCAGCGAGCTCAGCTGCCTGTCTCCTGTTAACCGTCCACACCGGTCGCCCCCAGTAATAATAGGACGCTGCCTGCACACCAAAAATCCCCGGACCAAACTGCGCTATATTCAGGTACAGCTCCAGTATCCTGTCCTTGCTTAGCCGCTGCTCCATTTGCCAGGTCAGAATCAACTCATGCCATTTACGTAGCAAGTTGCGCTCGTTACTGAGGAAAAGATTTTTTACTGTTTGCTGGGAGATCGTGCTGGCGCCATAACGCACTGTCATGTGACTGATGTTGTAATCCCAGGCATTCCTTATAGCCTTGAAATCAACACCATCATGCTGATAAAAGCGGCCATCCTCTGCTATAATGACAGCCCGCCGAAGTACATAGGGAATATTATTCAGCTCAACCGGCTGCCAGCGCACATCCGGTAACCGCGAGTCAATATTTGCTCTTTGGCGGTACTGGCGAATCAGGCTTGACTCCGGCACTGGCCCGGTTGCCAGCGCATCCCAGTCCGGCCATATTGTTGACAGCCAGTAAAGATCGGCCAGAATAAGACAGGTAACCAGAACTGCCAGCCACTTGAGTGAGCGCAGCAGCCACTTTTTTCTCGAGCCTGGTGACGATGCGGCTGAACGTTTGCGTTTTTTCTGCATACGCTACACTCGGGTCATCCCCCGCTTAGTGCCTGAAGTGACGCATACCAGTAAAGACCATGGCGATGCCATGCTCATCAGCTGCCGCAATGACTTCATCATCACGCATGGAGCCGCCGGGCTGTATGACGGCGGTCACACCGACTTCCGCAGCAGCATCCAGTCCGTCTCTGAATGGGAAAAAAGCATCTGAGGCCAGCACCGAGCCTTTCACGTCAAGCCCTGCATCAACTGCCTTGATAGCTGCGATACGCGCACTGTAAATGCGTGACATCTGCCCGGCACCAACACCAATCGTCATGCGATCACGCCCGTAGACGATAGCGTTTGATTTAACAAATTTAGCCACTTTCCAGGTAAACAGTAAATCTTCCATCTCCCGCTCATCGGGCTTGCGTTGAGTCACGACCTTCAAATCATCACGCGTTATCATGCCGAGGTCACGATCCTGTACCAGCAAGCCACCATTGACGCGCTTAAAATCCAGTCCGGCTTGTGACTGATCTGACCATTGTCCACATGCCAGCACGCGAACATTTTTCTTTCCTGACAGCACTTCCTGCGCTTCAACATCGATTTCCGGTGCAATAATGACCTCGACAAACTGGCGATCGATAATCGCTTTCGCGGTATGTCCATCCAGGGCCTGGTTAAAAGCAATAATACCGCCAAAGGCAGATGTCGGGTCGGTGCTATAGGCATGATCATAAGCAGCGATGAGGCTGTCCCCTTCTGCTACACCACAGGGATTTGCATGCTTAACAATGACACAGGCCGGGCCATTGTTGTATGACTTCACACACTCCAGTGCAGCATCGGTATCCGCCATATTATTGTATGACAGCTGTTTACCCTGGTATTGCCTTGATGTCGCAACGCTGGCTTCTGTATAGCCTTTTTCGACATAAAAGGCAGCGCGCTGATGCGGGTTCTCGCCATAGCGCATCTCCTGTACCTTACTGACCTGAAGGCTATAGGTCCGCGGAAATTCCTGTTTCTCACCTGACGCCGGCAGGCAGCCAAAGTAGTTGGCAATTGCGCCATCATAACGCGCGGTATGTTCAAAGGTCTTGATCGCCAGATCATAACGCGTAGCCTCAGAAATACCATCGTCATGTTCAGACATTTCATCGAGAATCATCTGGTAATCACTGCTATCTGTCAGCACCGTCACTGCCTGATAGTTCTTCGAGGCGGCACGCAGCATCGCTGGACCGCCGATGTCGATATTTTCGATTGCGGTTTCCAGCTCAGTGGCGGGATCAGCTACGGTCTTTTCAAATGGATAAAGGTTGACGACGAGCAAGTCAATTGGCTGAATTCCATGCTCCTGCATGACGGTCTCATCGATGCCACGACGGCCCAGTAATCCACCATGTATCTTCGGGTGTAATGTCTTCACTCGCCCGTCCATCATCTCTGGAAAGCCGGTATAGCTTGACACCTCACTGACATCTATACCGTTTTCCATCAGCAGGTTTGCGGTACCTCCCGTAGACAGAATTTCTACACCTTGTGTGTGCAGTGCATGTGCAAACTCAACTATTCCTGATTTATCAGATACACTGATGAGAGCACGTTTTATTACGATACGGTTGTCGTCAGACATGGTGCGATCCTGTTAAATGAAAATGATGAAAAGTAAAAGTGACTATTGTCTGCAGAAGATCTGGCTAAGAGTTTCTAGATAAGACCGTGGTCACGTAGTTTCTTGCGCAAGGTATTGCGATTTATCCCCAGCATTTGTGCAGCCCTGCTCTGGTTGTTTTCTGCGCACTCCATAACAACTTCAAGCAGGGGTTTTTCTACCTGTGAAATAACCATATCATAGAGTGATGCTGGCACCTCTCCATTCAGGTCTTCCAGGTAGCGCTTAAGCGAATGACTCAAACACTCGGCAAACGGTTGTTTTTTCTTCTTACTCATGCGGCGACATCCCGCCCTTCAGACTGTGATAAAAATTCATCGACCATAGCGATCTGCGCGGTGGCGGACTCTACCTGCATAATCTCTTTTCTGAATACGTTGCTGCTGAAAAACCCCTTACTGTACCAGGCGATATGCTTACGTGCCGTCCGTACACCGGTATATTCTCCATAGAAACTATAAAGCTCCTGCAGGTGACGCAAAAGCATTTCTCTCACCTCGGAGATGTCAGGTGGTGAAAGTGTCTGACCTGTTACGAGATAGTGATTAATCTG
>JGI861J16260_1000024_pt1 | contig 15448 bp, 12 predicted proteins | sample TiedelARG06_123m_FD_16260 | JGI IMG/M metagenome (IMG submission 16260)
ACTACTAGATAAGTCAAAACGGCAAGACCGAAGCCGATTGCTAGCGCTGTCTGAAAGTCGACTTTTATGATTTTTTTAACGCCTTTAAGCATTAGATAGGTTCCAAATGCCCAGGCCATGATAGCCACAAATACAGGCACCCATCTTCGAGCAGCTGCTACTTTGTCCTTTTTAAATACAATTGAGCGCTTAATCAGGTAGAGAAACGATGCTCCAATAATGCCCCCCATTAAGGGCGATGCTACCCAGCTGGCAACAATTTTTCCCATTGTGCCCCAATCAACAACGCCAAATCCGCCAGCAGCAATGCCTGCACCCGCTACACCACCAACAATTGAATGTGTGGTAGATACAGGATTTCCGCGCATGGTGGATACAGTAAGCCAGCCAGCAGCAGCAAGCAGTGCGGCCGTCATAGCCCATATAAATGTTTGTGTATCGGCAAATGCAGCAGGGTCAATAATGCCCTTTTTGATTGTCTTTACAACATCACCGCCGGCAATAATTGCACCACCTGCTTCAAATATGGCCGCTATGACAATAGCACCACCGAGGGTCAGCGCTTTTGATCCGACTGCCGGTCCAACATTATTAGCAACGTCGTTTGCACCGATGTTCATTGCCATAAAAGCGCCAATCATTGCCGCTACGGCAAGATAGGTATTATTTGGTATTTCACCCTGTGCTATATAGCTCCAGAAAAAAACACCTGCTATAAACAAGATGGCTATACCAATTCGATAAAACTCCTTACCCGATGCTTCACCTGCACCTTCTTGGATATCCGAGATAGTTGTTAATTTCATTTCAAATCACCGCACGTTGTTGTCATAGTTTCGCTTATTTTGTATATAAGCACCTTTATTTTCGGAGTATAAGCACCCTAAATTGAGGAAGTTTAAGCACCCTTATTCTCCAAATCTCCTTGGTTGAAACCGCTTATGCGGTCTCATTTTCTTGATTCTTCAACTGGCAACAATGCGTTACACAGTCTCTTCAGCCTGACAGAATATTCTCTATCTCGAATCAAGGCTTTTTGGATAGCATACTGCTTGATAAAAAAAGCGTAATACTTTCCGACTGCAAAATAGATTGCAGTAGCTTTCGGCGATTTTCACCAATATTCTTTATCGTTTTTTTGCTGTCGCCGTTTGTTATCTGTTTTTTTCTAACGATTTACTAATGATTGACTAACAATGCTCTAACGATAAATACTTAACAATTATATGTATATACCCACAATTGAATATTAGCCGCAGTTAGTGTGTACTATTTCTGTAACCCTTACACTCAATGTCATATCATAGTATGCATGTTGTATTTACATCAGATTTACTATGTCTATCAAGGGTATGGTATTCACCCTCCTGCTCAATATAACTATCCTCCTGTTCTAACAATTATCTAACCAGAAGCTTGCTCATCAGCAGATAATAAAAATTGTATCTACCGCTAATAATGAGCAGGCAGGGTAGCCGGCACCTGGGTAAAAAAGTACAAAATATTANCCGGGAACAACCTCGAATTATCCTCTAATAAAACCGTAATATTTCTCTGCTATAAAGACTTGAAACGTTTCTTTCATTCAGCGGGTAATACGGACAGAGGTAAACCTGCGAATAACGGGTAATAAGTACATTATGAAAATAAATATGCTTGTAAATCGTCTCAATCACTACACGGATAAAAAGCTTCGCAATCAGATCAGGACAATCAAAGACCTTAAGCTGTCGCTCAGGCAGTTAAGAAAGACAGCAAGAAACCTGGAGAAGGAGATTCAGGTCGAATCAAGGATAGGAAATCAAAAGATCCTGCATGCGAAACACAGATTCATCACAGTGCAGCGCAGAGAAAATTTAAGCCTGCTAAAAGATCTAACAAAAGCGCATTAAACTTTTATTGAAGATATCTCGGTAGTCAGTTCGAAGCCATTCGTGACTTGCCCGCTATGATTTAATTCCAGCACACAATGCAATATTCAGATTAATCCTGCTGCCATTCCATCGACATAATAATCGACCTAGTCGTAGTACCTGACGTGATAAAAAAGTGCGAATAGCACTGGAATCACAATGAGCGTCAGCAAGGTGGCAAAACCCAGGCCAAACATAATGGTAACTGCCATAGGCTGAAAGAAAACATCACCAAGTAGAGGCAGCATGCCGAGAATGGTTGTCAGCGCAGCCATTGATACCGGGCGCAGTCGACTGATAGCCGCATCGGTAATTGCTGCTAGCCACTCCTGCTCAAGCTCTTCTTTCAAGCGCTTGATCTCTTCAACCAGCACGATACCATTTTTCAGTTGCATACCGATTAAACTCAGCAAAGCAAGCAGGGCCATGAAGCTGAAAGGAGAGTCTGTGCTGAGCAGGCCAATCGTTACACCGATGATAGACAGTGGTACGGTAATCCACACCACCAGGGTCTGCTTGGCGGAACCAAAAAGGAAGACAGTAAGGATAATCATTACCAGCACTCCCAGGGGCACGAAGGCAAACACCGCCACATTGGCTTTCTGCTGTGCTTCATATTCGCCACCCCACATCAGGCTGTAGCCATCTGGCAGCTCAATCGCCTCTACTGCACCCCTTATCCTGCTGTGCAGTGTTGCCGGGGTGACGCCTGCAACAGGGTCAGCTAGTACTGAAAGTGTCCGTTTGCGGTCGCGGCGCTTGATCAGCGGGTTTTCCCAGCCCAGGTCAGTCCTGTTGACCACCTGTCCTATATTGACATAAGCCTGCTTGACGGGACTGTAGACGAGAACATCTTCCAGCTGGGTAACTGTATTTCTCTCTATCTCTGGTGGACGCACNACAACCGGCAATAACTTGCTGCCCTGGCGATAGAGACCTACAGTATGTCCACCTGCATGCGTGGCGAGTGCCTGATCAAGATCACTCTTGCTAATTCCAAGTCGACGACCCTCTGCTTCATCGAACACGGGCTGCAATACCTTGGTGCGTTCGCGCCAGTCCTGCCGTACATTTATCGCTTCAGGCTCTGCATCGAAGATAGCGATGACCTGTTCGCTAAATGCCCTGAGAACTTGTGGATCGGGCCCAATCAGGCGTGCCTCGATTTTGGCCTTGGTCACGGGCCCCACCTCAAAACGCTGAAACTTAGTAAATGCCTGCGGGTACTCCTGTTTCAGTAGTTCTTTCGTGGTATCAATCGTTTTCTGCACATTGTCATATGAGGATACCCGAACGATTAACTGTGCGTAGCTGGGATAATTAAATTCAGGTGCGTAGGTCAGCATAAATCGCTCTGCACCGCGTCCGATAGTTGCAGTCACCTGCTCAACATCAGGCAAAGCCATGATTTTTTGCTCCAGTGACTCTATATCATCATTCACAGCGCGGATGTCACTGCCCTGTGGGAGCCAGTACTCGACCATAAACATGGGCAGTGAACTGGCCGGGAAAAAGGCCTGCTTTACCTGCCCGAATCCTATCACCGCGGCGATCAGTGCGGCCAGGGTAATGGCAATGGTAATCCAGCGAAAACGCATACAGAGATGTAATATCCAGCGGTATGCCTGGTAGGCAACACCTTTGTAGGGATCGACCTCTTCGTCACCAGCAGTGACTTCTTCCTTGAACATCAGGTAGCAGAAAAAAGGTGTCAGCGTGATAGCAAAAATCCAGCTTAGAAACAATGAAATCAGCAGTACCCAGAAAAGACTGCCGGTGAACTCGCCGCTGGCATCGGGTGACAGGCCTATCGGTGCGAATGCGGTGATGGCAATGACTGTAGCACCAAGTAATGGCCATCTTGTGTAACTAACGACACTGCGGGCAGCATCCATTCGGCTAAGACCGCGCTTCAGTCCGATCATTATTCCTTCGGTCACTACAATGGCATTGTCGACCAGCATGCCGAGCGCAATAATCAACGCACCGAGGGAAATTCGATGCAACTCTATGCCATAGATATACATCAGGATAAAGGTGCCGAGAATAGTCAGCAGCAGGACACCGCTCATCAAAATGCCGGGGCGTAAACCCATGGTGAACAATAACACCAGGATGACAATGATGACTGCCTGGCCAAGCCCTACCAGGAAATCATTCACAGAGCTCGCGACTTGTGCCGGCTGGTTATATATCGTCCCTATTTCAATACCAACCGGACGCGCTTTTTCCAGTTCGGACAAGCGTGACATGACGGCATCACCGACTTCAACCACGTTGACGCCAGTCGAGAACGAAACTCCGAGGGTAAGCGCAGCCTCGCCATTGAATCGATAAATATGCTGGGGTGGATCAGCATACCCTTTGCTGATATCAGCCACATCCTGCAGATAGACAAGTTGCCCGTTAGTGCTGCCGATCAACATATTAGCCAAGCTGGCTATACCGAGATTCTCCTCTGTTTTGCTGCTGATGCGCAGGTATTCAGTACCAACTCTAACATTGCCGGCATTACTTACCAGGTTCTGGGTTTTCAGCAGTCCTTCTATATCCGACATTGTATAACCCGTGGCGGCCAGCTTGGCACGATTCACTTCGATGAAAATCTGCTCGCTATGGCGTCCGCCTACATTGACCTTGCTAACGCCGGGCACCAGCACCAGTTCACGCCTCAGGTAGTCGGTGTAGTCAGAAAGTTCTTCATAACTGTATCCCTCGCCGGTAATTGCGAGGAACATGCCGTAAACATCTCCAAAATCGTCAACGATCTGTGGTGCATGGGCGCCAGGTGGCAACTGTTGCTGCATATCGCTGATTTTGCGCCGCAACTCATCCCAAATCTGTGCCAGGTCATCTTTGCGATAGGTGCTTTTCATTTCGACCATGATCTGAGACAGGTCGTTACTTGAGGTCGATGTCACATTGTCCAGGTATGGTAGCTGCTGAAGTGCATCCTCAACCGGCAGGGTTATCTCCTCTTCAACCTCCAGTGCAGAAGCACCAGGATAGTTGATAATAATCATCGTCTGCTTGATGGTAAATGAAGGATCTTCAAGGCGGCCCAGATTGGTAAATGACAACATACCGCCAAAGATCAACAGTAAGACAACCATCCATGTGACTGTTTTGTTGTTAATGGTGTATTCGGTGATATTCATGCTAGCTCCCCTCTACAGGCCCCTTTCCTTAACCAGTGGTTTGACCAGCATGCCTTCACGGATATAACTGACGCCGGCAGCAATGATGCTGTCTCCCTTTGNCAGTCCCTGGGAAATCGCTATCTTGTCCTGCTGAAAGTCGCCCACTTCGACGGCGACTTGCCTGGCGCGCATCTCAGAATCAACCTGCCATACCCATTTTTTTCCGGATTTTTCAAATACTGCCTCCAGTGGCACCAGCAGTCCTGTGGTCAGTGACGCAGGCAGAAATGTTGAGAAGTCCAGTCCAATGGTGACGGTCATACCCGGCAGTGCGGTAAAATCTGTGATCGGGTCGAGGGTAAAGACAATCGTGTAATTCCGCGTCAGCGGGTCAGGGAAAGTCTCATGTTCCTTATAACAGGCAGAGTAGGATTTTCCTGGATGCGAAGAGAAACGTACGCTGCCGCAATAGCTTCTGACAAGTGCCGGGTCTTCAATCTTTTTCAGCTGACTGATAAGCCGCTCTGGAACACTGAAGTGTATATCCAGTTGCGTTTCATCCTGCAAATGAATAATCGGTGTTTTGGCCTTAATGGCCTGGTAGTTTTCTACCGTTACCTTTGCCACTACACCGTCAAACGGCGCCAGCAGCCTGGTGTATTCAAGATTATTGCTGGCCTGGTCAAGGCTTGCCCTGGCAGATTTGAGCTCTGCGATGGCCTGGTCATATTGTAGTTGACTGTATAGCTTCTGCTTTACCAGTTTACTTGCCTGGTCATATTGTATCTTTGCCAGATGATGGCGAGCCTGTCGTTCTTCGAAAGTATTCCGATAGACTGCTTCATCGAGTTGCGCCAATATGTCGCCTTTTTTAACCATTAGCCCTGGCTTGGCTGGACGATCGATCAGCTGACCATCGACCCTGAATGCCAGCTCTGCTCTTCGTGAGGCTTCCAGAACCCCGGGGTAAGTGCGCCATGCGGTGACACCCGCGGATACGACGGGGACTATTTTGGCAGGCCTGGCATATTCATCTTCAGGGACAGCTGTTTCTGTCGTGCTTTTATCACAGCCTGTAAATATAAGTGAAAAATTAAAAAGTAATGCGGCTGTTATGACTCGGGAGTATTTCATCATCTTCTGTCCAGTGATTATCTGTATTTTCAACATCCCTGAAGGTGATAAAACGATTCATTGCATCGATGTTTATTGCATCATCCCTTCAAACAATGTTATTTACATACATTCGTGTTTGTATAATAATTGATGATATTCAGATTTACCAGTGCTTTGAGGAATTTATGGCAAGAAAAACGAAGGAAGATGCAGAACTCACCTATCATGCACTGCTCGATGCGGCGACGGCTTTGTTTATTCGCCAGGGAATCGCCAGGACCACATTGAACAACATCGCTTCAGAAGCCGGCATGACTCGCGGTGCCATCTACTGGCATTTTGATAACAAGGATGCCGTGATTCAGGCCCTGTGGGAACGCAATACCAGCACCCTGCACACAAGCTTCATCAATGAACTTAGAAATCTTGATGACAATGACCCCGCCGGACATTTTCGCAGGACTATCAATAATCTGCTGCAAACCGTGGTTGAACAGCCAGAGATTGGTGCCGTAATTCGTATAGTTATGCTTAGCGTCGAGTTCACCGATGAACAGACTGAACTTCAGCGTTTCTTGAATAGTAAGTACGATGAGATCGACACCACGGTAGGCGATGCGTTAACCCGTTTACAGGAGCGCAGCGCCTTGCTATCACCTTTAGCGCCGAAACTCATTGCGCAGGGCTTAATGAGCTACCTGCTGGGACTTATACACGTCTATCTTAAGCCCGGGCAGACCAGGCTGGATCTGAAGAAAAATGGCAATCAATTGCTGGACCTGTTTCTTGACACAATCCTGCCCAGCTGAATCTGAACAGCTGTGAATAGCGAGTTACCCGCTGATCACATAATACTCGGCATTAGCCATAAATCGGCAAGCATTCTCCAGCAGGACCTGCCGCGCTTTTAAACATACCCGCTTTGCCGGATTCCAGGCCCTGTTTCCAGTCATCAACAAACTGCTGCAGCGATTCGATAAAATCAGGATCATGCTGGGGCCGGTCAATGGTGCCATGTATGCGAACGTAGCCGGGATTATCAACCGCGGCTGTAACTGTCCACTGAAATGCATTTGGGCAACGCGGTAAACTGAATCGCACACCCTGGCGGATGATTTCCCTATGTACTTTAAATTCACCCCAGACACAATAGATATCGCCACGATCGCCTTCGTGAGACAGCACCTTGTCGATCGAATCACACAACTCTGCGAGGTTACTGATATGAACAGCACGCTGAATGGCAATCGGCGACATATTCACCCCGGCGTCTGCATAGAACTCCATTTTTCCAGCAATCCGCCAGATTAACTGGAGGGCTTCTCTTTCGGTTCTGCCGCTGCTGGCGTGGACGCTGCAGGCTCAGCTGCTGCTGGTTTCTCGGCCTCTACAGTAGATTCAGCTTCGATCTCCTCTTCAACTTCAGGCACTTCAAAACCCCAGAAGTCACGCAGGAAACGCGAATAGCCCTGGTACTCCTCACGGTTGGTGGCCATCATGTCTTTGTTGCCTCCAAAACGCTTGCGTGCGGCCTGGGTGGCTGTGTGGCCGTCCTCGCTGAGCAAGGCTGCCGCTACCTGGGCCTGTAGTTCAGCAGGAACCCGCTTAGATAAGGAAAACCCCTGCTGCGGGATGGGCTTGCTGCGGAATACACTCCTGGCTTCCTCATCTACCTTGCCTTCCTTGTTCATACGCTTGTATACGCCAACCGGGAGTATGGCTGCGCGGCACTTTCCAGCAAGCATATCTTTATAACCAGCCTTGAAATTCGTAACTTCGAGGATTAAGGGCTGGCGCATTGGATTGTCGAATTCGGCCTGCACTGACAGGGTAGCCATATTAGGCGGCGCGAGACCGCAGATCAGGTTACCTGTAAGGTCGTTAATTGTACTCGCTGCATCGCCCTTCTTGACAAAGAGCATAAATACCAGTGAACCACTGAAACGTGCAACGGGCGTATGCTCCAGCATTACCACTCGCCAGCTGATGAAATGAGGCCCGTCGAGAACAACGTCGTAATAATCATCCTTCATGTTCTTGGTATAGGTCAACCAGTCGCTCGGATGCTCATAGGTAAAAGTCTGGCCTGTGGTTTTTGTCAGGTGTTCTGCAATGGGAACATACTGCTTTTTGCCATCCTCCAGGTTTTCACGCGGTGGCGATGTCAGGATATATGTATCTGCGCTGTAGGCCGCAACGGATACCTGCATGAGGAAAAATACAATAATGGCCTGCTTGAGAAAGTTCTTTATCACCACGGCTAACCCCTTTAGTAGTCTTTTGTGTTTTATATTTGTCACTATAGTAATTAAAATGAAAAGTGAATTAGATCTAACCTATAACTAGTATAAAATAAGCGAATAAGCAAGTCGTTAGCGGCAAGAGAAAAAAGGCATTCTATATCGAATCGAAATACGCAAGCATACGCTTGCGCTGGTTGTTGTCCGGTATTCTGCCATAACCGGCCGCCATATTATCGACCATGTGATGCACCTTCGACGTCGCTGGGATAGTGCATGTTACGGCTGGGTGTGAGATAACGAACTTGAGGAAGAACTGTCCCCAGCTGTTGCAATCAAGATCGGCAGCCCATGCAGGCAGTTCTTTTCCCTTCACATGTCGAAAAAGATCACCGCGCTGAAAGGGCCTGTTCACCATAGTAGCAATGCCTCGTTCGGCAGCCAGTGGCAGGATATGCTGTTCTGCCTTGCGGTTGGCTATGCTGTAACTGAACTGAATAAAATCGATCGGGTAGTTCTGCATAACATGGGCCAGTTCATCATGATCATAACCACGATGCGTAGTAATACCGATATAACGCACCCTGCCCTGTTGCTTCCATTCCGCCAGTGTTTCCCAGTGTACTTTCCAGTCAAGCAGATTATGAATCTGCATAAGGTCGATGACAGGAGTATGCAATAAATCCATCGATTGCTGCATTTGCGTAATGCCCTCCTGGCTGCCTTCTGTCCAGACCTTTGTTGCCATAAACAGGGATTGTTTCTTTTGAACATTGGCCAGCAATTCGCCCAGCACCTGCTCTGACGAACCATACATAGGCGAAGTATCAATTACAGTACCACCCTGATCAAAAAAAGCCTGCAGTACCTGTGTTAGCCTGGCACGCTGGTCCTGATCATCACCTACTTCGAAAGTTCTTGACGATCCCATGCCGATAACGGGGATCTTTTCACCACTGGCAGGAATCGCCTTCATCAGCATTGACTTACTCCCCAGCGCAGTCAGCGGCAAGCCTGCTGCGGCCGCTCCGAGCAATGTCAGTGTCTGGATAAACTGTCGTCGTCCGAGCCGACCGGTTGCATTCTTCATATCACCTTACCTCGCTGATTCCTGTTTGTCTGATAGCGGTTTTTGAGCCATCTCTGTTTGCTCGCGCCCGAGCCGATAGGCCAGCAGGGCCCACAGTCCTGCCAGTGGCACTGCCAGCCAGGCTATACCGGATAATCCCATACCCAGGCCTCTCAAGCCTGTATAAATCCATGCACTGATTGCATCACCGCCACGATACACCGTGGTGTCGATAAAGTTTTTCGCCTTATATTTTTCTTCTCGCCCAAGCACCACGTAGAGCATTTCCCGGGTAGGCCGCATGATAGCGTAATTGCCTGCACGACGAACAATCTGTACCAGGACCAGTACCGAGAGCACCGGTGACACAGCCAGTGCCATGAAACCCAGGGTCAGTAACAGCGGAACCAGGGCCAGTGTCCATGAAAGGCCCAGCCAGTTCACCAGGCGAGCAGTAAGAAATACCTGTACCAGAACTGTAAGCAGGTTAACGGCAAAATCAATTGAAGCGAACACCGCTGTGCGCTGATTCGAATCAGCAAACGCATCACGAATGATCTCAGCCTGCTGGAAATACAGGAATGTCGCCAATGTTGTGAACAGCAGCATCAGCAGTCCAATACCGAGCAGGTAAGGCGATCTCACCACAAGCTGTATACCCGCCAGTATGCTACCGCCCAGCGGGAGATCCGCTGACTGGACGGAAACCGGATCAGTATCTTCATGCGCTTTGCGCCAGGCAATCAGCTGACGCACACAGAACATTGCCCATCCCAGCAGCGCGGCAGATATTAGCAGCAGGTTTTCTGCACCCAGGGGCTCTACCAGTATTGCCGTTAAGGCTGGCCCCACCAGCGCCCCGGCCGTCCCACCTGCCGCAATAAAACCAAACAGTCTTCGAGCCTGCCGGTTGCTGAAAATGTCTGTCATAAAACTCCAGAACACCGAGACGACAAAAAGATTAAACACGCTGACCCAGATGAAGAAGGCCCTGGCGACCCAGGCAGCGGTTAAATCACTTTTAAAGAGGATATAAAACAGCAGCAGGTTGGTGATGAAAAATCCGTATACGACGGGCAGAAAAACAGCACGCGAATAACGCGCCGTCAACCAGCCAAACAGAGGCACCATGGCAAGCATGGCAATGAAGGTTCCGCTAAATAGCCATTGCAGGTTTTCTACACCACCGGCAATACCCATCTCATCTCGCATCGGGCGCAAAATGTAGTAACTGCAAAGGAGAACGAAAAAATATAAAAAAGCCCACAGCATGGCCTGCTGTTCTCCAGGCTTGACCTTGACCAGTTGTCTCAGGAGTCTTAGTAGCGAGTTGTTATCACTATGGTTGCTGATCTGCATAGTTCCATTCTACTGCATAGGTGGCGCCATGGAAGCAATAGAATGTCATGCAAGCTCTCTTATTCAGACAAATACCTGGCAAGCAAATCCAATTGAAAAAAAACCCCTGGTGAACCAGGGGCATCAAATGGTGTTAACACACCAGAGGGAGCCATTGTTTTCATAAAAAACGAAAACAACAGTAACAAACCAAATCAACTACATTGTCATGTGTATATTCTTTATCTATTAAGAAAACCCGGCAGCTCTATTTACCAGGATTTATATGGCAGGAATTTTCCATTCAGGTTGATCAAAACACGATCACCCGCAGGGTTTTCTTCCTTATCAATATCCATACTGAAATCAATCGCGCTCATAATCCCGTCACCGAATTTCTCGTGAATAATCTCTTTTATGGTATCGCCATAAACACCCACCATTTCATACAGCCGATAAATTACCGGGTCTGTTGGCACCAGCTTCTCCCAGCTTTTATGCGGGAACTCCTGTAATGTTACGGATACCTCGCCAGGCAAATCGAGTACTTCGCACAGTTTTTCTGCATACTCAGCTTTCAAGCTGTTCATTCCAAGACATGCGGAGGTTAGAAAAACCGGGTTCAGCCCAACTTTCTCGGCAATATCTTCCCAGCCCATACCTGATTTTTTTTTCGCTTCTGTAATGCTGATAGTCATATCATCTTTATTCATCTCTCTTTCCTCAGTTAAAGTAAAAATTTAATAATTCCTGTTTTATATATGGAATACTGGCTAGGCCACTTCATTCAACACTGCCTTTTCTTTCACACCAGGATCAACGATAGATGGATCAACTTCCAGCGGGTGACTGCTGTCGACCGGCAGTTCAGGATCTGCAATGATTTCTCCGGCAAGTTCCCGTGATCGATTAACGAGGAAATCCACCAGGTGATTACGTATCAGGTAATAGGCATCGTGGTGAATAATATCGGTGCGTTTACGCGGTCGTGGAATGTTGACCTTGACCGACTCGGCGATTCGCGCATGCGGACCATTGGTCATTAATAGAATCCGATCAGCAAGCAAAATCGCTTCATCAACATCATGCGTAATCATGAATACTGTCTGCTGGGTTTCATTCCATATCTTGACTAACTCCTCCTGGATCATCCCCCGAGTTAATGCATCGAGTGCGCCAAAAGGCTCGTCCAGCAACAGGAGCTCAGGCTGCGTGGCGAACGCACGTGCAATGCTTACGCGTTGACGCATTCCACCGGACAGCTGTGATGGCTTGCGCTGCTCAGTTCCTTTTAGCCCAACCAGCTCAATAAACTTCATACTATGTTCTATAACTTTCTCCTTGCTCCAGTCAGGCCAGCGAGCCTGTACAGCAAAAGTTATATTCTTCAATGTCGTCAGCCAGGGCAGCAGGCTATAGTTCTGAAACACGACACCACGATCCAGACTCGGCCCGGCCACTTCCCTGTCATTCATTAGTACAACGCCTTCGGTGGCTTCATCCAGGCCGGCAAGGATATTCATGATGGTCGATTTACCACAGCCGGAATGACCGATAATGCAAACGAACTCGCCCTTATCAATACCGAAATTAGCATTTTCGAAAACGGTCAGTTCCCCCCCATCAGCATCCGGAAATCGCTTGGCGAGGTACTGAATTTCTACAAAATGTTTTGACATATCACGCTCCTATTCCTCGTACGCGACCAGGCGACTGACCCAGGCCAGAGATATGTCGAGCAACATGCCGACAATACCAATCATGATGATGGAAAAAATCACACTACTAAGATCTAGATTGTTCCATTCGTTCCAGACGTAGTAACCAATACCTGTCCCACCAACCAGCATCTCGGCAGCAACAATCACCAGCCAGGCTATGCCGATGGAAATTCGCATGCCGGTAATGATGGTCGGAGCAGCCGCAGGAAGAATCACCAGCAATGCCGTTTTGAAATGACTTAACTCATGCGTACGCGCTACATTCACCCAGTCCTGGCGTACATTGGCTACACCAAAAGCGGTGTTAATGAGCATCGGCCAGATCGAACAAATAAAAATCACAAATATCGCCGATGCCTCTGAATCCTTGATAATAAACAGAGCCAGTGGCATCCAGGCTAGCGGTGAGATGGGTTTCAATATCTGGATGAAGGGATCCAGTGCCTTCTGCATCAACGGAGACATGCCAACCATGAAACCGAGCGGGATAGCGATGATTGCGGCAAGAAAAAAACCGGTCAGCACACGATATAGCGAATATGCCAGCTGGATACCTATACCCTTGTCATTTGGCCCGGCATCATAGAAGGGGTTTCCCAGTTCTTTAATAGCCAGGCGTCCAACGGCCGTCGGTGGCGGCACACGTGCCTCCTGGTCTGCACCGCCCATTAACATTTCATATTCAGTCTGCGCTGCTGTGGCTTCAGGCGGCTGACTGACCATCTCCCAGAAAATCAGGAAGAAAGACAGCAGCACCAGTGAAACCATCGCCGATCTGAACTGGATCGACTGCAGCATTATGTCCTCCCTATTTTGAAACTCTTGACGTATTCATCAGGCTTTGTGTAATCAAAAGTCTTGCCCATGATGGTATAGTTTTCATAGGTTTTTGAAGGAGGTTCATAACCCAGATCCTTCATGATCTTTGACGTATCCGCGGCTACGTATACCTGTTCGGCGATCTTCTGGTAATCGACATCGCCCTCGATGTAGCCCCAGCGTTTCATTTGCGTCAGTATCCAGACACCCATGGAATGCCACGGGAATGGATCAAAATCAATGCGGTCAGGTACATTTTGCACACTGCCCAGGCCATCGGCATATCGCCCGGTCAGCACCTGTTTGATTACCGGGACTGGCTGGTTGAGATAGTTCTTCGGCGCTATCGCTTCAGAAATTTCAGCCCGATTTTCATGTTTTTGCGAGTAGGCTGTGGCATCTACAATAGACTTCAGCAGTGCACCATAGGTATTCGGATTTTCGGTGGCAAATTCCTGGCTGCAGGCAAATGCGCAACAGGGATGGCCTTCCCAGATATCTTTCGTCAGCATATGGATGAAACCAACTTTTTCCCATACGGCTCTCTGGTTAAACGGATCTGGCGACAGGTATCCGTCAAGATTGCCTGCACGCAGATTGGCAACCATTTCAGGCGGTGGCACGACACGGATCTGGATATCCTTATCAGGGTCGAGCCCATGCTCAGCGACATAGTAACGCAGCAGGAAATTGTGCATTGAATACTCAAACGGTACACCGAATTTAAACCCTTTCCAGTCTTTTGGGTCACGTTTGTCCTTATGATCAACATGCAGCACAATGGCCTGGCCGTTGATATTTTCTACCGCTGGCATAAGGTATGGCTTGGCCGTTGACCCGGCGCCCATGGTCATTGCCAGAGGCATCGGTGTAAGCATATGAGAAGCGTCATATTCCTTGGCCAGTGACTTGTCTCGTGCGACTGCCCAGCCGGCTGTTTTAATCACATCAACATCCAGACCGTACTTTGAGTAAAAGCCCAGCGGGTGCGCCATAATGATCGGAGTGGCGCAGGTAATGGGGACAAAGCCAACTTTTAGTTTCGACTTTTCCAGTTTACCCATGGAGTCTTTCAGTGCCGCTTTCGCTTCTTCCAATGGGAACATCGATCCAAGAATAGCAGCGGCAGTACCGCCACCGACCAAGCCTAAAAAAGCGCGGCGGCTAATGTCATTGTGACCAAACACTGAGCGCACAACCGCACTTTCAATAGCACGATCCATGATGTCTTCGGGTGACTGCAGAACGGAATCAGTTTTCTCGGCAGCCTGGTCCAGCGCTGTGTCCGCTAGCACCTCTTGTTCGAATACTGCTTTTTCGATCGCGCCCTGCTTATCACTGGTATTGCCATGTGAGTGACCTGCAAGACAGATTGGACAATCACAGCTGGCTTCATGCAACAGACTTTTGTCCGGATTGTATGGATTGCTCAGACTCTTGAATTTCATCTTTATTCCTCTATTAACGGTTTGTAATCAAACACATTGCTGCTTTTATATTCATTCATGCGCCACCAGGGTGCATGGATGTACAAACATCACTGAATGACGAAGCTGAAATGGAAATATCATGGCTTCGTAACAGTTATTGCAGCTTTTATGCCAACGCAGAATGAAGTCAATAAGCCACTGTTTTTAATAAAAAATAAATAAATAAAGATAAATTCAATGAACTATGAAATATCGTAACATTACGAAATCTGGTGTTCCTGCTACGAGAAATCGTAACCTGGTACAGCGTTTGCTTTAATAGTGACAGACTAAATATTTCCGTGATTGAACATGCAACCAGACCTGCTGCAACAAATCTTTACCCGCACTTCGGAAGCCATGCTGCTGGTTGATCCAGTGGGCGATAGCTTCGTCGCATCTAACCCTGCGGCAGAACAGTTGCTCGGCTTCGAGGCCGATGAGCTGGCACTGCTAACTCCCAGCACACTTTTCAGGACGGAGCTGGGGAAACTGGTAACGTTTACCCAGGCGGCATACGACAAGGGGCACGCCTGGAGTAACGAGATAAGCGCCAGTAAAGCTAACGGTGAAGTTACACAGCTCGATATCACCGCCAGCATGCTCAACCCATCTGGAGTCCT
>JGI861J16260_1000025_pt1 | contig 15356 bp, 11 predicted proteins | sample TiedelARG06_123m_FD_16260 | JGI IMG/M metagenome (IMG submission 16260)
CCATACATCAATCAGGCGGTCGAAGCCCCGATCCAGCTTGTCGAGATGATAGGCTATGTCAGAAGCAAAGTACGTGGTCTGACCATTGTCACGAATCAGTACGCGGTCCTTTTCATCACCGAAATCGGTGGAGCGAAACCAGGTAGCCCCTTCTTTCTCATACAGAAATCCATTCCTTTCGAGGGTCTGTATCGCTTTCTCCATTTCGCCACTCTGATGCAGACTGCGCTCTGAGAACCAGTTATTAAATTCAACTCCAAATTCCAGCAGGTCACGCCGGATATTCTCAGTAATCTCGTTCAGTCCCTGATTAAAAACCAGCGAATAATCTTCACCCAGAAGCTCTTTTGCACGCTCTACCAGGCCGTCAATATGCGCTTCTTTGTCACCACCCAGTGGCTCATCTGGTGGTACTCCGACAAATACATCGTCGATCTTCTGATGCAACGCATCAGCTTTGCTGCGATGAATACTGGCGGCAATGTCCCAGACATAATCCCCCTGATAGGCATTTGCCGGAAAATCCAGTTCTTCGCCACAAAGCTCCAGGTAGCGCAGCCACACGCTGACTGCCAGAATATTCATCTGTCTACCTGCATCATTAACATAATATTCGGTATAGACATCGTAACCAGCTGCTCGCAGCAGTCGTGCAAGTGCATCGCCATATGCCGCTCCCCGTCCATGCCCAACATGCAGCGGCCCGGTTGGATTCGCTGAGACAAATTCAACGATAACCTTCTGACCAGCACCAATCTCTACTTTGCCAAAATTCCTGCCTTCGGAAATGACATCCCTGACAACCTGGTACAGTGGTTCATCGGTAAGAAAAAAGTTTATAAATCCCGGGCCTGCTAATTCGACCTTTGCAACGATGCTGGAGGCAGGTAGACGATCTACTATAAGTTGTGCAAGAACCCGCGGAGCACATCGTGCATGCTTTGCCAGCACCATCGCTGCATTGCATGAAAAATCACCATGGTCTTTCTGCCGTGTGCGTTCAATATTAATTTCGGGCAGATCAATTGCTGGCAGTGAATCATCGTCGATGAGTGAACTCAGTGCATCAGCAACAAGTGTCCGTAGTTGTTGTTTCAACTTCATATTGCGTATCTCTGTATTTCTTCAGATGGTAAGCAGGGGGGCGCATTGTAACACCTCCTATTTAGCAGTTAGAAGACCGGTTGATAAACACGCTACTAATAAAGATCAATCGGGTCTATATCCAGTGACCAGCGGACTTTACGTGATTGACGTGTGGTCTCTATGCTGCTGCGCCAGGAATTTAAAAAGGCATGCAGAGGCTTTCTTGTTGGTGCCTGCACGAGTAGCTGTGCGCGGTAGCGCCCTGCCCGCTTTTCCATCGCTGAGGGTACGGGCTCAGACAAAATGACTTGCTGCATCTGTGGATTCAATGCAATAAGAGATCTAGCCTGTCGCGACATGGCATCAAGAAACTTCAATGCTTCCTGCTGTTCCACAGCCTCTGCGCGCAAAAGTGCGATATACGAGAAGGGAGGATATTCTGTAATTCTTCTCTCTTCCAGTGCCATTTCGGCAAATACCCTGTAATCGTGCTTTGCTATCGTCTGCATCCATGGGCTATCAGGGAAACGGGTCTGTAACAGTGCCAGACCTCGCTTCTTCGCTCGACCTGCCCTGCCAGCAACCTGGGTAATCAGCTGAAACAACCTCTCGTTAGCACGAAAATCTGAGGAGAATAATAATTGATCACTATCAAGTATGCCGACCAGGCTCAGGTTAGGAAAATCATGGCCTTTCGAAAGCATTTGTGTACCGACAAGCACTTCAGCTTCACCGCTATGGGCCCTCTGCAAGCGCTCTTCAAGTTCGCCCTTGCGTCGTGTTGTGTCCCTGTCGATACGCTCTATCGTTGCGCCTGGAAGCATTTGCTGAATCGTCTGATGGATGTTTTCTGTGCCCTGGCCAATGGTTACCATTTCATCACTGCCACAATCCGCACATCGCTCTGGCCATCGGCTTCTTTTCCCACAATGATGGCATACCAGGCGCGCCACTTTTTGATGCCAGGTCATACGTGCGTCACAGCGTGAACACTGAATCAGGGCATTACATGCCTTGCAACATACAGCAGGCGCAAATCCACGCCGGTTGATAAACAACAGGCTCTGCCTGCCCTGTTTGTGACAACGTTTGACTCCTTCACGCAGTGTGACACTGATCCCGTGCTCGATTGACTGCTTCTCCAGGTCAACAAGATGTATATCTGGTAAACCGCCAGCTGTTGCCCGCTGCTCCAGAGTTAACAGATCAAAACGGCCCTGCTTTGCATTGTGCCAGCTTTCCAGTGACGGTGTAGCACTTCCCATTACGACAGGGATTAACTCCATGCTTGCGCGCTTTATCGCGACGTCACGTGCATGGTACCTAAAGCCGTCCTGCTGTTTAAATGACGCATCATGCTCTTCATCGATAATTATGATGCCTGGACGCGCCATAGGAACAAAAACAGCTGATCGCGTCCCAATAAGAATTGATGATTCACCCAGGCGCGCCCTGTTCCATGCTTGCATGCGTTGTGTATCAGACATTCCGGAGTGAAGAACATCAATGACGAAGTTAAAGCGCTGACGGAAACGACTGACTAACTGAGGTGTCAGGCTTATCTCAGGCACAAGGACCAGTGCCTGCTGCTTGTTCGCCACAACTTCAGCAATACAACGCAGATAGACTTCCGTCTTACCGCTACCTGTTACCCCGAATAGCAGGAAACATCTAAAGTCATCCAGACTTGCCGCAATTCTGTCTATGGCCTGCTGCTGGTCATCGGTTGCTATCAAGGCCGGCGAAGCAGGGTCTTTATCAGCATGTGACACCTTCGCTCTTTCAACCAGGCCCTTCTCTTCCAGCACAGCAATGGCAGTCTTCCAGCTGCTTGAAGCCACTTTTAATGACTCAGTCCCGAGAGCATCATGCGATTCAGACAATAATTGCAATATCCGGTGTTGTACGGGAGCTCGACCAGCGCCATGTCTATACCTATCACGACCTGGAGCCGTAATCCTCCAATAGGGAACGACGGTGGATATTAACGCTTTTCCCTTACGCAGGAATTTTGGCAGCGCTGCAAAGTAAACTTCACCGGCAGGGTGGAGATAGTAGTCAGCTACCCAGCCAAGAAGATCAAGATGCCTGGAGTCTAGTAAGGGCTCACTATCAACTATCTCACTGACCGCTTTCAGCTTATCTAAATCTAGTGATGAGGAATCGCAGACATTAATCACCATACCTGTCATTATTCGGCTACCAAATCCCACCTTCACCCGGCAGCCAGGCCTGGGCAATGGAAAACCTGCCGGCAATCTGTAGTCAAACAGTTTGCGCACGGGAACCGGCAGGGCAACCTGCACAACGGCAGGTGATTCTGGCCGTATATCAGTTGATTCTGACTGTTTGTCGGGCATTGAATCAGTAGCGCAGCGATTTGACATTTTTACTAAAAAAGATTAGCCAAAAAATATTTTTCACTACCGCATTGCCCTGTGGATAACTTTGTTAGTAAACAGCATAAAGTGGCCTGTAGTAAGGCTTACAGGAAAAGTTCACCAAAAAGAATGAATATTTAATAAAGACATTAACCGCAATAAAAACAATATGTTAAATGATTTGCTAATATAGACCTGTCTCGGTTGCCCTAGTTTATTACATCTATCTGGCAGAATCCTGAAAATGTGAATAAGTAATTGTTTCTAGGAGAACCAAGTATCAATCACTTAGGCTGGATAGCTAATCCTGAACAGCTCGTATTGGAGCGAAATATCATGAATTGTACGTATTAACCGCAACCAAAAATGATCAATAAAGCTGGGTACTAAACTAACTGTAATTCTATTCGACATAGAGCCATGCTAATCATATATAGCTATATTTTTTTCTTGTTTTCCTCCGCTCAGAAAGGCAGGATTACAAAGAAATCGCCTGTGCCAGTGAACAAATGACAAACGATAAGAAATTGCGACAGGACATCTCTGAATCAATCACCCGAGCGACCGGCCTGCCCTTCACTATCGAGAAACTAACAGCTACTGCTGGTGGTTGCATCAACACAACGTATATAGCTGAGAACAAGCATCGGCGTTATTTCATCAAAACAAACCGATATGATGTCGTTTCAATGTTTGAGGCAGAGTCTCAGTCACTGGATGAGATCGCTCGCACAGAAACCATTCGTGTACCTGGGCCCGTCTGTTGTGGCCAGAATATTGACCAGTCCTGGCTGGTAATGGAATGCCTGCAGCTGCAGAGTCACGGAAATCAGCAACTATTAGGTGAACAGCTGGCCGCCATGCACAGGGTCACATCCTCACAATATGGCTGGGGACGCAACAACACAATAGGATCAACCCCGCAGATTAATACGTGGAGTAGCGACTGGAAAGTTTTCTTCCGTGACATGCGACTGGGATATCAGCTGTCACTGGCTGCTAAAAATGGTTGCAGCCGCAGCCTGCAAAAATCGGGTGAAGCCCTGATAGAATGTATTTCAGACTTTTTTCATGACCATAACCCGCAGCCATCGCTATTGCATGGCGACCTGTGGGGTGGAAACTGTGCTTTTTTACCGACAGGCGAGCCGGTAATTTTTGACCCGGCACTCTACTATGGCGACCGTGAAACGGATATTGCTATGACCGAGCTTTTCGGTGGATTTAGTAACGCATTCCGTCGGGCGTACGAAAGCAGCTGGCCACTTGATTACGGTTATGAATCACGCAAGCAGCTATATAATTGTTACCATGTCCTCAATCACTTTAATCTCTTTGGTGGCGGTTATGCATCACAGGCAGAAAATATAATGAGAAGGCTGTTAAGCGAACGGAACCTGTGACATGTACAACACAGGTTAATTAACTATGGACTTGACCTGATAACGGCAGTTTGAACCATTTCTCTGCTGCAGAATGGTATTTAGTCAATATTAGAATCAGGCAGTTAAGCTTACAGGTAATGAATATTGCGCAGATGTCATCACCAGATGGTTAACGCGCTTTCACTCAGAATAGCTGTTGGCATCATCCGGCAGCACATCACGCAGGGCATCTCGATCTATCCACCAGCTGCTGCCAACGATGACATCAAGCATCATGCCAAGACGTGGCAGAAATTTTTCAGGTTGATTCAATTCCAGCCGCTCTACCCACATGTCGATCATTTCACGCTCTTTGAGATTGCTATGCCGGTAAGCAACGCTGGCTAACAGGTTGCCGGTAAGAAAGCCGAGGCTTTCACGCATTTTGTCATCTTCTGCTCGCAGGTCAGCAAGGTAATGTGCAGTAGCAGCAGCAACAGCTCCGCCATCAGAGTCACTTGGCGTCTCTTCTATGACATGATCAAGCATGTTGGTGCTTAAGGTTGGATCAACCGGAAAGGTAACTGCAAGCCATACACCGTTGCCCAATGCAATAATTGATTCATCCTGATCAGCGGCATAAAGGACATCACAGGTTTCGACTGCATCCTGCCAGCTGGCAGCCTTTATAAAGGCATCAAATAACGGACGTGCTATGTCCCATGCTTCCTTTTTTCTGTCCACTGCAATCAGCAGTGTAGCAATATCCAGCTGCAAACGATTTCGAGAGAGTCCGTCGCTAGTTGCAGGCATTTCTGCTAATCTTTTCTGCAGACTGGAAAGTTCCTGCTGCATCTGTTGTGCAACATTCTCATCAGGTTCGATGATATTATCAGTCAGGCCCATGCCAATTAAATTATCTGTCATTTTGTTAAACCAGTTATGTGTAGCGCAATGTACCGCGATTTTAATTTACTCGTAGTTATCATGCTATGTCGTTTTCCATCATATATGCATGGCATTTCACAGATCACGAAGCAATGAACTATGGATAACATAGGCTTGGTCGTCATCACTGCTCTGGCAGTTATGTTTGTTACACCCTACCTGTACATGAAAGTATCTGCAGCTCGCGCTGTAGGAAAGTCAGTACCTGTAGATAGCCTGAAAGTCGATGCTGATAGCAATATCGACGACCAGTATTATATATATTTCATGTCACAGAGCTGTTCGAGCTGTAAAAAGATGACACCCGTCATTAATCAGCTGAATTTAATCGATCCTGGCATAGTTATTATTGATATTAACCAGACGCCGGAACGGGCACATGATTTCCATGTCTATGGCACGCCAACACTGATGGTGATCAAACAGGGTCGAATCAATAAAGTGAAGCTGGGTGAGCTAAAGGAACGAAAAATTAAACAGTTTCTCGATCGCTAAGAATAATTTGCAACAAAAAGGGCGCCTGCTGGCGCCCTTTTTTACTCCAGCAGAAAAATCTGCCGGTCAACGCGATATCAATTACTTCGCGTTGTCTACCATGTACTGAATAGTCGCTTTCAGGTCTTCGTCAGAACAATCCATGCAGGTGCCTTTAGGGGGCATAGCACCCTTACCTTTGATAGCTACGGCCAGCATTGCATCCATACCGGTTGCAATACGTGGAGCCCACGCGGCTTTATCACCAAATTTAGGAGCGCCGGCAACAGCAGCAGCATGGCAGGTGAAACATTTAGTATCATAAATTTCTTTACCTTTATCGGCGCTTGCAACGCCAGAAAAAGCAACTAATGAAGCAGCAAGTACCAGGCTTGTAGTTAATTTCATTTAAATTCTCCAGTTTTATTAACGTATTCCTGAACTGACCTATCGATGTCAATTCGGGCTCAAAATTATTATATTCAGTCCAACCTGAATAAGGGCTGAACATTCTTACAAAGAAGTGATACAAAATAAAGACAAAATTTTTATGGGATATAATAAATATTCCCAAAATATCTCGCACAAAAAATCAGGTTTATGTCCTTATATCTATCTTACCCTGCCTATTTATTGACCTATTTTCATCCAGCAGGAATTCGATCAATGCCTTCTGTGCGTGCAGACGGTTCTCCGCCTCGTCCCAAACCACGCTCTGCGGGCCTTCCAGAACTTCTTCGCTGACTTCATATCCGCGGTAGGCGGGCAGACAATGCAGGAAAATTGCGTTCTCTGATGCCTTCTTCATTAATGTTGAATCGACGGTATAGCCATCAAAGGCCTGCTCTCTATGCTGCTTTTCTTCTTCCTGGCCCATGCTTATCCAGGTATCAGTGACAACAACATCGACATCACTGATGGCTTGTTCAGGTGAATTTGTAAGCGTGACCCGGCCTTCACAGGCCTCCAGTAATTCTGCTTCCGGTTCAAATCCCTGTGGCACTGCAATGGCAATATTAAAGCCAAACTGCTTGGAAGCGATCATCCATGAATGGCACATATTGTTTCCATCACCTATGTATGCCACCTCAATATTATCTGTGCGCCCGAGTTTTTCCTTTACTGTCATCATGTCTGCGAGTAACTGACAGGGGTGATTAAAATCTGTCAGTGCATTTATGACAGGGACACTACTGTATTCAGCGAAGCGAATAATCTTGTCATGCAGACCTGTTCGAATCGCCACGATATCAACCATACTGGAGATGACCCTGGCGGTATCCTCTATCGGTTCACCTCGACCTATCTGTGCATCCGCTGGTGACAGGAAAAGCGTACCGCCTCCCATCTGGTTCATGCCTGTTTCAAACGAAACCCGGGTTCGGGTAGACGATTTGTCGAATAAAAGGGCGAGCGTTTTGCCCTGCATCAACTGCGATGTCTTGCCTGACCTGACCTCCTGTTTTAGCACAATGGCGCGATCCAGCAGAGCGCGCAGTTCTTCAGGAGAAAGATCAAGCAGACTAATAAAATGCCGTGTCATGTGTTCAGAAACTCTTCAACTAATGGGATCAGGCGCGTAGCTATCTCCCGGATTTCAGACTCGTTCGCTACCAGTGGTGGAAGCAGGCGTATTACGTTGTCAGCAGTAACATTGATCAACAGGCCTTTATCTGCTGCCTTCATAACCAGTTCTCCACATGGATTAGTCAGTTCGATTGCAAGCAGCAAACCGACCCCGCGCACTTCTTTTACACCAGGTTTACCAGCCAGTGCATCCGCTAGCAGCTTCTTAAGCAATGCGCCTGACTGCGAGGCCTGGTCTGCAAGATTGTCACGCTCCAGAACATCAAGAACAGATAAGGCTGTAGCACTTGCCAGCGGGTTACCACCAAAGGTGGAGCCATGATTACCCGGCCCGAACACCTGTGACGCGGCGTTTTTCACAACACAGGCACCGACAGGCATGCCATTACCAAGAGCCTTGGCCAGCGTCATTACATCCGGTACGACCCCTGCATGCTGGTGAGCAAACCACTTTCCACTGCGGCACAGCCCTGTCTGGATTTCATCCAGCATTAATAGCCAGCCATTATCATCACAAATCTCACGCAATGCTGCCAGGTAACCTTCATCAGGAATCTTGATTCCACCTTCACCCTGTATTGGTTCTACCAGTATGGCAACGACATTCTTATCATTCGTCGCAGCATGGCGAACGGATTCAAGATCATTGAATGGGACACGGCTAAAACCTCTTAACAGCGGCTCAAACCCTGCCCGAACTTTACGATTCCCGGTGGCACTCAAAGTCGCCATAGTGCGACCGTGAAAACTCCCTTCACAAACAAGAATAGATGGAGTGTCTATGCCTTTCTTGTGACCATATAAACGTGCAATCTTTATCGCTGCTTCATTCGCCTCTGCACCTGAGTTGGCAAAAAAAACCTTGTCCATGCCGGTCAGTTTTGCCAGCCTGTCAGCCAGCCGGGTCTGCAGCGGTATTTCATATAAATTTGATGTATGCACCAATGTTGTTGCCTGGTCACAAATCGCCTTGCTGATATCGGGATGACAATGGCCAAGGCCACAAACGGCAATGCCGGAGATGGCATCAAGGTATTTTTTACCTTCGCTATCTTCCAGCCACACACCTTCGCCACGTGTGAAGGCTAAAGGTAATCGGTTGTATGTCGACATGAGATGTTGCATGTTACTGCCCATAAAAACAAAAAAGCGCCTCTATTTGGGCGCGGAACGGGACTTTATATCACAATATTTTCAAATGGAAAAGAAAAAACCCGGCCGTGGCCGGGATCAATATAGAATTCCTAGCTGTATAAATCTGTGTGTGACTAGAAAGAAATCATAATGCTCATATGTGCGGTACTGCCAGCAACCATGAAAAACAGCATAGGGATAGACAGCATGGTGTTGGTGCGAGAGGCCAGCAGCGCTATACGTGCCGCTTTTAATTTAGCTTCATCGCTAGCTTCAACCATACCCAGAACCTTCTTCTGGTTCGGCCAGATCAGCACCCAGACATTAAATAGCATGATTGTACCCAGCCAGACGCCGAGTCCAATGTACGCCGCTGTGCCCTTGAGCAAAAATGCATTTCCAAGACCAATACCACTCTTTTCCAGGTAGTAAGCGCCCGTTAGCCAGGTAACCAGGGCTGCCCAGCGGAACCAGAGCAGGGCACGTGGTGCAATAAATTTTGTGATGGCCGTAGCAGAACCGTCTTCCTTGATTTTTGCCATGCTGGGGACCTGGATGAAATTAAAATAATACAGCAGGCCTATCCAGGTAATACCGGCCATTACATGCAACCAGCGGTCAATTAAAAGATCCATAATATATTCCTAGTTTTATATGTTTAATGTGTAAGATGTAATTTGCGGTCGTATATTAACCGAGGAAATTCTTTGCAAAGAAGAACAATACGACTGTCAGGACCAGCCCTGAAATAATCGTGCCCATGACCGAATCAAGTGGGTTTTTCATTTATTAACTCCAAACTTTAAAAAGTTCAATTAAAAGATGTAGATGTGTGTGATGTGGAATAATTCTATTGTTGAGCGGAACCGTCAACATTGTATTCTACGTTGACCGGGCCATATCAGGCAACAGGGATAACCCTACAAGTCCTCTCGAATAGTTCCCAGGATTTAATTGTTGCTGATGCCGTCAATAGCGCAGTATATATTCACGCCTAATAGCAAGTTATTGCAATCAGTTGCAGCCTTTAGCGAAGGTATTTCTGGCTAACATTAATGTATTTAAAGTGCATGAACTTCCCCTTCAGACTTGTAGTCTATGCGCGCTGCCAGTGCAGTATTTCACCTGCACAAAGAGGCACTAATTCTTCACTGCCCGCCGTGATTAATGAAGGCACCTGCCAGCTTTCCTTCTTCAGAGTGATCTGTTCGGCATTGATATTTAAACCATAGAAGCCCGGGCCATTAAGGCTAGCGAAGGCTTCCAGCTTATCAAGTGCATCATTGTCCTCAAACACTTGCGCATAGAGTTCGAGTGCTACGGGGGCTGAGTACATACCTGCACAACCGCAGGCGGACTCTTTTCGTGCACGATCATGCGGGGCGCTGTCAGTGCCAAGAAAAAACTTCCGGTTGCCACTGATGGCCGCTGCGATGAGTGCTTGCCTGTGCGTTTCTCTTTTTAATACAGGCAGGCAATAGTGATGAGGGCGGATGCCCTTATCAAACATTGCATTGCGATTGTACACAAGGTGATGTGCTGTCAGTGTTGCCGCCACATTGTCCCCGGCATCAAGAACAAACTCTACGCCCTGTCGGGTAGTTAAATGTTCGAAAACCACTTTCAGCGCGGGAACTGCCTCCAGCAATGGCGATAAAACGTGATCTATAAAAACAGCTTCTCGATCAAAAACATCAACATCAGTATCTGTGACTTCCCCGTGTATCAGCAGTGGCACCTGGTGTTCTGCCATCGCCTCCAGCGTTGGCATAAGGTCTGGCAAGCTGGTCACCCCCGATTCCGAATTGGTTGTCGCGCCTGCAGGATACAATTTAAACGCATGGACATACGGGCTTTCTGCTACCGCCTTCACATCAGCTGGCTTGGTGTGGTCCGTCAGATATAGCGTCATCAATGCCTCAAAATCACAGTCGCCCGGACAGGCATTGAGGATATCCTGTCGATAGACCATTGCCATATCAACATCCGTTACTGGTGGAATCAGGTTTGGCATGACGATGGCACGCCTGAACGAATTCACCGTGGCAGGCAGAACGGCTTCAAGAATCTGGCCTTCGCGCAAATGCAAGTGCCAGTCATCGGGCTTTATGATACTGAGTGTTTTCATTATAATTCTATATAACTTATTGAATATATTTAATATTTAACCAGATCAACGAATCTCTCAGGCTTAATTTACCTTGACCCTGAGGGTCAAAATAACGATTATACGCGTTTGAATTCATTAATTTATCATATTCAGGTTATTGAACTCTCAATGAAAAGAGAAACACATTGAGAATAATGATCCCGACCGTGCTGCACTCGCAGTCGGCTTTACCAGCTTCCTGAAACCTCGCTGCAATCAGGCAATGTATCATCGGCTGGAATACAAGGGTTATTTCGATTCGCACAGACCTGTATCGAGGGAAAACAATGTCGACAGAAAAAGATCCTGATCCACGCGAAACCAGAGAATGGCTTGACGCGCTGGATTCTGTCATAGAAGTTGAAGGCACCGACAGGGCGCACTACCTGATAGAAAGACTGGTCGACACGGCCCGACGTGCTGGCGCCTACCTGCCTTTCAGTGCTAATACCGCTTACGTAAATACCATCCCTGCTCATAAGCAAGTGCGTAAGCCCGGTGACATGAAAATTGAAAACCGCCTGAAGTCCTATATTCGCTGGAACGCCATGGCGATGGTGGTCAAGGCCAATCTCAAACCTGGTGCAGTCGGCGGGCACATCGCAAGCTTTGCCTCATCCGCAACACTCTATGATGTCGGCTTTAATGATTTTTTTCATGGTCACGATGCAGAAAAGGGCTGTGACCTGATTTTCTTCCAGGGTCACATAGCACCCGGTATTTATGCGCGCGCCTACATGGAAGGGCGCATTACTGAAGAGCAAATGCTCAACTTCCGATTTGAAACTAACGGCGAAGGACTGTCTTCCTATCCGCATCCATGGCTGATGCGTGATTTCTGGCAGTTCCCGACGGTATCGATGGGCCTGGGGCCAATCATGGCCATCTACCAGGCACGCTTTATGAAATACCTTGATGACCGAGAGATTCTCGATACTGATGGTCGCAAAGTCTGGGCATTTTGTGGTGACGGCGAAATGGATGAGCCTGAATCTGTTGGTGCGATAAGCCTCGCAGGACGCGAGAAACTGGACGACCTGATTTTTGTCATCAATTGTAATCTGCAGCGACTGGATGGCCCGGTACGCGGCAATGGCAAAATCATCCAGGAACTGGAGTCCCTGTTCCGCGGCGCAGGCTGGAACGTTATTAAAGTCATTTGGGGTTCCGGTTGGGATCGCCTGCTGGCACGCGACAAAGACGGCTTATTACTAAAACGCATGGAAGAGGCTGTGGACGGTGATTACCAGGCCTATAAGTCGAGGGATGGCGCTTTTGTGCGCAAACATTTCTTCGGTAAATATCCTGAACTACTGGAAATGGTCTCAGATATGACCGACGAGGACATCTGGCATCTGTTAAGAGGTGGTCATGATCCGCGCAAGGTTTATGCCGCCTATCATGAAGCCGTAAATCACAAGGGACAGCCATCGGTCATCCTCGCCAAGACAGTCAAAGGCTACGGTATGGGCACGGCTGGCGAAGCGCAGAACACTACCCACTCACAGAAGAAGATCAACAAGGAACAGATCAGGCGTTTCCGTGATCGCTTTGGACTGCCGATATCCGATGATGAGCTCGAACAGATCCCATTCATCAAGCCGGACGAGGACAGTGAAGAGATGCGCTACCTGCATGAACGTCGCCAGTCCCTCGGCGGCTACCTGCCAAAACGCACATCAGATGTCCCTGCGCTTGATATTCCTGATCTGGACATCTTTGAAGCATTGCTTAAAAGCAGTGGCGACAGAGAGCTTTCGACAACGATGGCTTTTGTTCGCATGTTGTCAGCCATGACACGAGACAAAACGATCGGCAAACGACTGGTGCCTATCATTCCAGACGAAGCTCGCACTTTTGGCATGGAAGGCCTGTTCCGTCAGCTTGGTATTTACTCATCCTCCGGCCAGCTTTATGAACCTGAAGATCACGATCAGATTATGTGGTACCGCGAAGATACAAAGGGCCAGATTCTGCAGGAGGGCATTAACGAAGCCGGTGCCATGTCAGACTGGATTGCCGCCGCCACAGCTTACACCAATCATGGCATCAACATGATCCCATTCTATATCTACTATTCTATGTTTGGCTTCCAGCGCGTTGGCGACCTGGTCTGGGCGGCGGGCGATATGCAGGCGAGGGGCTTTCTAATGGGTGGTACAGCGGGACGGACCACGCTCAACGGCGAAGGTCTGCAGCATCAGGATGGTCATAGTCTACTGGCTTCAGGAACCATACCAAACTGTGTTTCCTATGATCCAACCTATGCCTATGAACTGGCTGTCATCGTTCATGATGGTATGCGACGCATGTACCATGCACAGGAAAATATTTTCTATTACATCACCCTGATGAATGAAAACTATCAACACCCTGAAATGCCAGCAGGGGCAGAGCAGGGCATTCTTCGCGGCATGTATTTATTGAAGAAGGGCGGCAGAAAAAAATTACATGTTCAACTCCTCGGCAGCGGCACCATACTGCGTGAAGTTGAAGCGGCTGCTGAGCAACTTGAACAGGACTGGGCAGTTTCAGCCGATGTCTGGAGTGCTACCAGCTTTAATGAACTGCGCCGTGATATGGATGATACTGAACGCTGGAACCGCCTCAATCCGGGCAAGAAGGCCCGCACCTGTTTTGTTGCAGAATGCCTGTCTGAGAAAAAAGGCCCTGTTATTGCAGCCACTGACTATGTGCGCCTGTATGCTGACCAGATCAGAGCTGCCGTGCCCGGTGAATACCGCGTCCTCGGCACCGACGGCTATGGCCGTAGCGATACCCGTGAGGCACTGCGTAGTTTCTTTGAAGTCAATAGCTCACATATCGTCGTCGCCGCGCTGCAGTCACTTGCTGATAATGGCGAGCTTCCGAGCAAGATGGTCAGTGAGGCAATTAAAAAATACGGCATTGACGGCAACAAACCCAATCCTGCCACTGTTTAAGCAAAACTGCATATAACATCATGAAAAATATAATAGAAATTCCGGTCCCGGACATTGGCGACTTTGATGAAGTCGAAGTGATAGAGATTCTGGTAAAGGCCGGAGACAAAGTCGAAGCAGAAGACTCACTGATTTCACTCGAAAGTGATAAGGCGACGATGGAAATCCCCTCACCAGTGAGCGGAATCGTCAAACAGCTCAAGGTCTCAATTGGCGATAAGGTTTCTCCAGGCAGCATCATTCTACTACTCGAAAGCAACACAAGCGCTGCGGCAACAGACGCAAAGAACAAAGACAGTGATACCTCAGCAGAGAAAAAAAATCCTCTTTCTTCTGCTAAAACAGCAACTATAACACCAACGCCCAACGTGCCAGCTGACCCAACTGCGGAGGTAGTTCCTTACGCGCCCGATACGGTGGCAGGGCAGCAGCGTTCACACGCCTCGCCCTCTGTTCGCCGGTTTGCCTTTGACCTTGGGGTTAACCTGCATCAGGTCAGAGGTACAGGGCCGAAGGCAAGGATACTGAGAGAAGATATCGAGGCCTTTGTTAAGCAGACTATGCAGCAGGCCCCATCATCTCCAGCAGTTGCGAGCGCGATACCGCCTGTACCCAAAGTGGATTTTGCCAAGTTTGGTGAAATTGAAACCAGGCCTTTGTCACGGATCAAAAAGATTGCTGGCAAACACCTGCATGCCTGCTGGTTGAATATTCCCCATGTCACTCAGTTCGATGAGGCTGATACCACCGACCTGGAAGAATTTCGCAATAGCATGAAAGACGAAGCAGCACGCAAAGGTGTTCGCATGACTCCGCTTGTGTTTATCATGAAAGCCGTTGTTTCTGCGCTGAAAGAATACCCGCAGTTCAATGCCTCACTGGATGAAAGCAAAGAAAACCTGATTATCAAGGGCTATTATAACATCGGTGTGGCTGTCGATACCCCGGATGGGCTTATGGTCCCGGTTATTCGTGATGTCGATAGCAAAGGTTTCTATGACCTGGCGGAAGAATTGATGGAAATCAGCAACCGCGCTCGTGATGGTTCGTTAATGCCTGCTGACCTGCAGGGCGGGTCGTTCTCTATCTCCAGCCTTGGCGGCATAGGAGGCACTAACTTTACTCCTATCGTCAATGCGCCTGAGGTTGCAATTCTGGGTGTTGCACGATCGCAGATGAAACCGGTATGGAATGGAGCAGAATTTGAGCCTCGCTTGATGCTGCCGCTGGCACTTTCTTACGATCATCGGGTTATTGATGGTGCTGATGGCGCACGATTTACCAGTTATCT
>JGI861J16260_1000026_pt1 | contig 15137 bp, 14 predicted proteins | sample TiedelARG06_123m_FD_16260 | JGI IMG/M metagenome (IMG submission 16260)
AGAGGAAAAACGTGGCCCGGCGTAATGATATCTTCCGCCTGCACATTTTCATTGACGGCGGCCAGTACGGTTTTAGCGCGGTCGGCAGCTGAGATGCCTGTAGTAACTCCTTCAGCAGCTTCGATAGAAACTGTAAAGTTGGTGGCATACGGGGTACGGTTATTATTAACCATAAGAGGAAGATCGAGTTTCTTGCAGTGGTCTTCCGTCAATGTCAGGCAAATCAGGCCGCGACCATAACGGGCCATGAAATTAACATCATCTGCGGTGACACATTCTGCAGCCATTAGCAGATCGCCTTCATTTTCACGGTTTTCATCATCCATCAGGATGACCATCTTCCCCTGTCGTAAATCGTCAAGGATATCTTCTATCTTATCAAGGCTCATATTTCAGTATCCGGACGAAGGTCAGGTAGTTTTACCGATATCGTTCATGTCGTGTATTTTATCCAGCAGGGATGCATCATTATTGGTCCCCGCTGGCATTATTTTTCCGCATTGAAGCATTCTTTCAAGGTAACGGGCAATGATATCAACCTCAATATTCACGTGGCTACCCTTGTGATAGTTATTAATGATCGTTTCCAGTTGAGTATGCGGAACGATATTGACCTCAAATGTATTGTTTGCAACCGTGTTAACGGTAAGACTGACACCATCTATAGTGACAGATCCTTTTTCTGCAATATAACAGGCCAGATCATCGGCTACCTGTAGCTGCAGAATAATGGATTCACCGGCTTGACGAATATCGAGTATGCGTCCCAGACCATCCACGTGGCCACTGACAATATGGCCGCCAAAGCGTGTATCAGGGCGCATAGCCAGTTCCAGGTTGACCATGCTATCTGCGGTTAACTGACCCAGTGAGGTTCGGGAAAGACTTTCAGCAGAAACATCCGCTGCAAAACTGTTTTTATTCAGGGTTACAGCCGTCAGGCATACACCATTAACAGCAATCGAATCGCCCAAAGAGGAGTCGCTAAGGTCAAGCTTGCCTGTGTTGATGCTGATTCTTGCATCGCCGCCTTTACGCTGCAGGTTAATCACTTTGCCAGTGGATGCGATAATTCCAGTAAACATATTTACTCCATTCCGTCCTGATATTCTGGTTGCACTGTGAAACGCCAGTCTTTCCCTACGGCACGGACATCTTTTACCGTCAGGTGGATTCTTTGCGCCATAGTCTCAAGTCCAGGCAAATCAAATAGCCCTCTTGCTGTCGATCCCATAATTACAGGTGCCAGGAAAAGCACAATTTCATCAACAAGCCTGGCCGCCAGCATGTTGCCACAGACTACCGATCCTGCCTCTACAAGTACCTCGTTGCAGGAATAGTCTTCTGCCAGGCATTCAAGCAGTGACAAGGTATTTACGCGGTCTCCCTGGTCTGGAAAAGAACGTATGTCGAGACCTCGTTCCCTTAGCTGCAGAAAACGTTCGTCATTATCGTCCATTGCCGTGGCCACCAGTAAAGGGTAGCCATCATTAAATATTGCCGCGCTGTCAGGTATGCTGAGGTGGCTATCAAGAACCACGCGCAATGGTTGTCTAGCTGTATCTTCAAGTCTGACCGTCAATGACGGGTTGTCTGCCAGTACCGTGCCTGATCCGGTGAGGATTGCACAGCTGGCGGAACGTAATTGCTGCACGTTTAGCCTGGCTTCCGGGCCTGTGATCCACTTGCTTTCACCGCTTTTCATAGCTGTGCGGCCATCAAGAGAGGCGCCAAGCTTTACTGTCACCCATGGGCGCCCTCGTTGCATGCGGCTGACAAAGCCACGGTTAAGCTCAAGTGCCTGTCGCTGTAACAGGCCGCTTCTCACCTTGATTCCTGTCTGGCTGAGTTTNTTCATCCCCTCGCCGGCCACCAGAGGATTTGGATCCTGCATGGCGATAACTACCTCGCTGATGCCACTTTTAATCAGGGCATCAGCGCAGGGCGGCGTGCGGCCATGATGTGAGCAGGGTTCAAGTGTCACATAGGCAGTTGCACCGAGCGCTGCATCGCCCGCCATCTGAAGAGCATTAATCTCAGCATGAGCCAGGCCTGCTTTTTCATGCCAGCCTTCCGCGATGATCTGTGCGTCTTTCACTATGACGCAGCCGACGCGAGGATTTGGCTGAGTAGTTGATCTGCCACGCCTGGCAATCTGCAGGGCATGTGCCATAAAGCGGTGGTCATTGCCACTGAATTCAGTGTCCGGCATCATGCTGGCCATATTTGGTGCTAGGAAGTTTTACCCGACTTTACGATAGTTATACCGGGATTATTCTTTTTCCGTTTACGCTTGAGTAAATCAAGTTCGCGCTGAAATGCATCGAGATCCTGGAATCGTCGATATACAGAGGCAAAGCGCACATAGGCAACATCATCAATCAGTGCGAGTTCTTCGATTACCCATTCACCCACCTGCTTGGATTCAACTTCACGTTCACTGCTGGCCAGAATTTTGTGCATGATACGTGTAACTGCAGCGTCGATATCTTCTATTTCTACCGGCCGTTTTTCCAGCGCACGCATAATACCAGTGCGTAATTTTGATTCTGAAAAGTCTACCAGTGATCCGTCATTTTTCTTGATCGACGGAAAAGGCAATTCAGTTCTTTCGAAGGTGGTAAAGCGTTCATGACAGTTCAGGCATTCCCTTCGTCTGCGCACGTCATCACCATCACTCGCCAGTCGCGAATCAATCACTTTGGTATCTTCTGTACTACAGTATGGACAGCGCATAGTCTACCTGTGAAATTACTCCGGCTACCTGGTTAAACGTGATGTAGCATGATTACTCGTAGACAGGCCGTTCACGACAGAGTTCAAGTACCTTGATTTTGGTCTGTGAAATCACGGTTTCATTACTGATATCGTCAAGAATATCACAAATCCAGCCTGACATATCCCGGGTATCCTGTTCGGTGAATCCACGCGTTGTAATGGCGGGTGTGCCTATGCGGATACCGCTGGTAACGAATGGAGACTTGGGATCGTTAGGTACAGCATTCTTGTTGACAGTAATGTTGGCTTCACCGAGCGCTGCTTCTGCTTCTTTGCCGGTCAGACCCTGTTCGATCAGATCAACCAGTATCAGGTGGTTGTCGGTGCCACCGGAAACGACTCGATAGCCCCTTTCAATGATGGTTTCAGCCATCGCCCGGGCGTTTAACACGACCTGATGCTGATAACCCTTGAAATTGAGCTCCAGAGCTTCCTTAAAGGCAACGGCCTTGGCAGCAATGACATGCATCAACGGCCCACCCTGGGTGCCGGGGAAGACCAGCGAATTCAGTTTTTTCTCAATTGCTTCATTACTTTTTGCAAGGATGATTCCACCCCTGGGTCCACGTAATGTTTTATGCGTAGTTGAAGTGGTGACATCAGCAATAGCGACCGGACTCGGATATTCACCGGTAGCGATCAAACCTGCTACATGTGCCATATCAACCACAAGGTAAGCACCGATACTATCTGCGATATCGCGAAAGCGCTGCCAGTCGACAATCCTTGAATAAGCACTAAAACCTGCGATGATCATTTTTGGCTGGTGTTCCTGAGCCAGTCGATCGACCTCATCATAATCAATTTCATCGGTCTCTTCACTCAGACCGTACTGCACAGCATTGAAGAGTTTGCCCGAGAAATTGACTTTTGCACCATGGGTAAGGTGCCCACCATGTGCCAGGCTCATACCAAGGATAGTATCGCCAGGTTCCAGCAGAGCCAGGTAGACAGCAGCATTAGCCTGTGAGCCGGAATGCGGTTGTACATTGGCATAATCTGCGCCAAATAATTCCTTAGCCCGGTCTATCGCCAGCTGTTCCGCCTTGTCTACATATTCGCAGCCGCCGTAATAACGGCGACCAGGATAGCCTTCTGCGTACTTGTTTGTCAGCACTGAACCCTGTGCTTCCATTACACGTGGACTGGCATAATTTTCTGATGCAATCAGCTCAATGTGGTCTTCCTGACGCACCTTCTCTTCGTCGATTGCGGTCGCCAGTTCATCATCAAAGCCGGCTATTGTCATGTCTTTACTGTACATATCTACTCCAAATTCCTGGAATTAATTAAATTAAGGACAGTTATGCTGCGATCAGGGAGTCGCGTTTTCTTCCCCGCCTTCAGTTTTCACTTTTAGCAGGTTTTCGCGGGATACACCCAGCATCAATACCGTAGGGCTGGCGATAAATATCGAGGAATAGGTACCAATGACCACACCCAGTATCAATGCGACAGAGAAGTTATGAATAATATCTCCACCAAAAATGAACAGGGAAACGAGTACCAGCAATGTTGTTAATGATGTCAGTATTGTACGCGGCAAGGTCTGGTTGATTGACAGGTTCATGATTACTTCTGGCGTTTCCTTACGCATTTTTCTGAAGTTTTCCCTGATGCGGTCAAATACTACGATGGTGTCATTGAGCGAATAACCAATTACTGCTAGTAGTGCGGCCAGCACAGTAAGTGTGAATTCCAGCTGGAAGACAGAAAATACACCTATAGTGATCAGAACGTCATGCACCAGTGCAACAACTGAACCGACGGCAAAGCGCCATTCAAAACGAAAAGCAACATAGGCAAGAATACCAAACAGGGCGTAAAGCATGGCGAGTCCGCCCTGGGTGGCCAACTCATCACCTACCTGTGGCCCGACAAACTCGACCCGTTGCATCTGCACATTACAGGCTTGCTGCTGACCATTTACTGAGCAAGTCTGCTCCTTGCTGATGGGATCAGTATCAGTGACGAATTCGCTATTACTTTCATGTAATGAGAACATTATTTTTTCACTGATCTGTGCCCCTTTCATGTCTTCTTTCAGAGGCACACGAATCATGACATCTTTTGCTGTACCGAAGTACTGCACGACGGCATCGTCGAACCCTGCGGTGCTTAATGTTTTTCTAACATCATCAATAGCAACGGTGTCCTGGTAGGCCACTTCAACAAGTGTACCGCCGGTAAAATCAATACCAAATGTCAGCCCGCGTGTTGCCAGTGACGCCAGACTGATGATTATAAGTATCAGCGAAAAAACCATGGCGATCTTACGCTTGCCAAGAAAATCGATATGAAAATTTTTCATAGAAGCCATGTGATTCCCCTAAATCGCCAGTTTTTTGATCTGGCGACCACCATAAATTTTGTTGACGATCCCACGACTCACCATAATGGCTGTAAACATGGAAGTGAGAATACCGATAGACAGAGTAATAGCGAAGCCCTTTATCGGTCCGGTACCAAAGTTGAATAGAACGATAGCCGCAATCAGTGTCGTAACGTTAGCATCGACAATAGTTGAAAGTGCCTTGTCATAGCCAGCATGTATTGCCGCCTGCGGGGTGACGCCATTACGCAATTCTTCTCGTATGCGTTCAAAAATCAGCACATTGGCGTCAACCGCCATACCCACTGTCAGCAGGATGCCAGCCACACCAGGTAATGTCAGTGTCGCCTGGAATAAGGATAAAACAGCAACCATCAATACCAGGTTCAGGATCAGTGCAATATCAGCAACAATTCCGAATACCTTGTAGTAAAAAACCATAAAAATCAGGATAGCGACTAAACCATACATAACGGAAAGAAAGCCCGTACGGATGTTTTCCTTACCCAGGCTTGGCCCGATCGTGCGCTCTTCAACAATTTCAATCGGTGCAGCGAGAGCACCGGCACGCAGTAATAATGACAGATCGCGCGCTTCTTTAATGCTGTCCAGACCTTCAATCTGAAAACGTTTTCCTAACTGGTCACGTATCACCGGAGCGGTAATCACTTCCTCGATACGACTTTTTACTTTAACCGGTTTGCCGCTTTCGTCTGTGACCACATTGCCCTGCTCATCCTTCTTCACAACACTCTTCTGTTCAACATAGACGACGGCCATGCGGTTACCAATATTATCGCCTGTTATACGCTGGTTGATAGAAGCGCCGCGTGCATCAAGGGTGATATGAACCACAGAGGTGCCATTGCGTGAATCAATGCCAGCAGAAGCGTCAACGATGTTATTGCCTGAATAGATAATGCCTTTTTTAAGCAGTATCGGCGCATTTCGGCGATCACGATAGAGTCTTGAACCAACCGGTACGCGGCCTTCCAGCGCAGCCTGTACATTACCGCTGTTTTTTTCATCAACCATCATGATTTCAAGCGTTGCGGTGCGACCGATGATTTCTTTTGCCCTCGCCGTATCCTGGATACCGGGAAGCTGGACTACGATTCGATTATCACCCTGCTGCTGGACTATCGGTTCTGCAACACCCAATTCATTGATTCGGTTTCTCAACGCTGTCATGTTTTGCTTGACAGATGAATCCTTGATTTCCCTTTTGGCTACTTCAGTGAGCTGCAGCTGCAGCGCTGGTTTACCGTCACTTTCGATCTCTTTGGCTGACAGGCTGGTAAAATCATCTTCTACAGTAATAAGGCCCTGAGCTTGTCGCTCGAGGTCAGGAAAGACTACCAGGATACCGCTATTCTTTGAACTGGTAACGCTGAGGTAGCGTATTTTTTTCTCACGCATACCTGAACGCAGGTCTGACACAAGTCGTTTTTCAGTATTACTGATAGCACCGTCTATATCGACTTCCATGAGGAAGTGCACGCCGCCCCTGAGGTCGAGACCCAGGTACATTGGCCTGGCATCGATTGCATCCATCCAGGCTGGCGTAGCAGGAAGAAGGTTCAGGGCAACGGTATATTTGTCGCCCAATTCGTTTTCTACAATTGCTTTTGCTTTCAACTGGTCATCAGTGTCTTTGAAACGCAGTTGAATGCCTTCTTCCTGTCTTTGCAGTTTACTGAAAGCTATGCCGTTGTCATTCAAGGCACTGACCAGTTGTTGCTCTGTGCCCTGGTCAATAACCGCTGCGCGTGTGGCAGAGACCTGAAGCGCAGGGTCCTCACCAAACAGGTTTGGCAGTGCATACAGAAAACCCGGGATAATTACCGCCAGGATGATCAGATATTTCCACAGTGGATACTTGTTCATATAATTTCCAGTTCAGATCATCAGGTCAGGCTGACTTGATTGTTCCTTTTGGCATCAGGGCCTGCACCGCTGAACGCTGTATTTTGACTTCCACACCGGTGGCAACCTCAACAGTGACGAATGTTTCACCAACAGCGGTAACTTTTCCTAATGTACCGCCGGTAGTAATAATTTCATCACCCTTGGCAATGGCTTCTGTCATTTTTTTGTGTTCTTTTGCTCTTTTCTGTTGAGGACGTATCAGTAAAAAATAAAACACGACAAATATTGCAACAAGAGGCAGTAAAGACATCAGTCCACCCTGCTGAGATGCGCCGGATGCCTGAGCCCAGGCATCAGATATAAATAAACTCATAGTTAGCTCCAGTCAGAGTTCCCAGGAAATATAGGGTAATTCCTGAAAATGATTATATTAAGTAAACAGGCCATCGCCTGTCTCAAATTAAAAACAGCGGGATTATGCCACATCAGCTGGTCGGGTGCCCCGTTTTCTATAGAAATTTTCGACAAATTGATTCAACCCGTTGTCAGCGATCGCTGAGCGCAAACCACGCATCAATTGCTGGTAATAATGTAGATTATGGATAGTCGCCAGTCGGGAACCCAGTATTTCATTGCAGCGCTGCAGATGTCGCAGGTAACTCCTTGAATAATAACGGCAGGTATAACAGGAACAGTCTTTATCGATGGGGCCTGTATCATCTGCATGTACCGCGTTGCGGATCTTCACATCACCGTGCTGGGTGAACAGCCAGCCATTGCGGGCATTACGGGTCGGCATTACGCAATCAAACATATCAATGCCACGCCGGACAGCTTCTACTATGTCTTGAGGTTTTCCTACACCCATTAAGTAACGTGGCTTGTCGGCGGGCATAGAAGGATTCAGTCCGTCGAGTACCTTGAGCATTTCCTCTGTCGGTTCGCCAACAGAAAGACCACCAATAGCGTAGCCGTCAAAGCTGATATTTCTCAGCCCGTTAATGGATTCCTGCCGTAACTCCGGATACATACCGCCCTGAACAATACCAAACAATGCAGACGGATGGTCGCCATGTGTAGATTTACATCTTTCAGCCCAGCGTAATGACAGGCGCATCGACGCTGCCGCCTCCTCCTCCGTTGCTGGATAGGGAGTACACTCGTCAAATATCATTACTATGTCCGATCCCAGCGTATGCTGAACTTCAATTGATGTTTCAGGGCCGAGGAAAACTTTTGCGCCATCGACAGGGGAACGAAAATTGACGCCCTCCTCGGAAATTTTTCGCATTTTCCCCAGTGACCACACCTGGAAACCACCGGAGTCAGTCAGGATCGGCTTGTCCCAGTGAATAAACTTATGCAGCCCATCATGCGCATGAATAATATCAAGTCCAGGGCGCAACATCAGGTGGAATGTATTACCGAGGATGATCTGTGCGCCATCAGCCATCAATTCTTCAGGCGTCATGCTCTTGACTGTGCCATAGGTACCAACTGGCATGAAGGCCGGCGTATCTACCATGCCTCGAGGGAAAATCAGCTTTCCTGTACGCGCTTTGCCATCGGTATTGTGTATGTCAAATTTCAACTTAGGAAGCCTCGGGAAGAATTAGCATTGCGTCACCGTAGCTAAAAAAGCGATATTTCTGGTCAATGGCATGCTGATAAATATGTTGGATTTCCTCGGTGCCTGTGAATGCCGACACCAGCATTAAAAGTGTTGATTCAGAAAGGTGAAAATTGGTGATCAGGCCATCCACCGTGTTGAACTGGTAACCCGGTGTGATAAACAAGCGGGTATCGTCCGACATCGGTTTTAGTTCACCATCGGCTGAAGCGGCTTCCAGTGCCCGCATACTGGTCGTGCCTGCGGCAAACACCCTGCCACCTGCTTTTTTTGTTTGCTCTATCTGTTCGACAGTGCCTGCGGTCAACTCGAATGTTTCGGCATGCATAACATGCTGACTCAGATCATCAACACGAACCGGTTTAAATGTTCCGGCCCCAACATGCAGCGTTATCTCAGCGGTATTCACACCTTTCTGTTGAAAACTTTGCATTGTGGCCTGGTCGAAGTGCAGGCTGGCTGTTGGCGCAGCAACGGCACCGGGGTATTGTGCAAAAATAGTCTGGTAGCGTTCATTATCCCTCGCATCAGCCTCGCGCTGGATATAGGGAGGAAGCGGCATTTGACCATGTTCCATGAATAAATCATGAAGATTTTCCCGCTCACTGCTAAAAAGAAAGAAATCACCTTTTCTCCCTTCGTAGTGAATCACCTTATCACCATCTATTAATATGTTCTGCCCAACTTGAGGTGTCTTGCTGCAGCGAAGCATGGCAATAAAGCTGTTCTCATCCAGAATCCGTTCCAGAAGTATTTCGACCTGCCCGCCAGTATCTTTTTTCCCATATAACCTGGCTGGAATTACACGCGTATTGTTGAAAACAACCAGGTCTCCTGGCGAAATATAATCAGCAATCTGGCTAAACTGCTGGTCTTCGACGGCAAGGGAATGACGGTGACAGACGAGCAAACGGCTCGCACTGCGAACTGCTAAGGGAGCCTGTGCGATAAGTTCTTCCGGCAGCTGAAAACTAAAGTCGGATTTTTGCATTTATGCGGTAAGCAGGGTTTTTGTAGAGCGCGAATTCTACCCCAGCACAGTTGCCTGCGATAGAGGTCAAGTACCAACGCAGCAGGCAAAAGTTATTATGGCAGAGTCACAAGCACTGCTGTTCACACACGGCTTCGATAGTAATTGGCAATCAGCAAGTGAAACTGTCAGACAAGGCTTGCCCATAACACAGAATCCGATATACTTCGCTTCCGCTGCCGGAGTGGTGGAATTGGTAGACACGCGAGATTCAAAATTTCGTGAGCTTTGCTCGTGTCGGTTCGAGTCCGACCTCCGGTACCATTACTTCCTGTTCAGACTTTCCTGCTCCAGTGAGAGATAGACCTGGTATGCATTGCGTCTGTTAGCTTCAAAGAAAGCCGGAAGATATTCATAGTCTTCCCAGTCCACTTCGTCATAGGCGTCCTCAAAGGGCACCCAGTCATCTACCGCAGCTTTCATCTTTTCCCTGACAAATACAAGATAATCATGAGTCAGTTTGATCAGGGCAGCAGGGTCGCTGGATAGTCCACCATGTCCAGGAATGATGGCAGCAGGCTGTGATGACTTGATCGCATTTAAAGTTGCCAGCCAGTTTTTCGTATCAGCATCTCCAAGCCATGGCACTCTTCCATCAAAGATGACATCACCTGAGAAAAGTACCCGGTCGGGTTCGACAAACAGTGTCAGGTCTCCTTCAGAGTGTGCTGATCCGAGCATTGATATGGTGAATTCAACATTGCCCATTTTGAAAATTTCTGATTCTTTGAGATAGCGGTCAGGTGCCACAAGTTCTGTCTTGTCATTAACCCAGGGTGATAGACTGACCCGCCTTTCTTCCAGGCGGCTGCTAGCGCCATCAGAGTTTAGATAATCGATGGCTCTTGCGGGCGCCAGTATCTCTGCACCTTCTTGCTTAAACACCTGCAGACCATAAACATGATCGGCATGATAGTGACTGACGATGACCTTTCGAATCGGCTCCTGAGTCAGTTTACGTATTTTCTGCAGCATCATAGCAGCCAGTGCTGGTGTACCCAGTCCATCAAAAACAACGACACCATCACCGGTAATGATGAAGCCGGCATTGGAAACAAAACCTTCATTCTCTGTCGCAGTGCCTGCTTTCCCTTTCACATACCAGACATGCTCAGAGACGTTTACCGCAGTCATATCGACATCCGGATACTCGGAAGGAGTTGCGGCACCTGATACCGTGAACGTCAGCAGAAGAAAAAGAAAGCTGGCAAGTTTTATCATATCAATTCTCACTTTTCTTTCTTCGTTTAATAAAGAAAGCCTTTAGTAATGATGAACATTCCTGTTGCAATACACCGGTGATGATTTCAGCCCGATGATTTAGATGCATGGAATTGAGTAAATTATACACAGTTCCTGCGGAGCCTGAGCGAGGATCAGGTGTCGCGATGACTACCCGTTTGATTCTAGCGTGAACAATAGCGCCTGCACACATAGGACAGGGTTCAAGTGTGACATAGAGGGTTGTATCGGGTAAACGGTAGTTGCCCAGCCGGGCTGATGCACTACGTATAGCCATGATCTCCGCATGGGCGGTCGGATCATGGCCTGAAATTGGCTGATTCCAGCCTTCTCCGATGCACTGTAGATTACTATCTACCAGCACGGCACCGACAGGTACTTCGCCATGATCTGCTGCCTGCCTGGCCAGGTCATAGGCTTTTGTCATCCAGTAGAGATCAATTTCGCCAGTCTCTACTGATGCCATGTTATTCCCATTCGATTGTAAACGAGCCATTTTTTCTATTTAATATCAATTGTTTACTTGTTTTTGTAGATGGTAATACCATGAAAGATACCATGCTCAGAAATTTCTTCAAAAAGTTTCATTTTTTTCCACAAATCCGTAAGCACTGAATGCCTCATTCGAACACTATATCAAGAGGATATACAGGTTGATGATGTTAGCCAAATCTTCGTATGACCAAAAAAGTTGTTGCTAAAGTCCCATTATGGGACTAGCATATCGGTTACATGAGAATCATCGCACTGTCGACGCTGAAAGCCTTCTGGGAAGAGAACCCGGAATATCAGGATGCCAAGGAGCCAATATTGGCCTGGCACCGTCATGCCTTGCATGCCGACTGGAGTTCACCTACCGAGGTAAAGCAGGACTTCAGGAATGCCAGCATCCTTAAAGATAGCCGTGTTGTGTTCAATATTGCGGGGAACAAGTATCGACTTGTCGTGTGGATCAACTACGCCTACAGGGTTATATACGTCCGCTTTATTGGCACCCATGTGCAATACGACAAGATTGATGTGCAAACCATTTAACTGCCGGAGGATTAACCATGGACATCAAACCGATTAAAACGGATGCCGACTACCGCGCGGCATTGAAAGAAATTGAAAGCCTGATGATGTCTGGGCCAGACACCCCAGAAGGCGAAAAGCTGGATGTCATGGTCACGCTTATTGAGGCTTATGAAGCCAAGCATTTCCCGATGGATTTGCCTGATCCTGTCGAAGCGATCAAGTTCGAAATGGAACGCAAGGGCTTAACCGTAAAAGACCTGGAGCCGATGATCGGCAAAAGTAATCGCGTTTACGAGATCCTTAATCACAAGCGTTCGCTGACTTTGAAGATGATCTGGAAGCTCCACGAAGGCTTGGGTATTCCGGCTGAGTCGCTGATCAAACCACCTCAAGTTCATGCCTAATCAATATTGCAGCGGAGATAAATTTCATGATATCTCCGCTATCGATTCGAGGCTGGCTGATCTTGAACAGGAAAAGCAGCAGCTCATCGCGCTCAGAGCAGAGCTGCAAAAATCGAAGCCAGTACCTCCCATTTCAGATTCCTTTTCTCCAGAACAAAAGATAGCAATTTTCAGAAACCTGTTTCGTGGCCGCACCGATATTTTTGCCAGTCGTTGGCAAAACCAGCGAGGACGAAGTGGCTATTCCGTAGCCTGTGACAACGAGTGGGTTCAGGGTGTCTGCAACAAACCGAGGATCAAATGCCTTGACTGCACTCACCGCCAGTTTAGCGAGTTAAACGATCAGGTCATCTATCGCCACTTGGCAGGACGGCAGGTTGTTGGCCTGTATCCCCTACTCCAAGACAGCACCTGCCACTTGCTAGCCGCCGACTTCGACAAAGGGAACTGGCAAGATGAAGTGAAAGCGATATCCAGAGCTTGTACCGAATATGGCGTACCTCACGCAGTCGAGATTTCACGCTCCGGGAATGGCGCGCACTTATGGATATTTTTCGATGACAAGGTGCCCGCCAATGAAGCACGCTTGCTGGGATTTGGTCTTCTTGATAAAGCGATGGAGGTTTATCCAAACCTGTCTTTCGACTCCTATGACAGATTGTTTCCCAATCAGGACATTCTGCCTGAAGGGGGATTTGGCAACTTGATTGCATTACCTCTTCAGCGCGAAGCCAGACAAGCAGGCAATAGCTCATTTGTCGATAAAGAATTGAATGTCATTGAAGATCAATGGCAGCATCTCGCACAGATAAAGAGACTTTCCAGGCCTGAGCTAAATAAGCTTCTTTCGAAGATTTCTACTAACACAAACCTGATTTCAGAGCAGGACGTTACTGATACCCGGCCACCCTGGGAGATAACAGCCAAACCCAGGCCCCTGGTTCTGGAAAACCCACCTCAACAGGTAAGTATAACGCTGGCCAACCACATCTACTTTGAGGTAAAGGCGCTGCCAAGTACCCTTTTAGCAAGATTAAGGCGTCTAGCCAGCTTTTCGAATCCGGTTTTCTTTAAAACACAGGCGCTTCGCTTTTCGACCCACGGCATTCCGCGATTCATTTCTTGCGCACGCATTGAACGTGGCTACTTGTCATTACCTCGTGGGTGTTTGGATGATGCGCTCGCGTTATTGAAAGAGAATAACATAGACGTTCAAATCGATGATAAGCGTGAGTTGGGCATAAAACTTTCAGGCATGAAGCCATTGTTAGCTTTGAGGAAAAATCAACAGGCTGCCGTAAAAGAAATGAGAAAACACGATGCAGGAATACTGCATGCACCTACAGCGTTTGGAAAAACCGTGACAGCTATCGATATGATCGCCAAGCGTAAAGCAAATACACTCATTCTTGTGCACAGTCGCCAACTACTTGATCAATGGCAGGAAAGACTGCGCTCGTTATTGCCAGAAGCGGAGATCGGCGTCATCCGCGGGGGAAAGAAAAAACCCACCGGAATCATTGATATAGCGACGTATCAAAGCCTGATTAACAAGAAAGACAACACCATCTCTCCCATTGTTCAGGACTATGGGCATGTGATAGTTGATGAATGCCACCACGTATCCGCGCCGCGCTTTGAGATGGTACTGAACGAAGTTCGAGCGAAATATGTGCTCGGCCTTACTGCTACCCCAGAAAGACAGGACGGCCACCAGAAGATCATCTTTATGGCTGCCGGCCCCATTCGGCACAAAGTTAAAAGCTCAAGTGAAGGAAGGTTCGAACAAGAAGTTCAAGTCCATCAGCTCTATGATACGCCACCACTGCATCTTTCCCAGCCGGAGGAGCGTCCAAGAATTACAGATGCCTACCGATGGGTCATGGAAAACGAAGCACGAACGCGACGAATTACATCGGATGTGATTGATAGTGTTCACGAAAACAGGCACCCAATCGTCCTCACCGAAAGGCGCGAACATGCCGAGATGATTAACAACCTTCTCAAAGAAAACGGTATTGATTCCATCATATTAAAAGGCGCAATGAAAGCCGCTGAACGCCAGCGAGTTGAAGAGCATTTGCATTCGGCGCAGGTTGTGGTCGCCACCGGAAAGTATGTGGGAGAGGGTTTTGACTTGCCCAGGCTGGATACACTGTTTCTTGCCATGCCCATCGCCTGGAAAGGCTCGCTGACTCAGTATGCGGGAAGAATTCACCGGGAATCAGACGGTAAAACGCAAGTGACGATTCACGATTACGTTGACTGCGGCCTCCCCATGCTCCAACGCATGTTCAATAAGCGCGAAAAAAGCTACAAGGCAATGAGCTATACCATCTTATTCTCGGGTGAATCAGCCAGCACGGATAAGGCAAAGCAATTTGAAGCTGTACTGGTATAGCTAGTTTCCAGATTGCTCCAGAGCGCGAGTTGTTCAAGCTCTCTGATACCATGCCAGCATCAATTTGCCTTGCATGGTATCGATGTTTTCTGCCTTGCTATACGCAATAAATACCATGAAAAATACCATTGATGATGCAGATTATATCGTCGATCATATTCTTTTTATTATAATTCAATGTGTTACGAATTTATGTCACTCCCATTCGATTGTAAATAAGCTTTTTTTATCTTTTATTTTCAATGGCTTATTTTCAGGGTAATTGATAATACCATGAATAATACCATGCTCAGAAATTCCTTCAAAAAAGTCGCTCTTTCCACAAATTGCCAAGGGTTCGACACAATATCCTCAACTACCACACCAACGGCGGTAAGCCGCTATCCATTCCACCCCTGCTGGCAGCGAAGCCGGCATCGGCAGATCAAGAACCG
>JGI861J16260_1000027_pt1 | contig 14692 bp, 12 predicted proteins | sample TiedelARG06_123m_FD_16260 | JGI IMG/M metagenome (IMG submission 16260)
TCCCGACCACACTTTGATCCGCTGGTAGCAGGGTATCGGTATCTACACGGCCTACGTCGTACATCACCGCCAAGGTTGGGTGATAATCACCGCTATAGGATTCAACCACGGGCTTGATATCGTCCTCACTGCAGAAGTTCCACTTGCCATATTTCTCGCGGGTATACTCATCGCTTTCGCAGAGATTCTTACCAATCTCCATATAGTCGACGCCAGCAGCTGCGGTAGCAGCGTAAACGGCCTTAACAAAATCATCAGTAAAGTGATAATTATTGATAAGGCCACCATCCCGGATGGTGCAATCGAGAACTTTGAGTTCTTCACGATACATGGTTGGAAACTCCTGAGGTTATTAGTTTTAACGGGTATAAGTGGCTGAAATAGAGGCTAAAAAAGGCAGCTGCTAGNTTTACGGCCATTCTACTCTGTGGGGGCAAGTTAGCCAAATCGAAGATATAAATTTAGGACAGTGATCAATTTGAGATAGGTTTTATACAACACCAACCGGGCATCCAGTAGAGGAATCAATGTCCTGGAGAAAGTAACATGCGTATCTATCAACTGTCGGACGATGGCATCATAGGCGCCATGCTTGAGCGTGCCGGGTAGTTTTATGCCGAGCAAACGAATCAGCCCGCGAATCTCATTCTCCAGATCGACACACTTCTTCAGTACAGTCTTACGACTCGATAACAAAGCGCGAATCAAATGACTTTCCATACTTTTGACATGGACACGACTGTACCAGCCTGTACGCAGAATCTGCGCGATACCCCGAGCATCATTTTTATCCGTCTTGTTTCGCATTGCTGATAGCGCGGCGTTCACTTGCCTGGCTTCCAGACAGATAACTTCATTCCCTGCCACCTGCAAGCCATAGGTGAGGTACTGGGTGAGCGCCCCGACTTCAAAGCCAACTGAACGGATGGCGGGACTGAATTGTTTCAGGCGAGTGACAATTTCCTCAACTTCTGAGGCCGCTGTACATTCAAACTGAATCTCCCCCTCATCATCGATAATGCAGATAGAAACAGAGCGAAGTGAAACATCTAATGCCGTGTGATAGGTCATGATTAATCTCCCAGGTTTACTCGTGTGTTACAAGTTTACTAAGAGCTAAACGGTAATCGTCAGCCCGATTACCTATGCTTCTGGCCGATAGTGGACGTGTGATCAATCACCCTGCGGGGTGGTTTTTCATTTGTGGGGAATAACCATTTCTGGCCAATAGCAGACAATCATAATGCCAGCAACAGAGGCTATAATTAAGCCGATATATTCCTTGTTGGTAAAGGAATTATCCTGTACTAAAGCAGTGAGAGTGAAAGGAGTGTATTTACCTTCCGACTAACCACACAACCAGTTCTGATAGCAGGAGGGCAACTAGCAAGGTGATGATTAGTAGCTCGCCAATGATGGACATATCATGATGATGGTTATTATGGTGATGGTGAAGTAGAGTCATCTTCGTATCCTCGCGTAGATGTTAATTATACTTCCGAGCTTCAGTAGAAAGATTGGCAATATTATGGCGATGGCATGGTATAAACCGACCAAATTAATCCAGATTAATCAGTTCCTCTGTGGATACCAGTTACAACAGCAGTGAGAGTGATATTCTGGGTTTCTGTAGCCGCGTTTACCTATAACGCCTGGTATTGGCTGACTAAACCCGTCTGGGATCCGGCTTAAAACATCAGACGTAGTTGGCCGATAACAGACATAATTAAATAGCAGCTATCAGCTAAGGTATATTACATTTTTCTACCAACAACTAAATTTCATTGCTAACTATATATGCGCAGCTTACAGATAGATTTTTTTCGTGGTCTCGCACTGATCATTATTTTTATCGATCATGTATACAACAACAGACTAGGCGGCTATACCTTACGCGGATTTGGTATTACAGATGCAGCCGAAATCTTTTTTTTCTGTTCAGGTTTTGTTTCATGTTTGGTTTACACAAGAATTTTTGATCGTGCAGGATTCTCTTCAGTACAGGTAAAAGCTACTCGGAGAGCCATACTGATCTACTTTTTTCACATTGTTACCTTTCTCCTTCTTATTGGAATAACTGTCCTTCTAAAGGACATAAACGGTGTTGACTCAGTTCTCAGAGCACGGGGTCTTTATGAAGTTATATACGATAAGAGCACGATCGGGTTACATATCTTCACATTGGGTTATCAACCATTTCTTTTCACGATTCTGCCTGCCTACATTATTCTCTCGATAAGTACACCGTTACTAATTTGGTTACTAGACCGATCACCCTGGCTATTATTTTCCGTTTCTGCTGTGATCTATTTGATGGTGCAATTATTTCCTGGCTTTAATTTGATACAGTGGCCATATGGCAGCCCATGGACGTTTAATCCGTTTGCCTATCAATTTCTTTTTGTTCTAGGGATGTTATTTGGCTACTTGAGCAGCACAGGAAAGCTAAAAATTCCGTTTAATTATCCGCTACTTCTCATTGCTCTGTTGCTTTTGCTGGCAACATTTATTTTCCACAACTTCATACCGTTTTTACAGAAACACTTTCTGCTCTTCTCTAGCTACCCTTTGCATAACGGACTACCACTTACTGGGAAAGTTAATGAGGAGCCACTTCGAATTTTTCATTTTATGGTTCTGATGTATGTTGTGGTGTTTGTTATTGATTTCACCAGGTCACAATGGCCAAGCCTTGTTGGCCGCATCAAGAAACTTGCTCAACCGATAATATCTTGTGGGCAAAATTCAATTTATATCTTTTCACTGGGTATACTTCTTTCATACTTAGGCGGTTATGTTCTCGCATATTTTGGTAATAGTGCAATGGTGTGGCTGCCTGTAAACATCACTGGAATTGTAATACTTCTATTAGTTGGAACCTGGCTAACATCAAGAAAAAAGGAAAAGTGCAGATAGTCTTTACTGGCTAAGGTCTGCAAGCGATGGTGACCTCAAACGGTCGATGTAATACATACATTAAACCTTACTGCCTGAGTAATGATCGGAAAGTCGCCCCTTTATTATTTCAAGATATCCAGGATGAGAAGCGTGCCCAGGTTTGATCATTTCGTCAGGAACGATCAGGAACAGGGGAGCGTTAATGACACCGACCCGAAGAAGGGCGGAGGTCAGGATGCTCGACGTAATCCTGGTCCCCCAGTCATTTAAAAAAAGTTACAGTTAACTTGCTGTAGTCCTTTTTATGGGGTCACAATGGAGCACTAGTTAGTGCAGGATGTGTCCTGCAAGGTACTGCATAAAACATTATTTATGACAGTGATACAACTATACAGAAATCGAATCTAAGCATGGTAAATAGCGGTTGTTTTAAGTCTATTTTCATTATTGAAGCGCTTACATGTCACGGCACCGCAGGGCATTCAACAGGCATTGCCATACGCTATAGGAAGTATTGCAGCATTCTGGGTGGTGCAGCGAGTGATGTCGTTTATGCCGCTAGTTTTGACTGTCTGATTAAGGCGTAAATTACTTCAGGGAACGCCTTATATGGACTCGAAACTAAGTTAGGTAATACCTTTAACAAACTGTAATATATAAGTAATATATATTATTTAGAAAAACAAGTTTACATTATTCACCTGTATAAATTACGTGAATAGGAGTAAACTTGATTAACAAATAATCCTAATAATAGGAGCTACATCATGTCACAGGAAATGCAGGAAATCGGAACACCCTTTCTAGATGCAATAAAAAAGAATTCAGGACTTACCATCGCCACAGGTGTGGTAATGCTGTTGATGGGAATATTCGCGATGGCGTCGCCGTTGGTCGCCGGTGCGTCGCTGGCAGTAATGGTCGGCGTCTTGTTACTCATTGGCGGTGTTAGCCAGCTGGTGTTTGCCTTAAAGGCCGGCAGTGGTCTATTCGCTATCATCCTCGGAGTATTGACTGTCATCGTTGGTGGCTACATGGTCAGCAATCCGGGCGCTGCCCTGGCAACACTGACAATCTTCCTCGCAGCCTATCTGATCGTGTCCGGTGTCTTTGAGGTGGTTATTGCGTTCCAGATCAAACCTGCTGATGGCTGGGGCTGGACATTTCTCAGTGGTGCCCTGTCAGTCATACTTGGTTTGATGTTCTGGAGCCAGTATCCTTTATCCGGTGCCTGGGCAATTGGTATTCTGCTCGGTATCAAGCTGCTTTTCAGCGGCTTGAGCCTGTTGATGTTAGGCATGGCCGCTCGCAGCGCTGTAAAGAATTAGTTGGGAAATCCTGATTTACAGACACGCTGGCATTAAATAGGCATCAGCTGTTACAACTACGGGTGATGTCTTTGAATACATTTGGGGAGTGCAATGAAATACCGTAAAACGATAATCGTCATCGTTGTCATCATTCTGTCGATGACTTTCCTGCATGTACTCACCAGATTGCCTGACAATAACCAGAGAGAGGTAAGCAGCATGATCAGCGATGGTGACAAAAGCAGCCTTGCTAAAGGCTTGAAACAACAGTTAGAGCAACACCCGGGGCAATCCGGTGTCATCCTGCTGGGCAACGGCCTTGATGCCTTCGTCGGACGCGCAGTGCTGGCCAGGCTGGCCGAAAAGAGTATCGACGTTCAGTACTATATGTATCACCAGGATACTGTCGGTCGTTTATTAATCAAGGAGTTTATTGCTGCAGCGGATCGCGGTGTGCGTGTGCGCCTGCTGATTGATGATATGTATGGCGAAGAAGCTGATGATGTCTGGTCAGCACTGGCGACGCATCCCAACATGGAAGTCCGCCTGTATAATCCCTTTTCTCGAAGCTATTCGAAGAATCTCCAGTTCATCGTCCAGGCAAAGAGGGTAAACCACCGTATGCACAGTAAAACCTATACTGTGGATAACCAGGTTACTATTGTTGGCGGTCGCAACATCGGAAATGAGTATTTTGATGCAGATAAAGATGTCGCATTTTCAGATCTTGATGCCATGTCAATCGGCACCGTTGTACCAGAGGTTTCAGATGAGTTCGACCAGTACTGGAACAACAGGCACTCTTACCCGATTGCTGCCCTGATAGAAGGTGTTAAAAAAGAAGCAGTGAAAGCTGACGCGCTTGATAATTTGCGCAAACAACTGGATGAGTTCTATCAGCAGCCAGAAACAAAGGCCTATCGTGATGCAGTCGAGCACTCACACTTCGCCGACTCTTTGAGGAATAAAACAGCCGCATTCAGCTTCTCGGAAGCAACAATCATCCATGATTCAGCTGAAAAAATGACCAAGGCGGATGAGGACTGGAAAGATGAACTGCTGATATCACAGCTGGCGCCGTATATTTTACAGGCGAAAGAAGAATTCATTCTTGTTTCACCTTACTTCGTGCCGGGTCAACGGGGTGCTGATGCAATTTGCAAGCTGAGTAAACAAGGGGTGCGAGTACGCATCCTGACCAACTCGCTGGCCTCCAATGATGTCGCGGCTGTACACACTGGCTATATGCGCCATAGAAAACAACTGTTACGTTGTGGTGTCGAATTGTATGAACTTAACGAGCAGCTAAAGAAGGTTGAAGGCAAGCTGTTTACCTGGCTCCCCGGTTTGAGTAAATCGAGCCTGCATGCCAAGACTATGGCTATGGACAAAAGTACCATGTTTGTCGGTTCATTTAATTTCGATCAGCGCTCGCTGAATATAAATACCGAAATCGGTATCGTGTTCCAAAACCCTGAGATCGCCGCGCACTCATCAGGTAATTTTGATAAACACATTGATAAGGTTGCATTCAGGGTGGAATTGATTGACGACAAACTAAGATGGACGGGTTTAGGGGAGGACGGCAAGAAGGTCGTTTTTGATGTCGAGCCCTACACGAGTTTCTGGAAGAGGCTGAGTGTCAACCTGATGCGAATACTGCCTGTCGACTCAATGCTTTGAGAATGAGCAAGGCTGTGCATTTTCTACGCATTTACTTAAGAGCTTTTGTATTAGTATGCGGCGTGCTTCTGCCGTTAACAGCCAGCTCGGCCACCGGTTCCTCAGAAGTAAATGAACTCCTCGATCAGGCTGAATTCCTGATTCGTATGGGCGTATTTGATAAGGGCGCCAGTCGCGCCTTCGAGGAGTCTGGTGAGTTGCTCGAAAAGGCCGCTGATCGCTCCAAAGAGGTTGAGCTCTCATCAGCAGAGGCCCGTAGTATATCGACTCAGCTCAATGCGCTTCAGGAAGACCTCAGCATCCTCACAGAGCTCTACGAGGAGCGTTTTTATGGCATTTTTCCACTTGTACGTCTTCTTAGCTCGACACCGCTGGAAGATGAAGGATTTGCTTTCACTGAACAAACAGATCATCCGCCGGATTTGGCGGCTGTGGAGATCGCCACACGAAAACTCCTCAATCTGCTCGGTATGTATCGACAGCCTCACATTGTCATCACCAGCCTGCCAACGGACCGCAACCTGGAGAATGTTGCTTCGGAGTTGCTTATCCGGGATGGGCGCTCGACGCCGCTATCGCGTCGTGCACTTGTCGCGACATTAAGTGAAGAAGATGTTGATGCCCTGGATCGTGGTGAGATCAATTCACAGCTGCTAGATCGAATCATTGCGGCGTTTGATGCGGCCAACCTGATAATNCTAACAGTAGAGCAGCCTGTGGTACTTGATAATGTCTCTGTCAGATCTCTGCAGGGGGATTATTTTACCCATGCCAAGAGCAATTCTATTGAGAGTTTCGAGCACTTCGGTTTTGCGCTGGATAGAAGAGATCAGCTCAGTACAATCAAAATAGTGTCATTGGCGATGTTTGTGCTGGCGCTGTTCTGGTCTGCATTTGTAGCCTGGATACCAGCGAAAAACATGAAGATTTTTCCTCGCTTAATTATCGGTGCGGGCTTTTTCGTCTTTGGTAGAGTCTTCATTACTGTTGCTTTGACGTTTCTGAGAAAAATTATTCCTGATTCTTCTGCGATGATTGCAGCTGCATGGTGGTGGCCCGCATTATTAGGGCTATTGGTCATTATAGGAAGTGGCCTGGTAGCGTGGATGTTTCTTTCTCTGTTATCGAACAAATTACCGGGGGCAGTCGGAGCACGGTCCGTCGGCTCGATATTTGCAGTGGTGACGCTAGGCGCCTGTTCCTATTTCGTAGAACCTTTGCTGCTTCTTGATGGCAGTGGTGGCTTAGCCAATTTTGTGCCTTTTGTAATAGCGAGTTTAGGCATGGCGGTCGTATTCGGGCTGGCTGCACGAACCGGTCCTCCGATACCACACTATTTTACGCTTGGCCCATTGTTCTTGGCCCCATTGGCAGGAATCTGCCTCTTGATTGCCTCACCGTCGTTGCTGTGGGCCGTGACCGGTCTGACCGGCGTTTTATGCCTGGCTGCATGGGTCCGTCACAGGGTTAAACTGGCGAACGGCACCGAAGAACCCGAGCCGTCACCTGAGGAGGCGGCGATGGCCGATCAGCAGAAGATGGTCAAGCTCAGTCAGAAGATCAAAAAAAAGCTTTAGTGTCTGTCTCCCGGATACGCCCTGGGTGCAAGTAAATGCAGAACTTTTGCCAAACCTGGTTATGCCAGGCTATGCACAGCAGTAAAGAATACAACGGGCACCACCACTAATCAGTTTAATAAAACAATTACTTATAATTGATAGTTAAAGCTACGAGCCAGGCGGCCGCGTGCTCGAATCGCTCCGGGTGCGCCATACAAGACTAAGGCTTAAGCGCGGGCAAATGGAAACTACTTCGTTTTCCTGAGCCATTCGGCACGGGTAAATGGGAATTATATGATCTTGCTACTGATCCAGGCGAAATCACTGACCTACCTGGGAAGTACCCTCAGGTTAAGCAGGAATTGCTAACTGCATGGAAACAACATGCAAAGGATAACCAGGTCTATGACCACAAAGGTTACCTTTATGCGTTGTATAAAAATATCTACGATGTTGGGGATTAGTTGCTAGAGGAACAGACCTGAATTAGACATTTGAAATGACTACAACAGGTATGTATCAGTTATGTGACGAGAGACGGTTTTGCGTTATTCGCAGCTGATAGCAGACTCTCAGAGATCTGAGTCTCTAGCATCTGGCGGGTGACCGCTACTGAAGCATAGCCGATTATGAGTTAGCTACGAGGAAAAGAAATGTGATGCCCATGGCTAAGCTTGCTCATATTATTTAATATATCAGCACTATTTACGCAGTTTGCAAGAACAAGAGAGTCAATTCTATGAAATGCGTTATCCCCAGACATTTAAAGTACATAGCGATCGTGTTGTGCTTATCATTGGGCTCGGCAGGAGCAATCGCCGAAGAATCCCAAAGTCAGGGCACACAGAGTGGCGAAGAGGATCAGGGCAAACATGCGCTGGCTGCGTTTCTTGGCGTTACACATGAACACGGTGAGAACCTCGAGACCCTCGGTATTGAATATAGCTACCGTATTAACAAGTCCTGGTCGATAGGGGGTGTGATAGAGCGCGCAGAAAGAGAGAAGGATTCGACGCTGGCGTTATTATTCGCCCACCTGTGGCCGTATAAGGGCCTGTTCCTTGGCGCAGGTGTTGGCCGCAAGGACCCCGGTGATGAAAGAGAGAATGTATTGCGGGGTACGATCGGTTATGAGTTCGAACTCGGCAAGGGCTGGTCAATCGCTCCTCAGGCCAACCTGGACTTCATCGAGAACGAGGAAAATGAAGAGGTCTACGGTATTGCCCTCGGTAAACGTTTTTGATGGATGTTTGTGTTTGGTGACAAGTCGATACCCACTTAGATGCATGTCATCATTATCGATAAGATTCTCTGAGTCCCTTGACGAAAACTCACGGTAAGAAATAAACATCAAGAAATGATACCAGGGATAGACTCTTTCACTACAAGAGGCCAGCATTTGGCAGATTGAAGGTACTTAATTAACCACCTTTCGAGGTGTTTTCATTAACTCAATCAGATTACCTGAGAACGTATAGGGTCGTCATGTTGAACGTCAGGATGGCTTGAATTTATAGAACCCGGCACAGGTGAGCCAAACGTCGTTATACCTGGCGATGGATTGAACCAGGAAATGGGGTAATACCTGTTAGTTTGAAATGACGGGTACAAACACCTTAACGAATCCAGTCAGCATCTATTAATCTGTATTGTCCGAATAATCTGTATGTCCGAAATTTGATTATATTCCCATGCGCTTCCCATTTGAATATAGAACGCTGTATCTTCAGGCCCCCAGGCAACATCTATTCCTGCTCGCATGCCAAACCGACGTGCAATAAGGTATCTAAATCCCAGGCCTTTTGAAATTACCGTATCGCTATCTCCATTCCCTCTGTCGGAAAAAGCTTTGCCGGTACCGGCAAAACCGAGAATGCTCCAGCGCGGATTGAAGTCATATCGTGCCTCTAGTTCGCCGAGCAATGTTTCCTCACCCTGGTAGCGCATTGCGGGTATGCCGCGCATATCAATAAAAGGATATTCGTAGAATGGCGGGTTGTCGGTGACAGCTGAGCCATCTGCGCGCAGACCAATCAACCAGTCGTCTTTAATTGGAATCCAGTAGTTGGCAAACAGGCGATATTTATTAAAGTCACTGTCGCCGCCCCAGGTATCTCCATATTTCGTTACATCCAGTTGGGCTTTCAAACCTTGTCCGGGGGTGATGGTATTGTCCAGGCCATTATATTGCAGAACCAGGCCCAGACCCGCTGAGGTACTGTCAAATTCCGCATTTGGCAGGCCACTTCCTGGCAGTAATTCAGAAGTATCGAATTCGTTATCTGTATTGAGATAGCTGTATTTTAAACCGGCAAAAAAATCAGAGCCCTTGATTCGGAACAACATTTCCTGCAGAAAATAAATGGCCTCGGTATTGAATTTGATTGGGTTGTTGCTTAGTTCCCCTTCACCTCCATCGAGACCATAAAACTTCATATTGACATTGGCCTTTACCAATACGCCTGTGTAGCGAATGCTGTCATCTTTCCATATGCCATGGTGCATACCGCCACCAAACCAGGTACCGTTTTCTGTATACTCACCAAACAGAGCTGACACACTGGGTGGTTTTAATGATCCGTCTGCCTCAGGATTGGGATCGAATTCTTTTCCGGGTTCTGTTTTTCCTGCCAACGGGTCATGGAAGAAGACAGCAGCGAGGCCAAGAACATAGCCAACGGCAGGTTCAGTAATGATAATGGGCACTGACAGAAAGCCTTTTTTTTCTGCCAGGAATTTACTCGCATCTATCTTGTTGTCAACTGGATCAATCATAGTATTGGCAATCCAGCTGGCAGAAGCAGGCTGGGTGGTGGTTCCTGAAATCATGATAAATCCGCAAATAATAAATAGGACGAAGAATTGCTGGTACATTAATTTTCATGCTGTGCCTGTAGTCAGGGATATAAAGAATATATTCCGAGTCGATTTATCCGCTGCTCGTCTAGATATCAAGATCGTAGATTAATAAAAATTCTAACGAAATAACATCCGCTTTAGAAGATGGTTGCTCGTTTACACTGTATACATTTACAGCGCATCTCTGCAGAAACGAGGAATTTACCATTTGTGGTAGGGGGCAAATATCTCTCTAGCCAGGGTATCTTTGGGCGCGTGTCCTAATTCAACCTGGCACTTTTTCACTATGGTTTTGCGTACAGAAGCACAAGCCAAGTCCGGATTTATACCGCTCTCTATTTTTGCCTTTGCTTTATCTAAATACTCCTTCAGGTACACCTTATACTGAGCTTTTTTTGCTGCCTTCTTTACCAAGTTTACGGCTCTACTTTTCTCGCTCTTTTCTATTACTTTGCGTAGTTTTTTGCGTAGTACTTTGCCCTCTTTTTTGGAGGTAACAGTCTCTTTTATCAGTTTATCTATTTCTCTGCGAAGCTCTACAGTATGCTTCCCGTACCAATCTAAAGTTGTTTCCGTTCTGCGCTCAGCACGCTCATTTGAGATAAGCGTATTACATGCGGCATTGAAATTACGGTTCAGGGTTTTTAGCGCCTGCTCCTGCCTCTGTACCAGTTCACTAAGCTGTGCATTATCCTGCTGTCGGTGCTGTACCAGTTGAATCAACTGTGCTTTTGTTAGTATGGCTAAATTCATGCAGCACCATCCTGGCGAAAGGGCAGTATGTTTTTACCAGCCACCAGTGTTTCAAGATACTGGCACCACTGTTCCATAGCTTGCTGTTTCTGCGGCCAGTAATCGTAGCGGTCATAATTCTTGCTGGATACGTCCTGAAATGTGTGCCCCTGCAGCCTGTCCCGTAGTTCTTTATCAATGCCCGCTTTGCCGGATAATGTTTTCATGGTCCTGCGAAGATCACGGGGGGAGAAACGCTTGCACGGCGCTCTACCAGATTTGGGCGTACAGTACCGTACCACCGTTTGCTGCAGTATATGATGGGAACGGGGTTCCTCAGTACCGTCAGGGTTATTACGTATCTTTGGGAATAGGTACGTTTCCCGCCCGGTCATATCCATACTGAAAACATCATTGAGGTGTACAGCATCCTTACTGATCATTTTATTCTTATCGACATTTACAACCTTCTTACCGGACATTTCCAGTTCACCTATTTTTAGATCAGCCAGGTACAGCTGGAAGAGGGCATCTACACTACCGACAATATCCCTGGCTGCCTGGTCTGCTTCTTCACTGGCAGCAGCTACTTCTGCTTTAGTGTCGCGTATCCCTTGCTCTTCTGGATCGACACCAGCACGGATCAGCTTCTTAAGCTCTTGCGCTTTCTCCTGTGCCTCTTTAATACAGAAATTACCGCTTTTACCGATCTTTGCTGTACCGATCAGGATATACCGGCGCTTACCGGTTTCAGGTGAGGTGAACTGCATACTGAAAGATTTAGTACCAGACGGGGCCACTACCAGGCATAACCCGGTTTCTTTAGTGTCACGGATACGCTTAACAACAGCGCTCGGTTTCTCTGCCTGCACTTGTTTGGCGGTTAGTTCTATTGCCACTGATATGCTTCCTTATAGTATTTACATTAACTGTGACAATCCCCTTTTACCTGGGAAGCCTTGTCACACTTATTGTCACACTTGGCATTGCGCCTGAGTGACAACGAGTGAAATGCCCTGAAATGTAATATTGCCTGACTACCATCCACCCTCATTGAGACTTCAAAGGGTGTCGTCACGCCGGTGTCTCGCCTAAGTGACCTCGCTCTTTCATCATATCGAGAATTCGCTGAGTCAGAATCAGTTCCATCGCATACATCATTTTTCCACCAGGAATCATAAGGGTGTTGAAACCTGAGATAAATGAACCCTCAATCAGTCCTCGCAGGTTAAGCTTGTAATCTACCGACGGCTGGTCCTTAAGGAAATGTATCAGCACCAGGCTTTGCTCCGCTGTTGGAATATCACGTACCATGAACGGGTTGGAGGTGTCGACGATAGGGATGCGCTGGAAGTTTATGTGAGTGTGTTCGAACTGGGGCATGATATAGTGCATATAGTCATACATTCTCCTGTGAATGTTGTCCATAACATCCTCTGGACGGTAACCGCGCTCACTGGTGTCGCGGTTAATTTTCTGAATCCACTCCAGATTAACGGTAGGTGCCACGCCTATTAGAAGATCCACTTCTTCAGCCATATTGATGTCATTCCATACCACCCCGCCATGCAGTCCCTCATAGAACAACAGGTCAGAACCTGTCTCTATCTGCTGCCACTTGGTAAATGTCCCCGGTTCGGCATCGTAGAGGGCGGCCTCGTGGTCATCATGGACATAACGTCGGCGCTTACCAGTACCGGACTCTCCATAACTGCGGAACAATTCCTGTTGCTTTTTGAATAGATTACCTTCAGGTCCAAAATGACTGAGGTTTCGTCCCTCTTTTTTGGCCTTCTCCAGTTCCTTTTTCATATCCTTACGGTTATAACGGTGGAAACTGTCACCTTCAACAAATGCAGCTTGAGCACCGACCCGCTCGAAGATGTGTTCCAATGCAGATTTTACCGTTGAAGTACCGGCACCGGACGAACCAGTAACGGCGATTATGGGGTGCTTTCTAGACATAATATTATCCTTTTTTAGCTGATAGACAAGTGACGCTGGTGAAAGTATACAGAATAGACAGTCAATGGGGTTAGGCTCGATAGGCCTGGGTAGTTTCTATCAGTACAGTGCTGCGGGGTTCCAATGAGAACAGCAGCCGTCTGAATGGACGGTATTTTCCTAAAAGAACAGGATTATCGGTACACTCAAAAGTAAAAACTCAATGCTGTTACCCGTCAATAAATGAGAGAGCAGGGAAAACAATAGAGATTGAAACACCGGCAGGATGATTTAATGCTTGTGTTGCATTGACTGGTTGAGTCGACAACCGAAGCGGACGTTTAAGAAAACTTTAAAATTGGCTGAAAATGGTGATATGAGATAAAAAAAGCCTCCCGTGAGGGAGGCTCAGGAATGAGAAAAGAAATATCCGTGTTGAATAGCGATCCTCTATATTTTAGTAATTCTGTATATAGGTCGTCTGCTCAGTCAAAATTAGCTTCAATGAATTCCCAGTTGATGATTTTCCAGATTTCATCCAGGTATTTAGGCCGTGCATTACGATAGTCGATATAGTATGCATGCTCCCATACATCAATTGTCATCAGGGGTATAAGCCCATCGGTCATCGGATTGGCAGCATTTGAGGTATTAACAATATCGAGCTCGCCTTCGGCTGATTTAACAAGCCAGGTCCAGCCAGATCCGAAGTTCGTGGTTGCAGATTTTATAAAGGTTTCACGGAAACCGTCAAAGGAGCCGAAACGGGCTGTAATTGCATCGGCGAGTGAGCCACTGGGTTCCCCACCGCCTGTCGGACTCAGACAGTTCCAGTAAAACGTGTGGTTCCATACCTGCGCGGCGTTATTGAATATACCGCCATCTGCCGACCGGATGATGTCTTCCAGCGAGGAACTTTCGTATTCTGTCCCGGGAATCAAGTTGTTCAAATTTGTGACATATGTCTGGTGGTGCTTACCATAATGAAAATCAAGTGTTTCCGCCGAAATAACAGGCGCTAGTGCGTCGCGGTCATACGGTAGAACCGGAAGTTCGTGATTCATAAAAGTTCTCCTTGAATATGTTGAATCGAAACTGTGCTAATTGTGACATACGAATGATATTGAAGCATACAAATCAATGGGGTATTTTAAAGCAAAGTGAATATACATTGAATTCAATCTTGATTTTTGCCTTTGAGAATACGAATAATATTGTTAGCCAGTGCGGCTGCACCGAGAACTAGCAATCCCAGAGCCAGGAGAATTACGAACCAGACAGCTATGCGAGGAACCCAGATTACGAATGAATCTATTATGTATTCCATTGCCCTGTTTTTAATCGTTGAGAAATGTCATTGATTGGAAGTTGAAATTATAGAGTAGTAATTGCCGCCCTACAAACAGCGGATTCAGTGCCATGCCATGATAGGATGGAATCTTATATTGAAGGAATACTGAAACTAACAAGAAAAGAAANATGAAAACATGAGAACTGCTCAAGATAAGACGTCCGGATTCAGCAACAAGGATCTCGAATCGATCATGATTCCAGACGNGGTAGAGACCAGCGTCGATGACCTCAAGTTTTTAATGCAAGCTGGATNTACTGGATTCCGACCCGGGAGGTATAGTGATTAGAACCTTGCTCCACGACCCCAGAACTGGCGAGACCCGCCGTGGCAATGAAGAACAGTTGTCAGAGTGG
>JGI861J16260_1000029_pt1 | contig 14361 bp, 14 predicted proteins | sample TiedelARG06_123m_FD_16260 | JGI IMG/M metagenome (IMG submission 16260)
AGTAAGAACCCGAGCATCCACAGTGGATGTAANATTTCGTAATCAACAAACAGGCGGGCTGTAAGGAGTATTAACATACCAATTATCAGCGACTTGGAGGCGGCAGCACCGACATAGCCAATAACCACCTCGAGCGACGACACCGGCGCGGATAAGACTTCGTAAATAGTGCCGGAAAATTTCGGGAAATAGATACCGAAAGAAGCATTGGAAATACTCTCTCCCAGCAACGACAGCATGAGAAGTCCGGGAATAATGAATGACGCATAGTTGATACCATCAATGTCACCCATGCGCGAGCCAATCGCAGCACCGAAAACAACAAAATAAAGCGAGGTTGTGAGTATAGGAGAGGCAATGCTCTCCATCAGTGTGCGCCAGGTGCGGGACATCTCAAAAACNTAAATAGCGCGGATGGCATAGAAGTTCATGACTTTTCCCTCACCAGGCTGACGAAAATATCTTCCAGCGAACTCTGACTGGAATGCAGGTCCTTAAAGTCGATATCCAGCTTACCCAGCTGACGCAACAGCTCTGAGATCCCCGTGTGTTCCTTCTGCGTATCAAATGTGTATATCAAGACGTTGCCATCTGCTGACAGTTCCAGTGAGTAGCCGTCAAGATCTGCCGGAATAGATGTTAGCGGCTTTTGCAAGGTCAGCTGCAACTGCTTCTTGCCCAGCTTGTTCATCAGCACTGCTTTCTCTTCGATAACACTGATCTCACCCTCATTGATGACACCAATGCGATCAGCCATCTCTTCAGCTTCTTCAATATAGTGCGTCGTCAGGATTACGGTAACGCCGTTATCACGCAGTGCCCGGACCATCTTCCACATGTCGCGTCGCTGCTCGACATCAACACCGGCCGTTGGCTCGTCGAGAAAGAGTATCTGCGGTTCATGTGCCAGTGCCTTGGCGATTAACACGCGGCGCTTCATGCCACCTGACAGGGTAATTATTTTCGCATCGCGCCTGTCCCATAAGGACAGGTCACGAAGTACTTTTTCTATATGTGTGGGGTTGGGTGGCTTGCCAAACAATCCACGGCTGAAATTCATCGTCGCCCATACGCTCTCGAAGGTCGCCGTGGCAAGCTCCTGTGGCACCAGGCCAATCATCGACCGTGCCGCGCGAAAGTCAGCAAGGATGTCGTGGCCATTGACACTGACACTACCCTCACCCGGGTTGACAATGCCGCAGATGATACCGATCAAGGTTGTTTTACCCGCACCATTTGGACCCAACAGGGCAAAAATCTCACCTTGACGGATATCCAGGTTGATGTTGTTGAGTGCACGAAAACCTGATGAGTAGGTTTTGCTTAGACTCCTTATTGAGATTATCGGCTCCACTCGACCTCCATCGCTGAGGGAATTCTGCGGTAATTTGCCCTGACGGCTGCACCGGGTCCTTGTTCTACCCGATTCAGTAACAGAATCTATTGCATCAGAACAGGAATTGCACGAAATAGACAGCTATTGTGAGGACACTTGATGCAATGATGGAACGTATAAGTAACAGGCTCCTTATGCAGTATGCATTTGGCATGCACTGAATCTCTTATGCCTGAACTCGCTGACAGACAATACTTACTTGTAGAGAATGAATACGCTATAGATCATTCAATACCGATGCCCGTGAGAAGCACCGGTATTGAATTAATATTGACTCTAATGATTTTTGATTTTCAGCTTCGTTTTACTGTTGTTCTTCTGCACGTGTTTATACCGATTTGCGGCTTGCTCAGCTAAGCGCGCTAGTACTGCATTAAGATCACTATCTGCCAACGCAACGAGTGCATCATTGCCTGCTAACTGGGGTGCCAGTGAATAGTATGGCTGCTGGTCAGGCAAGAGAAGTATATCTTCGTAATCTGCAGTAAGATCGCCACCTGTTGCAAGAGAAAGAAGTTCCTGAATATTCCCAATAAAGAATTTCTTTACATCTTCAACGGATTCAGACTGGTTAAGCTGATCCCGTAGTTTTGGGATTACTTGATGTTCATATTTGGTCAGCGACATCATTTTGGTCATAGCCTTTCCCCTATTAGTAATTATAATTACATGATCTTTATACGCTTTATACACTGAAAATACATTGATTTGCATCAACGCTATTCCTGCTAAAAAAGGATACTCTGCGTAAAGCCTGCTGTTTGAGGCTCATTGCTGGTGGATTGTGCTTTTTTTTCACAGTCTCTGATTTATTGGCTACTGCAGTGTTGGTCGTAACTTCTGAATACCAGTGAATATGATATAATTAGCTTTTTTCAAAGTCCATCCATCCTGCAGTAAGGAGTCTCAAATCATGCGGCAAATTCGCCTGTTCAGGCTTTCCTGCCTGTTCGCTGCAATAATCACTACAAGCTCAGCTTTCGCCACAGAGTCTTCATCAGCGCACCCCTATTTCGAATGGAAGGTTGAGAACTTTGCTATCAATGAGCCTCTCGGTGGACTAGCAGGTGACGCAAAACGCGGCAGGGCAATTGCAGGAAATCAGTCACGCGGCAACTGCCTTGCCTGCCATTTGCTGCCGATACCAGAAGAGCCTTTTTTCGGCAATCTCGGACCACCTCTGACAGGTATAGGCTCACGCCAGGCAATCGGCATGATTCGACTTCACGTTGTCGATCAGTCTCACTTTAACCCGGAAACAGTGATGCCCGGCTATTACCGCACACCGGCACAACTGAATCGGGTCGCCAAAGAGCTAAAAGGCAAGACCTGGCTCAACGCCCAGGAGATCGAAGACGTTGTAGCCTACCTGTCTAGTTTGAAATAATTAATCTGGCATACCTGACATGAAAACACTGATTTTAATCCATTTCTTAATCTCCGCTCTGGCGCTGACTACAGCTTACGCTCAACAGCCGGTATCCGGCTTCGACTACCTGATGCCGGAAATGCAGGAAATGCAGCTCGACGACTTCGGCAACCCGGGCATGCTCACCGTCGATGCAGGCGAAATACTGTTTTCCACTACTGGAGAAAACGGAAAATCCTGTGCCTCCTGTCACGGCGACGACGGCAGCAAGCTTGATATCAAAAATATCGCCAGTTATCCCGTTTACAGTGCCGACCTTAAAAAACCACTTACCCTGCGCGCTCAGATCCTGCTGTGTCAGGATGAGCGCATCGGCAGTCCAGCACTAAAACATTCAAGCGCGGAAGCCCTTCAGCTAGAAGCCTTTGTGCGCCGTCTCGCCCTCGGCGAGACCGTCAATGTCGATGTTAGTGGTGAAATGACACCTTACTATGAGGCAGGTAAAAAACTCTTTCATACACGCTGGGGCCAGGTCGATATCGCCTGCCATCAGTGCCATGTATACCATGCAGGCAGAACTTTCCGTGGCCAGACGCTTAGCCAGGGGCAGAGTAACGGCTTCCCGGGCTACCGCTACACCGCAGGAAAGGCAGTGAGCACGCCGGAGCGTATCACGGGTTGCCTGTCTAACCTGCGAGCTGAACCCTATCCATCTGACTCTGTAGAATATATAAATCTCGAAATCTATATGAACGCACGCGGCAACGGGCTTAAGATTGAGACACCGGGAATCAGGTATTAAGCCGCAATTAATACCAGCTGGGCCCTCGATGATTGCTACTGACTTGATTTCCATGGTTATAATCAGTGCATGGAAACACGCAATATAATAAAACTGCTGATTATCTAATGCCTGACCTGGCCGCGAACATGCTTGAACCCGTCGGCGGATTCCCTGTCCAGGGCATGATGATGCGGTACAACCTGTTCATGCCGCGTTTGTACAACTGGTGTATGTCACTTGGTTTTGAAGCAGGAAAAATCATGCCCTCGCGCGCCTTCTGCTCAGACGAGAGCCAGGGCTACCCGATCATTATGATTGCCAGGCACTTCGGCACATTCCCGTTTAACCATGGTCTTGTCGGTGGGATAGTCGCCACCGATCGACATTCCCCACATGCAAGCCATGGTCAGGACCTGGTAATCATCCAGGCCAGCCACGTCGGCTATGACCCGGAAACAAAACTCTTTGGCACCTATCGCCGGCTGCAAACAGCAAATCAGGAATGTAGCTCGAGCTGCGGGAAAATCCACCAGGTATTAAGCTGGTATGAAAATGAATATCTGTTTGCCCAGGAAAATATACGATTTCAACAAATTGACGGTCAGAAATTCATCATTGTTGATAACCAGCTATTGCGTGAAGACCGGGAAGAAGGCTTATTATTACGCCTTGATAAACTAGTCGAGAAGGATTCAAACGGGCAGCGGATACCTCATAAAGTTTTGAGTACATCAAAAGTATTTACTGCTGTTCCATCGCTGGTAGACAAAATAGGAGATTCGGTATTTTCCAGTTCCACACCTCAGCCAATTTCAAACAAGCTGACAGCAGATATGTTCTATTATCACCGTAACATTCCACAGATTGACGAGGCTACACGTCACCTGGAGCATAATCTTATTCGCTACATGCCACAGATAATGACTGCGCAGCACCCGGGTCTACTGGCAGCGCAGATTAACACCCAGGTTGAATTTGATCTGACGTTCCGTTCAATTGCGAAAGAACATAGTTACCAGAATAAAAAGATCCTGTTTATCGCAGGCCTCAATATCGACATTTCTCCACAGGCAGGACAGTTATATCCGCTAACAAAATTTGTCCCGTGGGCTGCCTATATTCAAGATAGCAACGGTGAAAGCTCCACCCTTGAACAACAGGAACTCGCACGGATACTTGAACAGCAAAGCACGACAAACATGGACAAAGTTGACCTGGAAAAAGCGATTAGTGCCATGGCCGAAGTTGAGGAAATCAAGATCGAGCTATAAATCATGTTTTATACAAAAGCTATAAGCACTTATGCCCGATAGCCTGNTGAGGATATAATTGCCGATGTGTTGAAGATCAAACAGAGCAAAATCCCCCAATTCCATAACAACACGGTATCACGATGAAACTACTGGCACGTAATCTCGCCCGCACAACCACAGAGGCAGAACTAAAGACCCTGTTCGAAACCTATGGCAAGGTACAATACTGCACCCTCGCCACTGACAAGGACACCGGAAACTCAAAAGGCTTTGCCTTCATAGAAATGCCCAGCCCAGGCGATGCCAGGGCAGCAGTGAAAAACCTCAACGGAAAAGACCTGGCAGGCAGCAAAATTCGGGTAAAAAAAGCAGAGTCAAAAAAGCCAGAGCAAGCAGAATCTAAACAGAAAAGTCCCGAGGCTGAAAAAGTAGCGGCTGTAAACATTGATGCTGAAAAAAAAGCGACTGAAAAAGCAAAGACCAGAAGGCCAGAACAAGTAAAACCTAAACAGAAAAAAACCGAAGCAGAAAAAGCGGTGGCTGTAAATATTGAAGCTGAAAAAAAAGCTACTAAAAAAGCAAAACCCAAGAAAGACGAGTCAAAACAGGATGCTCCGATAAACCCCGGTATCTGGTCAAAATGAGTAATGCTGGCGCGCAGGATCCATTACATGGTGTGACGCTAAAAATGATAGTGACCCAGCTGGAGGAGAAATATGGCTGGGAAGAACTGGGTCGCCGTATCAATATCAAGTGCTTCACCAATGACCCAAGTATAAATTCCAGTCTTAAATTTCTGCGCAAGACGCCCTGGGCAAGAAAAAAAGTTGAGACGCTGTATCTGCAAACCAGCTGGGCAGCGAACAATATCTGGAAGTCCCCGGCTAAACCCTGACCAGTTACCGTGAAAACTTAATTCCACTCGCTCCTACCTGCTCAGAACATAGTGGACACAGAGTATCACTGAAATAACAGTCAAAAGCATACCTCAGCGGTAATCCATGCCGCTATTACTTCCGCCTGCCATCTTCTTTTGCGGTATCATGACGAACCACTACTCTGCAAATAAGGCAGTCCGCCAGTTTGCTTTTTTACAGGCTATAACTCCGTGACAAATATGTCCTTTTCATCATTGCCTTTATCAGCTGACCTGCTGGCCAATATAAAGTCTATGGACTATCTCGCAATGACACCTGTTCAGGCGCAGGGTCTGCCAGTAATCCTGCAAGGCAAAGACCTGCTGGCACAGGCAAAAACAGGCAGTGGCAAGACTGCTGCATTTGCAATTGGCCTACTGAGCAAACTTGAACCACGAACCTACCAGACGCAGGCGCTGATTCTATGCCCAACACGTGAACTGGCAGACCAGGTCAGCAAAGAAACTCGTGTTATGGCGCGCGCGATACCGAATACCAAAATTGTTACTCTGTGCGGTGGCAACCCGATAGGCCCACAGCTGTCATCACTGCAGCATCATCCACATATTGTCGTCGGCACACCCGGTCGAATATTGAAACACCTGCAAAAAAAATCATTAAAGCTGGATGGATTAAAAACACTGGTTCTCGATGAGGCAGACCGCATGTTAGATATGGGGTTTCATGAAGACATTATGCGTATCATTGACAAGACACCTCGGCATAGGCAAACCCTGCTGTTTTCAGCAACTTATCCAGATGAAATCAAAAAGATAAGTGATGACATTCAGAACGACCCAGTCGATGTACGTGTGGAAAGTTTGCATGATAATAATAAAATCCAGCAAATCTTTTATGAAATTCAAAAGGGCAGCAGGACCCGCACATTAGTTTCCCTGTTGCAGCACTATCGCCCTGAATCGAGCCTGGTGTTCTGTAATCGAAAACAACAATGCCAGGAACTTGCAGATGAATTATGGCAGCAGGGCTTTCATGCCCTGGCTCTTCATGGGGACCTTGAACAGAAGGATCGTGACCGGGTACTGGTTCAGTTCGCCAATAAAAGCAGTTCCATCCTTATCGCAACAGACGTTGCTGCCCGTGGACTGGATATTAAAGACCTGCCAGCGGTGATTAATTATGAGCTTTCACCCGATCCGGAAATACATATCCACCGTATCGGTCGCACAGGCCGCGCAGCCAGTAAAGGATTAGCATTAAGCTTGTTCATGGCCTCAGAGCAGCGCAAAGTCAGGGCAATAAGAGAATATTTAAATAGCCCTGTCCGTATTGATAAAACCTCTTCACTGAAAGCGAGGGAGAACTTCAGGCTCGATCCTCCAATGGTCACCTTGAGCATAAATGGCGGCCGTAAAGATAAACTTCGTGCCGGTGATATATTGGGTGCATTAACTAAAAATACCAACCTGGATGGTAAAAGAATCGGTAAAATCGATATTTCTGACAACTTCTCCTATGTTGCCGTGGAGTACCCCGCTTCGAAACAAGCCCTGAAGATTCTTACAGAAGGAAAAATAAAAGGCCGTAAATTCAGAGTACGAAAACTGCGTTAACTGAAAATAATCATGTCGGACAGATCCATACAGACAGAGGTGCTGATTATCGGTGCCAGTGCCTCAGGTTTAATGTGCGCCATTGAGACGGGAAAGCGTGGTCGCAAAGTGGTAGTACTGGACCACGTCAACAGGCCCGGAAAAAAAATCCTTATGTCCGGCGGCGGTCGCTGTAACTTCACCAACTACCATATCAGTGCAGACAATTATGTTTCGCACAATCCGCATTTTTGCAAGTCAGCATTAAGCCGATATACACAATGGGATTTCCTGGCATTAGTTAACCAGTATGAAATTCCTTTTCACGAACGCAACCATGGCCAGTTATTCTGTAACGACAGCGCCAAAGATATTCTCAATATGCTGCTCAGTGAGTGTGAGAAAAATACGGTTGAGATAAATCTAAAGACTGAAATAATCAGTGTCGATAAACGAGCAGACAACCGATTTCAGATAAACACAAAAGACAATAGCTATCTTGCCCAGTCACTGGTCGTTGCAACCGGCGGCTTATCTATTCCCAAAATGTGTGCCACCCCGCTGGGTTACAAAATTGCAGACCAGTTTGGCATCAAGGTCTGGCCAACATCAGCCGGCCTGGTCGCATTTACTTTACAGCCTGAAGATAATGCGCGTTTTTCACCCTTGTCCGGTATTGCCATAGAGTGTGTTGTCAGTAATCAACGCATCTCCTTTCGGGAAAACCTTCTTTACACACACCGCGGTTTAAGTGGGCCGGCGATGTTACAAATTTCATCCTACTGGCATCCGGGCGAGTCAATTTCCATCAACCTGCTACCGGATATAAATGCTGCTGATATGCTCAGGCAGGCTCAGCAGGATCACCCGCAACAACAACTAAAAACCTGGCTTGCTCAATTTTTACCCCGGCGTGTGATCAGCACGCTGGTTGACACATCACTGGCTGATAAGACTCTACAGGTACTGTCACATAAACACTTCCAGCAGGTTGCCAGGCAGTTGCAAGAATGGACAATCAAACCCAATGCCACCCTGGGATACCGAACTGCCGAGGTAACACTGGGAGGCGTTGACTGCGATGCGCTTTCATCCAGAACCATGGAATCCAGGACAGTCTCCGGCCTGTATTTTATCGGTGAAGTGGTCGATGTCACCGGCTGGCTTGGCGGATACAACTTTCAATGGGCCTGGTCATCAGGCTGGTGTGCCGGACAGTATGTTTAATTCCTGCCTTCAGGCACGGATAAGCAATGAACCATATGACTATATTGATGCTATCCTGGCAGCGTAGTGGATCATGATTATGTGTATGTTAGAGAATCTTCCGCTGCACAAACTGCAGGGGTATTCCCATATGCAGAATGTCTTTCCCGCTATTTTTTATGTCATCATTGCCCTGTCGCATTGATGGAAACTCTATTTCTGCAATCACACAGGGAGGGTCTATGACACACGCAATCCGTATTCATTCTACCGGCGGGGCAGATGTACTGCACTGGGACTCGGTTGATGTCGGTGATCCCGGACCTGGACAGGTTCGATTACGCCAGACAGCCTGCGGACTAAATTACATTGACATCTATATGCGCAGCGGGGTTTACCCTGTAGCGGAATTACCTGCCATTTTAGGCATGGAAGCAGCGGGTGTCGTTGAATCTGTCGGTGCCGACGTTAAACAGCTCAGGGTCGGAGACCGCGTTGCCTATGCCATGGTTTTAGGTGGCTATGCAGAATCACGCCTGGTAGATGCCAGCAGGCTAATCAAATTGCCTGACACGATCAGTGACCAGACAGCTGCGGCGATGATGCTTAAAGGGATGACGGCGCATTACCTGTTATTTCGTACCTATCCGGTTAAGGCAGGAGACACTATTCTGGTTTATGCTGCGGCGGGGGGTGTCGGTTCAATACTGTGCCAATGGGCTAACCACCTCGGTGCAACGGTCATCGGCTGCGTGGGTTCACAGAAAAAGGCAGAGATGTCGAGGTCAAATGGCTGCCATCACACAATACAATACCGTGATGAGAATATTCCTCAACGCGTAAAAGAATTAACCGGCGGAGAAGGCGTCGACGTTGTTTATGACGCCGTAGGTCAGGCAACTTTTGAAGCCTCGCTCGACTCGCTAAAACCTTTCGGCATGATGGTAAGCTATGGCAACGCTTCAGGACAGGTAGAGGCATTCTGCCCGAAAATTCTTGCGCCCAAAGGCTCTCTTTATGTCACTCGCCCGACATTGGCAACACATACCGCGACCCGGGAGCTACTGCTAGAAGGTGCGGAGCGCTTAATTGACGCAGTGGTCCGTGGGATAGTCAGTATTCACGTTAACCAGGCCTACCCATTATCACAGACCGCTGAAGCCCACCGTGCAATGGAAGCACGTGAAACGACTGGAGCCACCGTGCTTCTGGTATAAACCGGTTATTAATTGCAGGGCGTCGCCACCATCAATGCTTTCATGATGGCGTTGCCGCTGTTGATTATGACCTCCAGCTTGAGCCTGGCTTGCTGGCCTTGCCGCAGGCTGCCAATGAACTTTTCAACCTCATCAACGCCAGCCCCGCAGTGGCATTCTATGGCGGACTCAACAGGCTTGTAATATTCAATGCTGGCCTTCGCAATAACCAGCGAAGTATCCAGCTTATGCAGGACGATATTGTGATGGCAGAGGGACCAGGCAGTTAAGGCGGCAATCGAATACAAACTGCCTGCAAAGCCCGTTTGATGAATGTTAATATTCAATTCCAGCGGCGCACGGGTCTCAATCGCCGTCGCAGAAATTTCGACAATTTCATAACCCATCGATGCACTTATCGGGATAGTTGAATGAATCTTAGCCTGCAGTTCCTGTTCAATGTGACTCATATAAAACAGTCCTTGTGTTGATCACGAAGGATATTTTTCTGCACCTTTCCCATGGTGTTCCTCGGCAGTTCATCTATAAAGAAAATGCGCTTGGGTTGTTTGAAACGTGCCATTTGGCTATTTAGTGATTCAATTATTTTGCTTTCAGTAAGTTCAGCGTTCTCTGCTGCGACAACGACAGCGATGACGCCTTCGCCAAAATCTGGATGGGGTGTGCCAATAACGGCTGACTCCTTAACACCATCGCACTCATCAATTGCCAACTCAATCTCCTTCGGATAGATATTATATCCTCCCGATATAATGAGATCTTTCTCACGACCGACAATGGTAACGCGACCCTCAGCTGTCATGGTAGCCATGTCACCGGTAATAAACCAGCCATCGTCACGGAACTCTTCCTGTGTCTTTTCAGGCATGCGCCAATAACCCTGAAATACATTTGGTCCCTTTACCTCCAGCACACCGGTCTGATCCGGAGCTAATTCAATACCGTTGCTATCGGCGATGCGCACAGATTCACCTGGCAAGGCGTAGCCAACAGTTCCTGCAACACGTTCACCATCATAGGGGTTCGAGGTAATCATGCCGGTTTCAGTCATACCATAGCGCTCCAGTATGCGATGACCGGTTGTTTCTGCGAAATCGAGATGCGTTTCAGCTAACAGGGGCGCAGAACCCGAGATGAACAGGCGCATTTTATGGCACACTTCACGGGTAAAATCGGCGCGATCAAGAAGCCGGGTATAAAAAGTGGGGACTCCCATCATCACGGTTGATTCAGGCAATTTTTGTATCACCGTATCAGCATCGAAATGCGGCAGGAAATATATCATGCTGCCATTCAGAAGTGCGCAATGCAGTGCCACAAACAGTCCGTGCACATGAAATATCGGTAACGCATGCAGCAGGATATCGCCTGGCTGAAACTCCCAGTACTGGTGCAAAACCTGTGCATTACTGGCCAGGTTACTATGGCTCAGCATCGCTCCTTTGGAACGCCCTGTGGTTCCAGACGTATACAGGATGGCAGCGAGGTCATCGGGCGAACAATGCTCGATGTCATTAACAGCATCCATTTTTTTATATAACCCTACCAGCGAACCCTCAGCATGATTTGATAAGGTCAGTATATGCGGTATCTTTTGGTGGAGGACACTATGCAGACTATCGTAAGCCTGTGGATCACAGATAAAGACCCTCGGTTCAGCATCGTCAATGAAGTAATTGACTTCGGCCGGGGTATACGCCGTATTCAACGGTATATAAATCGCCCCGATTTTCAGGCACGACAAATAGAGCAGAACAGATTCAATTGATTTTCCAACCTGAACAACAACACGGTCACCTTTACTGACACCTAAAGATGCCAATGCAGCATGAAATCGACCGCATTCCTCATTGGTATTACTATATTTCAGTGACGGACCTCCGGGCACATGGAGAAAATCAATATCGTTACTGGCCGATATTGCATCACGGAACAAAAGGTAGAGATTGCTATTATTTTTCATATTCAGACTCTCACACTAGTCTCCAGGCCATGCTGGTGGCCATGATAAATAAAAAAATGGAAAAGAAAATATTAAGAGTTCGCTCAGGCAGAGTATGTGCAAGCCTGGCACCCAGCGGTGCAAAAACAATACTTGAAGCAACAACGCTGGCGAAAATTGGCACATTGATATAGCCAATACTTGCCGCCGGTATGCCGGTTTCATTTTGACCGGTTATTGCAAATCCGATCGCAGAAATCGTTGCCAGGGGCAGACCTATTGAGGCCGCAGTGGCAATTGCACGCTTAATGGGTACTGAGCAGTAAGTTAAAAAGGGCACGTTGATGACGCCTCCACCGATACCCATCATGGCAGACACCGTGCCGTTGATAGAGCCAACGATGGCCATACCAGGAGTTCCAGGCAACTTATGGTGACCGACAACATTGCCTATTGCGAGACGAGTAGCGGCAGCATATAAAAACAGTATAAATGCGACATAGAGAATCTCACCCGGCATGCGGTCAACGATGATCGTTCCAACGACTGTACCGAGAAGTATCCATGGCGTTAGAGCTTTGAATATTTTCCAGTCCACGGCACCTTTTCGATTGTGTGCGTATACAGAACTGATAGCAGTGACCATAATCGTTGCCAACGAAGTTCCAACGGCAACTTTAATGACAATATCAGTGCTTACGCCCTGTGCTTCAAGAATCAGGGAGACGACCGGAACAATGATAATTCCCCCACCTATTCCGAGCAGGCCCGCCATAGTGCCAGCGATCGCACCGGCAATAAGAAGTGTTAATATTTCCAATTTCTCAGTCCCCTGTTAACTGCATGCGATCGTATGCTTTTTGTAACGCCTTGGACATTGTAATTTTTTGCTGAGATATAAAGGCTTCATGGTTGGAGATCACATCTTCAGGATCATATAAATAATTGACCATGCAACCGAAGGACTCATTTATCCCTGATTCTGATGGGTTAGCCAGTACATTTATCCGTTCAATACGGGCGCCATTAGACAAGTGAAACCGGGCCACCGGATCATACAGAGAGCCGTCATTTTTTTCCTGTGTCAGATAGCACAGCGACAGCAGATGAAGGACCTCCTGCAATAACTTTGCATGCTCGCCGGGTAATTCAATAAGCTGTAACACAGCATCATAAAGCGTCTCGGTGTTGGTCACTGTGAGTGTTTTATCGTACCTGTCGCCAAGCAGCTTTCTCGAAGCAGCATCTGGCCCTACAGACTGTTCTATAGCAAATCCTTGTTTAAGCATTTCACGAAACAGCGGCATCGGCGATAAGGTGCAAAACTGCTTCAATTGAGGGTATAGCGACTGCAGTTCAGCCACCACCTGTTTGATAAGAAAATTCCCGAAACTGATACCGCGTAGCCCGCTAAGTGAATTATTAATCGAGTAAAAGATGGCTGTATCGGCGTTCGCCGGATCGACCGCCTCGACATCGGTTCCAATAATTTCATCAATGCTGGCAGTGATGCCATTGGTGAAGGCAACCTCGACAAAAATCAGCGGAACTGATGGTAAGGCGGGATGAAAAAATGCAAAACACAGCCGGTCACTTTGTAATCGCCGGTGCAGGTCGTCCCAACCAGCAATTGGATGCACCGATTCGTATTGGATCAGCTTCTCCAGTACAGCCGCTGAGCTATTCCAGTCAATTGATTCAAGTACCAGGAAGCCACGATTGAACCAGGATGAAAACAAATGCTGCAGATCGGCATCTACCACTCTGAGCCTGGGATATTCAGCTAAACGCTGCAAAAGATCGCGGCGCAAATTGATTAATGATGCTATTCCTCTTGGTGCCATATTGAGCCGTCTGAAGAGTTCCTGCCTGGGCGGCTCAACGGCAGCTATAAGCTGTTGCAGAGTTTCTGGTGAGTCAGCATCATAGCCTGATACAGCTGAAAGAATAAGGTCTGTATCCGGATCAAACCTGACTGCCAGCATGAGAAGAAAATCAGTTTTTTCTTCATCGTTTTTTTCGACATAGCGCTGTAATATTTGATGTGCCAGGGCAATATTTGATGCTTCGCCTTCCCGGCTAAGCAGAGTTGAACAAAGCGCCTCGTCATTTACCTGGTCCTGATCAACCTTACCCAGGCCTAACAGTTCGAGACTGCGCTCTGCAACTGTATCAATTACCTGTTCGAGCCAGCCCATTCAGCATGTCCTGTTTGATGTATTGCGGCAGCTCATTCAGGCTGCATGGCTAAGTCGGCTCTATAAAATGTGCTCACTGGACTTCACCCATCATATAATTGGGCAACCAGGTGGCAATTTCCGGGAAAATGATTAGCAGGATAATACCAATAACCATGCACAGCATGAAGGGCAGCGCCCCCCACAAAATGGTTTTTAAAGGTACCTCAGGAACGATGCCATTTATGACATAAAGGTTCAAACCAACAGGCGGTGTGATCAGGCCTATTTCCATATTAAGCGTCAGCAGTACACCAAACCAGATGGGGTCAAAGCCGGCTGCGATAATAATCGGCACCAGGGTAGGCGTTGTCATCAGGATTACGGCAACCGGTGGAAGAAAAAAACCGGCCACAAGCAGAAAGAGATTGATAAACAGCAATAGCATCCATTTGTTCACATCCAGCCCGACAATCCATTCTGCAATACCCTGGGTAATATACAGGCTCGACATCATATAACTGAACAACGCCGCCATACCGATAAT
>JGI861J16260_1000030_pt1 | contig 14358 bp, 12 predicted proteins | sample TiedelARG06_123m_FD_16260 | JGI IMG/M metagenome (IMG submission 16260)
TTAACTCTGCTGATTTACTAAGACTGTATATATTTTATTTTCAACAAGTTGAGTGTAGTCAGGGTTGTTTAAAGCGCTATCCGCCTCCACATCATACACTCTAATAAATCCAGTTATAGTAAGGCAGAGACAGCTAGACAGGAGTTTCTGCATAATCCTGCTTTCGGCGGTTGTAAAAAGATGACCTGCTTATGTCTAACCAGCCAATTATATTAAACGCAGCATAAACATGTAACAGAAAGATACTTTATGGAATTATCTGTAACAGCTATAGCAACAACCCAGGCATCTCTGGAGAACCTGATGGGACACGACCGTCAGGCGTTAGAGGAGTATTTTGCCTCCATTGGGGAGAAATCATTTCGTGCCACCCAGGTTTTGAAATGGGTACATCAGCAGGGTATCTATGATTTTTCTGACATGACCAACCTGAGCAAGTCTCTCAGAACAAATCTAGCCAGCAGGGCGACATTTACAGTGCCGGATATCATTAAGGACCAGGTGTCTGATGATGGTACACGCAAATGGCTTTTGCGGCTGGAGGATGGCAACAGTATTGAAACCGTCTTTATCCCGGAAGCTGGACGAGGCACTTTATGCGTGTCATCACAGGTTGGTTGCGCACTGAATTGCAGTTTTTGTGCAACTGCCAGGCAGGGTTTTAATCGCAATCTCACTTCTGCGGAAATAATCGGCCAGCTGCGACTGGCGAATCAGCTGCTGGTAAGCACGGATAATGACCGTCCCGTTACAAACGTTGTCATGATGGGCATGGGTGAGCCTTTGATGAATTATGATAATGTTGTCAGGGCAATGCAGCTGATGCAGGAAGATTTTGCCTATGGCCTGTCAAAGCGTCGTGTCACCTTGAGTACTTCCGGGCTTTTGCCTGAAATGAAGCAACTGAGCAAGGATTGCGCTGTTAGCCTTGCTGTTTCACTGCATGCAGCAGATGATGAACTGCGCAATGAACTGGTGCCAATTAACCGAAAATACCCGATTAGGGAACTTATGAAGGCATGCCGTGAATATACAAAAGGGCTGCCGCATCAGAAGATAACCTTTGAATATGTCATGCTTGACGGTGTAAACGACTCGGATAACGATGCCAGAAAGCTGGCGAAAATGGTCGGAAATGTACCGTGCAAAATTAACCTGATTCCCTTCAATACATTTGATAACAGTGGTTACAGCAGCTCGTCATTGACGCGCATCAATCACTTTCGCGATATATTAATGCAGAAAGGAATTATGACCGTAACGAGAAAGACACGAGGTGAAGAAATCGATGCGGCCTGTGGTCAGCTGGCGGGAAAATTCACTGATAGAACACGGCGTTCTGAACGTTTGCAACAGGCGCAATTCACGGGTGACATATCTTGAAAGCTATTACCACAATATTATTGCTGTCCCTGCTTACGGGTTGTGTAACGGAAAAAGCCTTCCCCGAGCCTGAAGTACAACCCGCCGCCGATCGATCAGAGATTCACGCGGAACTGGCCGGTAATTATTTGCAACGTGGCCAAATTGAAGTCGCCATTGAAGAAGTCAATAAAGCACTCGATCTCGATAAGAACAATAAATCAGCCAATTACATTATGGCGCTGATTCAGATTAAGTTAAACAAGCCTGAAAATTCAGCGCGCTATTTCAAGAAGGCCATCGCAAAACCAGACCCGTTACCAAGTGCTCAGCATGATTATGCGAACCAGCTGTGTCGCAATGGGAAATACCAGGAGGCTGAGGATATATACCGAGCCTTGCTGGAAAACACACTGTACAAGGCGCGGGCAAGATTGCTGATGAATGTAGGAGCATGCTTCTACAAGCAGGAAAAATACAAGGAAGCTGAAAATGCCATGCGGCAGTCATTGCGAATTAATCCTAATTCGCCGAATGCACTACTGCAAATGACTAAAATCAGCTTTATCAATGGCAAAACTCTGGAAACACGTGGCTGGTATCAGCGCTATTTCCAGCTCGCAAGAGGCAATGCTGAAATCCTCTACATTGCGTACCAGACTGAAAAATCATTGGGTGATAAAAATGCATCTGCAAGTTATGCCTTGAGATTGCGCAGTAACTATCCCAACTCCAGCCACGCAAAAAAGCTGAATTACTAATTATTGAGAAAAATAGCTGTGAACGAAGAGATGTTTCCAAATAAAGATGACCAGGTTCTCGGGCCAGGCAAACTACTGCAAGTCGCACGCGAGGAAAAAAACCTTCGCCCTGAAGATGTTGCATACGAAATACGACTGACACCTTCCCAGGTACTGGCGCTGGAGGAAAATGATTACTCGAGAATGCCGGAAGAAACCTACATCAGGGGATATCTGAGAAATTATGCCAGGCTGGTGGATATCCCTGAAAATGATATTTTAATGGCTTTTGCAAGATTGACGCGCAGCAGTGAGAAAAAACTACAACCGGTGATGCCGGCAAGTGAAAGTGACATCAATAAAGGTGGAAAAGGAATCCGTCTGCTGGCGGTATTCATCATTATCGCCGTCATCGCAGTGAGTGCTGTGTGGGTTCTCGAGCCTTATGACAAACTTATTGGTAAGGATACTGTTGAAAAAACGGCCACACCGGTGGCTGAAGAGAAAACCGTGCTGAAAGAAGTGCCGATTGGTGCCAGCACATTAAACCTCGGTACACCGCCTGACAGTAACGTTTTAGAAGAAACCTCGATAACATCAATAACTGCAGCAGAACCGCTGCCTGTAGATAAACCTGTCACTGTCGTACAGGCTCAACCTGCTGCCAGCGAGGTACAGGAAGCGATAACCACTCCTGTTGAAGCAGTACAGGTTCAACCCGAAACTCAAACTGAAGCAACTAGTCCAACGCAAGCTGCTGAAGCAGTAGAAACAATCGTCGCTGTAGAGACGGCTGAAGCTCCGCAAGCAAATACGACAGCGACTAATGCCATTATAGAGACTGAAATCGGCATACAAGTGGCTGGTGAAGGAACCCTGTCTATAAGTTATGAAAAGGACAGCTGGACAGATGTACGCGATGCTAATGGTAAAAAGTTATTGTATCGAACGGTAAAGAAAGGTGAAAAAATTACCCTCGCCGGCAAGCTACCGATGTCATTGTTCTTTGGCTTCGCGCAGGGAGTCAAGGTTAGCTTCAATGGACAGCAAATTGACGTTCCAGCCTATACCAGAGGGGTATTTGCCCGTTTCACGGTTGGCGAAGCAGTGAATCCGTAAAATCATGTCAAATTCAATTCAGGCTATTCGGGGCATGAATGACCAGCTTCCCGATGAACTTATCTGCTGGCAGCAACTGGAGAGTACAGCCAGTGAAGTTTTCAGGCTATTCGGTTATCGAGAAGTTCGTTTGCCTGTGGTTGAGAAAACCGAGCTCTTCGCTCGTTCAATCGGGCAGGCAACTGACATAGTAGAAAAAGAGATGTATACCTTCCAGGGCCGCAATGGAGATCAACTGTCACTGAGGCCTGAAGGAACCGCCGGTGTTGTCCGGGCGATGCTGCAGCATGGTTTACTTCACAACGCGATACAGCGGATCTGGTACACAGGACCGATGTTTCGCCATGAACGTCCGCAAAAAGGCCGTTATCGGCAATTTCACCAGATTGGTGTCGAAGCCTATGGCATGGCAGAAGCTGACCTCGATGTTGAAGTTATTTCTCTGACCTGGCAGTTATGGAAACAACTCGGACTGACCGGGGCACAACTGGAGATCAATACGCTCGGAACTGCAGAATCCAGAAAAATTTACCGTTCAGCACTGGTTGATTTTTATCAGTCTAACCGGGACAGTCTCGATGAAGACTCGCTGCGACGCCTGGAAAAAAATCCATTACGTATTCTAGATAGTAAAAACGCTGCAGTGATTGAGTTAAACAGGAATGCGCCGGATATTCTTGATTACCTGGATGATGAGTCCAGTGACCATTTTCAGCGCGTGCAATTGCTGCTGGATAAGATTGGAATCAGCTACATCCGAAACCCTAAACTGGTTCGTGGACTTGATTATTACAGTAGAACTGTATTTGAATGGACGACAGACAAACTAGGTGCGCAGAGCGCCATCTGCGGTGGCGGACGATATGACGATCTGGTTGAGAAGCTCGGTGGCAAACCAGCACCGGCAGCCGGATTCGCCATTGGTATGGAACGGCTCATTGAGTTGATGAAAATCGAGCAGCTATGCCAGGCTGAAAAAAGACAGGACATCTATATCGTTCAGACTTCAGATACTGCACTAAACCTTGGCACGACGTTGGCGATGGAGTTACGTGATGCAGGATTTTCAGTAACAGGAAATGTAGGTGACACGAGTTTCAAAAGCCAATTGAAAAAAGCCAACCGCTGCAATGCTCGATTGGCGCTGATAATAGGCGACGATGAGTTGCAAACTAGTACAATTTCTGTAAAAAAGCTTGATGATGGTGAACAATTTTCAGTATCCCGGGATAATTTGTTAGCTGAAGCCAGCAAATATCTCGCAAAAACGGAGTAATAACAGTGGATCTTAATCTCGTAGAAGATGACGAACAGGAAAAAGCCAGAAAGTGGTGGAAGGAAAATCGTGCACCCATTATTTCTGGCGTGGTTCTCGGATTATCAATAATCATAGGCTTTAACTGGTGGAATGCCTATAAAACAAGCAGAGGAGAAGCCGCATCAGTTCTTTATCAGGAAATGATACAGAACGATGCTGATGCTAATAGAGTAGCCGTTACAGCCAGTGAAGTGGGCCAGCAGATTATCGATGAATACGGTGACACAGCCTATTCAGGTAAAGCAGCCCTGATACTGGCCAGGATTGCCTATGACAATAAAGATATTGACGGCGCACGCGAAAAGCTTAACTGGGCAATCGAAAACTCCAAGCAGTTTGAAACCCTCCACACAGCAAGGTTAAGGCTTGCAAGCATATTGATGGTTGAAAAGAATTTTGAGGAAGCCCTGGATCTGCTCAGTGTAGAAAATATGCAGGGATTTGAGTCGCATTATTATGAGATGCGGGGAGATATATATCTCAGCCTTGAGCAATCAGACAGGGCACGTGATGCCTACCGCGCTGCCATAGACGGGCTGTCGCCTGGCTCAATGTACGAACCGGTTTTGAAAATGAAGCTGGATGCGATCTCTACTGGCAGCACGTCATGAAATCAAGGGTCCTCTTTTTAATCACTGTCCTGATATTCCTTAGTGGATGTTCAATGTTTGGGGGCAAGAAAGAGGTGAATCCACCGACAAAACTTGAGCCTTATTCGGAAAGAATCAAACTAAACAGGGTATGGAAGGCATCAAGTGGAAAAATCACTAAAAACAACCGCCAGATACAACCGATTCTTGTCGATACCATCCTCTATACAGCATCCTCAGAAGGTGTGATTACTGCCTTCGATGCAGATACAGGCAAGAAACAATGGAGCAGAAAACTGAAGCTGACTCTCTCTGCAGGAGTTGGCTATGGAGATGGCCTTCTGATTGCCGGGACTGAAGATGGCGAAGTTATCGCGTTATACGCAAGCAACGGCAATCCTGCATGGGTTGGAGATGCAAAGAGGAGTGTTTCAGCCAGCCCGGAAGGTGGCCAGAATGTTGTCGTGGTTCCCACGGCACAGGACAAGCTCATCGGCCTGTCAGCGACCGATGGCTCACTGCTCTGGTCTTTATCGGAATCCACACCTCGCCTGCTGCTAAGGGGCAGAGGGCGACCATTAGTCATTAGTGATGTGGTTCTGGCCGGATTTGACAANGGTAAAATGATGCTGATTCGACTGGATAATGGACAGCGCCTGTGGGAAGTGAGAGTTGGAGATGCCATCGGCAAAACTGAAATCGAAAGGCTGACGGATGTAGATGCAAGACCAATTCTTATAGGGGAAACGGTATATACCGCTGCCTATCAGTCCAGAATCATTGCCATCGATGCCCCCTCTGCAAAAATGATATGGGAAAATGAAATTTCCACGAATAAGGATATGGATGTAGATGAAAAGTATTTGTATGTGGTTGGTGAGGGCGATATTGTTTATGCAGTGGATCGTAACAGCGGTGAAATCGCCTGGGAGCAGGATAAACTTGCGTACAGAATGCTGAGCCCCCCTGCAGTCATAGGCAATCATATAATGGTAGGTGACAGTGAGGGCTATATCCACATTATTAATTCCGCCACTGGAGAGATAGAAGGACGGGAAAAAGTGGGTGATGTATTTCTTTCCCAGCCTGTCACACGTGGCCAAACAGCCTGGATCCAGACTCTTGATGGTGATGTTATCGCCTGGCAGCTATCCGAATAGCAGAATTATAGAAATTTAATCCATGAAACCTGTTATAGCCCTGGTAGGACAGCCCAATGTAGGCAAGTCTACCTTGTTCAATCGTCTGACGCGTAGTCGTGATGCACTGGTCGATGGCCAGCCGGGTATTACTCGAGATCGAATCTATGGCAATGCCCGTGTTAACAACAGGTCCTTTATCATTATAGATACCGGTGGACTGGATGACGGCCCTGATCCACTGCAAACAAAGATGTCGGGGCAAACCTGGGATGCTGCTGATGAGGCCGATGCAGTTATTTTCCTGGTTGACGGCCGTGCAGGATTGTCCTCACTTGATGACCGTATTCTCGCCCGCCTGAGAAAGCTGGGTAAACGTGTCACACTGGCCGTTAACAAAACTGAAGGTCTTGACACGGATCAGCGCATGTCCGATTTTTATGCCCTCGGCCTTGGTCAGCCAATACCCATTTCTTCTGCCCATGGGCAGGGCGTTTCAGTGCTGATGGGAAATGTGCTGGATGATTTCCCATTGCCGAGCACAGATGAGGAAACTGATTCTGGACCGGTGATTGCTGTCATCGGTCGCCCCAATGCAGGTAAATCCACTCTCATCAATGCCTTGCTCGGTGAGGAACGGGTTGTCGTTTTTGATCGGCCGGGCACAACCCGGGACAGTGTAAAAATACCCTTTAACAGAGAAGGTAAGGATTACATCCTGATTGATACTGCTGGCGTCAGGCGCCGCGGAAAAGTCGATGAGAAAATCGAAAAATTTTCTGTCATTAAAACATTGCAGGCGATTGATCAGGCCAATGTTGTTCTGATGATGCTCGATGCAAAAAGAGAGATTAGCGACCAGGATGCGACACTCGCCAGTTATGCCATAGAGCAGGGCAAGGCAATGGTTGTCATCGTCAACAAGTGGGATGGTCTGAGTCCTGACAAGCGAATCAGAATAAAGGATGACATCGATCGCAAGTTAATGTTCCTGCAGTTTGCAGAACTGATCTATATTTCAGCTTTGCATGGAACAGCGGTTGGCAACATATTTCCAGCAGTTGAGCGTGCCTATGATGCAGCAATGAAGGACCTCCCTACCTCTTTTCTTACCCGAATCCTTGAAAAAGCAGTAGAACAAACACCTCCTCCGATGATTTCCGGGCGTCGCATGAAACCCAAGTTTGCCCACCAGGGAGGCCATAACCCGCCAGTTATTGTGCTTCATGGTAACCAGCTTGAGAAACTACCGGGTTCCTATCGACGCTACCTGATTAATACCTTTAGAAAAGCCGCTAAATTGCAGGGCACGCCGATACGTCTCCAATTCAGATCTGGTAGCAATCCCTTTGAAGGAAGGCCTTTCGGGAAAATCCGGAAACGTAGGAAAGGACATTAATAAATTGCCGGAAGTCATTAATTATTTTATGAAATTGGCTGAACAGATTGACATTCACAGTTGAGTCAACTAGATTTATTGATATAAACGCATAAGATTCGTCAAAACGTATTTTAATCGAAAGTATCGATATCGAAATGGATCAGATAGGTAACACATCAATCGGCGCAAAACAGAAGGAAATGCTGATCGTCATGACGGCACTTCTGTACACTGAGCAGAATAATCTGCTGTCACAGTCGCAGATGCGAGACGCGAAACAAAGTCTGCAAGCCCTGTTTCTGCGCACCAGTGGCGAAGAAACAATGTTGCGCAAACTTATAGAAATTCTTCGTTTCAACGAGGAAATGCACACTGCTTTCAGCGATCTGTCCAAAATAAGTACCCGAATTCAAAGCAGTACTGAGATCATCGCCAGAAAAGTCTCCTATTTGCGCAGTTATTTCGACAGACTCAAAGTAACACCTCAGGAAAGCGCGGATTTCTTTTCACCCTTCATGAACTTTACTCATCAGTTTTTACTCAAGGTGAAGACATTTAATGCCAGCATGACAGAGTTCCTCGAAATAAAGGAAGTTGAGTCGAGGCGTTCAAATGAATACCGGATTGCAAAAGAAGCCAGTGTACGGCTGAAAAAAAGGCTGGCAGGTACCCTTGGTAATGACCCGCAGTCTGAAGTTGAATCAACTATCAAAGATGAAGTCATTCAGACCTTTGATCATGCGGAAGCAAGAAACAATCTATCTATGGTACAGCGGGAAGCAAAACTTAAGGAAAGAGAGATAGATGAACTGCTGGAAGAAATTAACGCAATGTGCCAGCAGGCGATGAACCCAACCATGCGCGAGGTGAAGGAAAGGGAGGTACTAATCAGGGAAGATTATGATGATGTATTCACACTTTTCGTCACCGCGCTGCAAAAACATCGCCGTTTGGGAAAAATCAAGGATTTCCTGATGGACTATTTTAAGCTCTATCAGCGCGCCTACGGCATGTTTCGCCTGGACTTCAACAGCTTTAAGAAAGCTGTCACCATGATGTCAACGAATTCACAGCAGTATTTTGAAGACAAAAACGAAGACTACGACATACGTGAAAAACGTGAAAAACTGAAAAAACTTGAAGCTGTCATTAATTTCCTCGAAGTTGCAGCAAGAATGGTGCGTGAGGAGAGCGAACTGAATTATCAGAAGCTCAGCAAAAAGCTATCCGAATTAATCGACCAGTCTGATAGCAACTGGCGCGATATTTCCCAGGACCTTCTGGTAGCCAAGGTTTCTGCCGAAGCAGAAATGAGCACCACTATTTAGTCAAATTAGCGGGTTAGCATTTACCTGTTTGCGTTGCGTAATCTGATCACCCGGTCCGTTGAATATTTTATTCTGACTTTTGTTTTTCCGGCAGGAACAACATTGGATCTACTCTGGCCTGATTGAGGCTAAGGCTCCAGTGCAGATGTGGACCTGTAACTCTTCCAGTTTTCCCTATTTCTCCAATTTTATCGCCGCGTTTTAACTGGTCTCCCTTTTTAACAGCAATCTTGCTCATGTGATTCATCATGCTGATCATGCCCTGGCCATGATCAATAAAGACTGTCATGCCATTGAAATAGTAATCCCCAGTATCAATAATTACACCATCAGAGGGCATCACAATATCAGTCCCCTCAGGTGCCGCAATGTCGATGCCACTATGTGGATTGCGCGGTTGATCATTGAAAAAACGCCGAAGGCCAAATGGGCTGCTGAGTGGGCCGTCAACCGGCCAGGACAGGTCGACTGAAACATCCGTATCCCGCCAGATCTTGAATAATTTGCCCATATGCTTCTTTTCTGTCTTTATACGGGCTAGTTGTTCCTTGTCTGGTGACACGTACTTTTTTTGTTTCATTTTGATCCGTTGTTCCGGGTACGTTTTTGGCGTTATCTTGATAGGCACTTCTTTATTGGTTGTGCTGTCTTTACCGATTTGATAACTAACAATGTAATTGCCGGGTAGTGTCTTTAATGACACACCCACGAGCCCTTTCCATTGACCATCCTGTTCTATGACGAGGATATTTTTCGACCCGTATCGGGCGCGGGGCTTAGGGGAAGATGAGGCACCAAGGTCAACCATGGTTACCCCGCCGGGCACAGAAGATCCGCTAAATGAAGTTGCCGATGCAATATCAGCGACACTGAAGCAAATCAGCAGGACAATAAGCTGCATAAGGGATATGTTGTGAAAATTGTTAGTCATTTTTATTCCTGTGTAATCGAATTATTTTACAGTGTAAATAGCCATTATGCAGATTAGCCTGCAGTTCATCTCCAACATTCACCTGTTCAACTGAACTCACAATTTTATTCTCACCGGGGATTTGCAACGTGGCAAACCCCCTTGCAAGAGTCTGTAGTGGACTGAGAGCCTGCAGGGCATATGCCTGTTTCTCCAATTGGCCATTCTGTAATTGTAATAACTCAGGCATTCTATTGGTCAGCCGTTTTTTGAGTCCAGACAGTTTAATAGCGTTATTCTGTATATTTTTTTCTGGTTGTAAATGTGAAATTTGCTGATGTTTGATGGCATAAGCATAATTTGCCGAAGAAACATTCTTTTTAATACCCCTATGCAGGCGATGCTGCAGATTCAGACAGTGCAACGAACGTTGATCGAGTGTTTTCTGTGGACTGTGAATGCGAGACTGCAAGCCCGACAACTGCACAGCTTTATCTTTTATCACCCTGTCGGAAATTCGAAAGAATCTTGCAGATAACATAGCGTAGCGGTATTTATTCTGCTCGGCATGCTGTTTGAATGCGTTCAGTCTTGCCAGCAACAGGTCCAGTTGCTGGCTCAGTGATTGATACTGCTGGTTCACTACATTGTATAACCTTAGATGCAGGCTATTGCACATCCTGGTTAAATGCACCTTGTCCGGTGAAAGCATCTCAGCCGCAGCTGAAGGTGTAGCGGCTCGTGCATCGGCAACCAGATCGCTAATACTGAAATCAGTCTCATGACCAACTGCAGAGACAACGGGTATAGAACAGTTATATATTGCCCTGGCAACTATCTCCTCGTTAAAGGGCCACAGGTCTTCCAGAGAACCTCCCCCGCGCGCGACAATCAGCACATCACACTCCTTGCGCAAATCGGCTGTGCCAATTGCCGTTACCAGTGATTCAGCTGCCCTGTCACCCTGAACAAGAGCAGGATAGACAAGGATTGGGATAGAGGGATAACGACGTTTAAAAACTGAAATAATGTCGTGAATTGCCGCACCGGTTGAAGATGTAATGATACCGACCCGGCGCGGCAACGGCGGCAACGCGCTTTTCTGTGATAACTCAAATAAACCTTCTGCAGCGAGACGGGCCTTTAATTGTTCAAAGCGCTTTCTCAGCAGGCCTTCACCCGATCCGACAACTGAGCGGACTATGAGCTGAAAATCACCACGCTGTTCATAGAGACTCACTCTGGCAGAAAGTATGACCTGCATACCATCTGCCAGCTTTATATTAGAGAGACGAGCACTATTTTTGAAGAATACACAGCGCAGCTGGGCGAATTCATCTTTGAGATTGAAATACTGGTGACCTGATGCAGGACGGATGAGACCGGATATCTCGCCTTCTACCTGGATATTGACATAACTGGCTTCGAGTAAGCTCTTAACTTCCTTCGTCAGCAGGGAAACGGTGTAGGTGGAATTGCCAGTGAGCATAAAGAAACGGGTTTTGAATAAATAAAAAAGCCGGGCATCGCCCGGCTTTAGTGTAATGCTTCAGAATAACTTAGTAGTGTGGCTTTGCATTTTTCTGAGCATCGGCCTGCATTCCTGCCATTTTAATCTCACCGTTGACTTTTTTCATCAGCTTGTCTGCCTGTGCCTTATCGCCAGCCGTGTAGGCTTTTTTGGCATCTTCAAGGAACTTACCTGTGTCACGCCATAGTGCATCGTTTTTCTTCAGGTCTTTCATTCCTGCTTCAGCAGAAGCAACCTGTTTATTCCATGCATCATCAGCAGCCTTGGAACTACCTCCTGACGAGGCACATGCGCCTACAGCAAATATAGATGTGGCAAAGGCTACAAGTAAAAGTCTCTTCATAATTTGGTATCCTCTCAATATGGTTCAAAATTTATATTTATGTCCTCTAATCATCAACAATATTAGAGTGTCCGTCAAGTAGTATGCGGTGAAAATTTATCTGGAATTTAAAAAAAATCTGAATAGACTGAATTTTCCTCTAAAGGCAGGTTTACCAGCAAACTATCAATCTGTATAATTCCGCGATGGAAATTACAGAACAAGCTCTTACCTTCGATGATGTCCTGCTGCTGCCTGCTCGCAGTGATATTCTGCCCCGTGACGCCGACTTAAAAACACGGCTTACACGTAATATTGACCTCAATATTCCTCTGATTTCAGCCGCCATGGATACGGTTACCGAGTCACGTCTCGCTATTGCCATAGCACAGGAAGGTGGCATCGGAATTATTCATAAAAATATGAATGCAGAGATGCAGGCAAACGAGGTTCGCAAGGTAAAAAAGTATGAAAGCGGTGTCATCACTGACCCGTATACCGTCAGCCCCGGCACCAGCATTCGTGATGTGATGGAACTTACCAAGGAAATTGGAATATCCGGAGTGCCCGTAGTTGATGGCCCGGACCTTGTAGGTATAGTCACCGCCAGGGACCTGAGATTTGAGACGCACATGGATGACCCGGTCTCCAGTATGATGACGCCAAAAGAACGGCTGGTCACCGTCAAAGAAGGGGCAAGTAAAGATAAAATAATCTCCCTGCTGCACAAACACCGTATTGAGAAGATATTGGTGGTAAATGATGACTTCCAGCTGCGCGGTATGGTTACCGTTAAAGATATCCAGAAAGCGACAGACAAACCCCAGGCCTGTAAGGATGACCAGGGACGCCTGCGCGTCGGTGCTGCAGTTGGTACTGGCGCTGACACTGAGGACCGTGTAACGGCACTTGCAGAAGCCGGTGTTGATGTCATTGTCGTTGATACGGCGCATGGCCATTCTAAAGGTGTACTTGAGAAAGTTGCCTGGGTAAAAGCAAACTTCCCGCATATTGAAGTCATCGGTGGAAATATCGCCACCGCGTCAGCCGCACTGGATCTTGTAAAAGCGGGTGCAGACTGTGTAAAAGTAGGCATTGGCCCCGGTTCTATCTGTACGACACGCATTGTTGCAGGTGTCGGTGTGCCACAGATTACCGCAGTGAGTAATGTTGCCAATGCCCTTAAAGGTACGGGCATTCCACTGATTGCTGATGGCGGGATTCGTTATTCCGGCGATATGGCCAAGGCCATTGCAGCAGGTGCTCATTCAATTATGGTTGGCAGTATGCTGGCCGGCACGGAAGAAGCGCCGGGCGAAATTGAACTGTACCAGGGCAGGTCCTATAAATCGTATCGTGGGATGGGTTCACTGGGCGCCATGGCACAGGGTTCCAGTGACCGCTATTTTCAGGAAAACACGGCAAATGTAGATAAATATGTCCCTGAAGGCATAGAAGGTCGCGTTCCTTTCAAAGGCGCAATGACAAGTATTGTTCACCAGATGCTGGGCGGTCTGCGCTCCAGTATGGGTTATACCGGCTGCAGGACAATCGAAGAAATGCGTGAAAAACCTCAATTTGTCAGGGTAACCGGTGCTGGTATGGCAGAAAGTCATGTGCATGATGTTACGATAACCAAAGAAGCACCCAATTACCGTTCCTAACATATCCTCTCAGTAGCGAGCACTCCTTCAACATGAGTAATAATATTCATTCTGACAGGATTCTCATCCTCGACTTCGGATCTCAATACACTCAGCTAATTGCCCGACGCGTGCGTGAAGCAGGCGTCTATTGCGAGATCTTTCCGTACGATGTTGATGAGATTCACATCAGGGAATTTTCAGCTAAAGGTTACATTCTGTCCGGAGGTCCGGAAAGTGTTACCGACGGCGATACACCCAAGGCAAGCGAGCTGGTGTTTGACTCAGGTATGCCAGTACTGGGGATTTGCTATGGCATGCAAACCATGGCCGCTCAGCTGGGGGGAGAAGTAGAAACTTCTCCGCACCACGAATATGGCTATGCGCAGATACGCGCGCGCGGTCACTCAACTCTGCTTCGGGACATTGAAGACCATACATCAACCGAAGGGTATGGTTTGCTTGATGTCTGGATGAGTCACGGTGACCGGGTAGTCAGCTTACCGCCGGGCTTCTCTGCAATCGCCACAACTGATAATGCACCGCTGGCAGGCATGGCAGATGAATCAAGGCATTATTACGGCGTACAGTTTCATCCTGAAGTAACACACACACGCCAGGGTGACCGGATTCTCGCGCGTTTTGTACATGATATTTGTGGTTGTGCTGCATTATGGAATCCGGCAAATATTATTGATGAGAGCATTCATAACATACGGCAGCAGGTCGGTGATGATGAAGTATTGCTCGGTCTTTCCGGTGGAGTCGATTCTTCCGTGGTTGCCGCCTTATTGCACAAGGCCATTGGTGATAAATTAATCTGTGTCTTTGTCGATAATGGCCTGCTCCGCCTGCATGAAGGCGATCAGGTCATGGCTACGTTCGCTGAGCATATGGGCGTGCGGGTCATTCGAGTCAATGCAGAGGATCGTTTCCTCTCAGGACTGGCAGGTGAGAACGACCCGGAGAAAAAAC
>JGI861J16260_1000031_pt1 | contig 14288 bp, 18 predicted proteins | sample TiedelARG06_123m_FD_16260 | JGI IMG/M metagenome (IMG submission 16260)
GGGAGTTGCCTGGCCGACTTTCAGATCGGCACGAGCACCGGCAACATTAAAGTATCGCAGCGCGGTGAAACGAAAAGCATCCTCAATATCCGGACGGTTTGACAGATCTTTTAACATCCATTCAGTCATCAGTTTAGAGCGGCCATAGGCGTTAATCGGTGCAGTATCCGTCTGCTCTGTGGCTGGTTGTTCATCAGGGATGCCGTAGACAGCCGCAGTGGATGAGAAGACGAATTGATTTACTCCGCTACTAATGCAGGCCTCGAGAAGGTTGCGAGAATTTTGAGTGTTGTTTCGGTAGTATTTCAGTGGATCAGTGACTGACTCAGGGACCACGATATGACCCGCAAAGTGGATAACTGTATCAACTTGATGCTCACGCATTAGCTGTGAAGTCAGATCAATGTCGCCAGCATCACCTTCAACCAGCACGGCTTCTTCCGGTACTGCCCAACGGTGGCCGGAATAGAAATTGTCAATGACAACTACTTTTTCCCCGGATTCCACGAGTTGACGGCATGTATGTGAGCCGATATATCCGGCACCTCCTGTTACAAGTATGGACTTAGTCATTAATTCGTTCCTTGTTGCGTTCCATTATTTGTTGTTGCAGCTGTTGCCAGACTGTCGCTGGTTCTACGGTCTGGTAGCAGGCTGGATTAACTGCAGACTCTTTAGTGTAAGTGCATTCCCGCCTCAGGCAGGGTGCACAAGCAAAATCAGCCCTTAACTGTACCTGATATTGCCCCCTGGTTCCGGTTAGCGAAGGATCAGTTGAACCATATATGGACACGGCAGGTAATGACAGTGCTGCTGCAAGGTGGCCTAGTCCGGTGTCGACGGCAACTGCCCCGGCTGAACAGGAAAGCAGTGCTGCAATCTCATTCAAATCCATCGCAGGTGACACCAGTGCCAGATCATTCATCTTTGCTAGCCTTTCTGCTCGCGCCCGTTCTTCTTCGTTACCCCAGGGCAGCTGTACCTGGAATCCATGCTCCGTTGCCAATTCTACCAGTTCTTGCCAGTACCGCTCTGGCCAGTGCTTGCTTTGCCAGGTCGTACCATGCAGGAACACCAGTTGCCGCGACGCGATGTCCGGGTCTTCAGTATAGATTCCGTAATCAGCGGGATATGCGGGCAATGGGTAATCAAATGTTTTGGCAAACAGTTGCCGTATTCGATCAATCGCATGTTTGTCCCTGTTGACGTGATGCGTAATATCATAACTCAATGCCACAAGCCCCTCTCGCGCAGAAGATCGATCAAAGCCATGAGAGGTACTTTTCACCATTCGTGTCAGCCAGGCACTTTTAAACAGTCCTTGCGCATCGATGACCAGATCATAGTCAGCGGCATGGATGCGGTGTTTGAATTCATGCCACTGATGACGCGTCTGTTTTGACAGTGGAGATTTTCGCCAACGCCGCAGGGCAACTGGGATAACCTGGATGACGGCATGATGCCATGATGGAATCGGTGAGAAAGCTTCTTCCACAACCCAGTCAAAATGTATATCAGGGATCGCCTGCCGTGCATCTGTAAGTGCTGGCAGGGCATGCACGACATCACCGAGTGAGGAGGTTTTGATTATCAGTACACGCATAGTACTTGAGATAATAATCTACGTGGAGTCATCAACATAGTCTGCGGCTTCAGTAATTTCATTCTCACTAAAAACGCGAATTCCATTCTGACGCAGTAGATGTGCGGTGACACCTTCCCCGGAAACCAGCTTACCGCTAAAATTGCCATCGGGTACCTGTGTTGATCCACAGGACGGACTGTTCTGTTTTAAAATTGCAACCTTGATATGGTGTTGTCGACATAGCATCAATGCGTGCTGTGCACCGCTAAGAAAAAAGCGACTGACATCTTCATTTTCTTTCGTAGTTACATGTCCCTTGCCTGCTAGCACGTCATTCGCCGTACCCTGGATTTCAGCAGCAGGCCTTGGTACTGGCAGGCCGCCGCAGACTTCAGGGCAGACTGGTACCAGCCTGCCTTCATTATTCCACAGGACAAGTGTCGAGTTTTTTACCAGTTTTGACTGTCCGTCAAAGCGCACTGGCTGACCCAGCAGGCAGGCGCTGATAAGAATTTTTGTTGCCGGATCAGTCATTAATCCAGCTAAACCATTGCTGATAAAGATCCTCGCTGGAGGCCGCCACTGCGGAACGCGGTTCAAGCTCGGCATTGAAGCCAGTGTCGCCCTGCAATGTTGATGCAACACCGCCCGCCTCCTTCAGGATCAACCAACCGGCTGCGTAATCCCAGAGCTTTTGTTTTCCATGCAGGTATATCTGACCTCGTCCGGCAGCTAACCAGGCCCAGTCCAGGGCAACGGAACCAAAGCTTCGCTGCGAGGCATAAGGTGCACCTGTTGCTATGCGTGATGCCAAATCCGGAGCGAGCCTCTTGAAGTCTATAATTGCAGTACAGGGAGACAATGTTTTATGCGCTGCAGTTGATGTATCAAGGATCTTCTCATTGAGAAATGCTCCCTTGCCACGAACAGCAGAAAAACATTCATCACGACTCGGATCGTAGACAATGGCAACAGTGGGTTGGCCGTTTTCGATCAATGCCAGTGAAATGCTGAAGAAAGGTATGCCCGATGCAAAATTACTGGTGCCATCGACGGGATCAAGACACCAGAAACTGGTTTTTCCATTGGCGATAATTTCCGCCTGCTGCTGTTCCGGCATTTCCTCGCCGAGTACAGCGCTGTTTGGGTATAAATCCAGCAGGGCCTGTTGCAATCGTTTCTGCACACTTAGGTCTGCCTCAGTGATGAAACTGCCATCCTGTTTATAGGAGAATGCTGTATGTTGAAAACGAGGCAGCAGTTCGTCCCTGCCTGCGTCAATGACTAGTTGTTTCACTAATGAAATGTCGATGATTGATGATCCTGGCATCAGCTGATTGGTACCCTGTAGTTTTTATCATTCATCATATGCGCTGTAAGTAATGGTATCGCCGTTTGTTACGAAAAATTGCACAGCATCGATGAACGAAAGTTTGTTAAATGATGTTTTTTATTTCTCGATCTCGGCCCAGAGATCATGTGCATTATGCCCAGTAATCTTAGCACGGACTATATCGCCGGCCTTCAGGTCGTCATTTCCTTCAATGAATACCATACCGTCAATTTCTGGTGCATCGCCTTTGCTGCGACCTATAATACCTTCTTCATCCCTGCCATCAATTATGATTTCTTCAATATTCCCTACACGTTCCGCCAGTTTTTGTTCTGAGATTTCTTCCTGCAGCTGCATGAATCGTTGTAGTCGATCCTGTTTGATTTCTTCATCTACCGGGTTGGGCAGTTCATTGGCCGTCGCGCCGTCAACGGGCGAATAGGCAAAGGCGCCAACGCGGTCAAGCCGTGCTGTTTCGAGAAATCCCAATAGTTCTTCGAACTGTTGTTCAGTTTCACCCGGGAAGCCGACAATGAAGGTACTGCGTAATGTGATATCCGGGCAGATGTCACGCCACTTTTCTATGCGGCGTAACACATTCTCAGCATTTGCTGGTCGTTTCATTGCCTTCAGGATATCGTAATTGGCGTGCTGCAGAGGCACATCAAGGTAGGGCAGAATGGTTCCGTCAGCCATCAGGGGAATGACCTCGTCGACATGCGGATAGGGATAAACATAGTGCAGCCTTACCCAGGCGCCCAGCTCACCGAGTGCAGAAGATAATTCGAGAAAACGGGTTTTCAGGGGTTTGCCGTGCCAGAAATCATTGCGGTAACGGGTATCCAGGCCATAGGCACTGGTATCCTGGGAAACCACCAGCAGTTCGCGCACCCCTGCACTGATCAGCCCTTCTGCTTCATCCATCACCGCAGCTACCGGGCGACTGACCAGGTCACCACGCAGTGAAGGGATGATGCAAAAAGTACAGCGATGATTGCAGCCTTCCGAGATTTTCAGGTAGGCATAATGTCGTGGAGTAAGTTTAATGCCACCGGGGGGGATCAAGCTCAGTTTCGGGTCAGTATCCGGTGGCAGATGCCGGTGAATCGCTGTCATAACCTCATCGGCAGCATGTGGGCCGGTGACTGCAAGCAGATCGGGAAAGGCCTTTTCAACAACCCCCTGTTTTGCCCCGAGGCATCCTGTAACAATGACTTTGCCATTTTCGTTTAGGGCCTCGGAAATCGCCTGCATTGATTCTTCTACTGCATCATCTATAAATGCACAGGTATTGATAACAACGACATCCGAGCTTTTGTAGTCAGGCTGGATGGCATAGCCTTCGGCACGCAGGCGGGTGATAATCTGTTCAGAATCAACCAGTGCCTTGGGGCAGCCGAGACTGATAAAGCCGATAGAGGGTATAGAGTGGGACATGAGCCTTCCAGTGTGAGGAGCAGTTGTTAGCTGCGGTTTTGATGGGGCCTATTTTATGTTAAAAGTAGCGAACTATAAAATCCGACACAAATCACTGAGATTACCTTGAAAATACCATCGTTACCGATAATTGTTGCAACTTTGTTGCTACTTCCGGCAATTGCCAGCTGCTCAGAATCACCCAGTGACAATACAGTTACACACTCTTCATCTTCAAAAACGCCTTCAGGTGCATCTTATTACAGTACAGCTCACAGTATAAAGGGGCAGCGCATTCAGGACTATGAAACTGCGCGCAAGGTGTTCTGGAGAAAGCTTTATAACGATGGTGGAAGTACACTCTATTGCGAGCAGCAATTGGGTTCCGGTTATAACAAGGGCATTAATATCGAGCATGTATTCCCAGCTTCATGGATAGCGTACAGTTTGCGCTGCGGGAAACGTCACCAGTGCCGGTCGAATAGCAGGGAATTCAACCTCATCGAAGCCGATCTGCATAACCTTTATCCTTCACGCACTGATGTCAACAAAGCACGCAGTAATTACCCGTTTACGGTCATTCGCGGAGAGCAGCGCCAATTCGGCAGCTGTGATTTTGAGTTTGATGAGCGAGCGCGAACGGCTGAACCTTCACCTGAGGCACGCGGACGCATTGCTCGTGCGATGTTGTATATGAGTGATGAATATGATCTATATCTTAAGAAAAAGCAGAAGTCGCTATACCAGGCGTGGGATGGAAAATATCCCCCTGATCAGGCCGAGTACAGAAGAAACGAACGTGTTGAACAAATACAGGGAAATCGCAATCCATACATTGATAAACATAGAGACTAGCAAGTGACAAAAATACCAACTCCTGACATTCTAATACCAATTAAAAATATGACCTAAATCAAGGAATCTGCAGCTCTATATTTTTATACTGTTATTGACGACAGGTGTCTTACCTTATCGTTTATTTCTTAGGAGAGCAGTGTATGTCCGATCCGAAGAAGAAATCCTCCTTTTTTTCCCGTAAGTTTTTTTTAGGCACTACCATTGCCGGCGCTTTGTTCTTTATGTTGATGGGCATTATTTTCCTTGGCGGTTTCAACACAGCGATGAAGGTGACCAGCACGACAGAATTCTGCAATTCCTGCCATTCAATGAAGCAAAACATCTATGATGAATATATTCATACTGCTCATTACAGAAACAGGAGTGGTGTGCAGGCTTCGTGTTCTGACTGCCATGTTCCTGATCCCTGGATACACAAGACGGTGCGTAAGATTAAATCTACCAAAGAAGTTTTAGACACAATGCGGGGAGTTATTAATACACCGGAGAAGTTTGAGCAGCTCCGTATGCAGATGGCCAGTCGCGTCTGGGAGACAATGAAAGCGACAGATTCCAGGGAGTGCCGGAGTTGCCACAATGTTGATGCTATGGATTTATCAGCTCAAAGTGATGGCGCTAATGAACGTCACCAGAAATGTGTAACTGGCGACAAAACGTGTATTGATTGCCACAAAGGGATTGCCCATACGTTACCGAAAGAATTTCTTGAGCAGGAGCACGAGCGGTTTGTGCTTGAAGAAACACCCTGTGATGATTGTCACGTTGATCTTGATATATAAATTAATTTAGTTGTCTGTTTGCAGGCAGATTGATGTCAATCTGCTGATTTTTCGAGCTTTCTATAAGAAGTAGTTCTAAGTATAAGGATCAACGGTTGCAAAATGGCCTATCGTGAGGATTTTCTACACTACTGACGATGCTGTTGACGAGGTCATTCAGCTCCTGCGTTGTAATAACTCCGAGAATACGATTTAGCACTTTTGGGTCAACAGAAGCATAAATAGTTTCACCGCTCTGTAGTGAAATAGTTATTGCTGCAACATCTTTTTCTGCGCCTTCACCGTCCTCTATCAGAAGTTCTTCTGCATTTTCCATCAATTCGTCGTAGTTTGTTTCAATCTTATCTTCAATGTCTTCACCCATATCTTCCGGTACAGCAACAATCATTCCCATAGTGTCATTCTGCTCAACATGCGGAATATCAAGTGATTCAAGGTACTGGAGAAATTGTCTTCGTGGTCCGTCATGGAAAAAGATGTATTCGAGCATTGTTATAGAGCCTGAAAGTAAAGCTGATTAAAAAAAAGCATCCTGTTACGAGTAAAAGCTTATCAAAAAAGCGGTTTGCTGTAACGCTGCGATAAAGCAATAATGTGTATTACAAATCTGTATCACATCACCTCTTGCTGAAAAATATGTTGCTGCTATGAAATGGTCAATTCTTGATAAGAAACTGCTTTACCGAGGTTTCTTCACACTGAAAAGCTTTGATTTAAAGCATGATTTATTTGATGGCGGAGTAAGTAAACTGCTGGTACGCGAACTGCTCGATAGAGGGCAGGCAGCGGCAGTCCTTCCCTACGACCCGGTGCGTGATGAAGTGGTACTGATTGAACAGTTTCGCATCGGTGCCTGCGATGATCCGTCGGGGCCCTGGCTGATTGAAGTTATTGCCGGGCTGCGGGAGCCTGGTGAAAACGTTGATGCCCTGATCCATCGCGAAGCGATGGAAGAAGCTGGGTGCACTATTGGCGATCTGCTTCATCTATTCCATTATTATTCGAGCCCCGGTGGCAGCAACGAAGAGATTGATCTGTATCTCGCGCGCACCGACACCACTGGACTTGGCGGCATCTGCGGGCTGGATGAAGAGGGTGAAGACATACGCGTACTGGTCATGAAAAGCGATGCCGCATTCGACCTGCTTGAGCGGGGGCGTATCGACTCGGCGATGCCGATCATCGCGCTGCAGTGGCTGCAACTGAACCGGGATAAAATTCGCAGGCGATGGCAGGTAGAGTAATGCCAGCCGACGCAAAAAGCGCGCAACTGATTATGGCGTTATAAATGAGGAAATAATGCTGCTGCGGAAAATACCAGGAGCTAACTCAAGACGATTTCTGAAAGAGAATTCTATAGCTCCGAATAATTGCAAAATTACAACTAGTAGAATGTGGGAAAGAAAAGATGATGATCGATGGCATAATTATTGGTGGTTCAAATTTGACGAGAGCGATTTACATAAATATCAATACATAATGTTCTATGGAGCACTAGATTATCAAAACAAAAAATTTAAATTATTAAAATTTCATCAAAGTATTTTACCGATAATATATCAGGAGTAGACATATCAGCAGGCAGTTGTATCAAAATATTTAACTATTGAAAAATTAGTTGACCTAAGAAGTAATTGCAGGTTTCGAAAATCATTAAACAAAATTGGAATGNACAGGAGAGATTAAGCAATGACAGAGAAAACTATTACCGCTTATGAAGATTTACCATTCACCCCATTAGCAGAAGGAAGCCCTGTTGAAATATCTGTTTTGTGGGGCAATCCAGAGACTGGCCCCGCTGCAGTTATGGTCCGGTTCCCCGAGGGCTACCAGGAACCCTGGCATTGCCATACAACTACGTATCACTCAGTGCTAATAAAAGGTACGTTCCAATCAAGAAGTAAAGATGCAGACATCTCAGATTCTGAAGTTTATGGGCCCGGTTCATTTGCGGTACAACCTGGAGGAGCAGTTCACTCAGAAGTCAACGCGGGGACAGGTGAGTTAGTTGCACTTGTTTACTTCGATGGTCCGGTTGACTTTATCTTAGATGAGTAAACTCCCAGAATACGCTAACAAACGCATGCAGTCGGACAAAGAGCCTGCTACGCGCGGACTTTGCCGTTGATGCGAGGTGTTATGCCTTAAGGATGAAATGAGTGAGCAAGTGGGATACTAAAACAGCTGAATGGTACGCAGAGAAATATGGTGAATACGCCACCAACAGGTTCGGCGTAGAAGCATTGAAGTTGGAATCCGATTTTATAGTCGTCGATATCGGCTGTGGTACAGGATGTGCGTTGAGACATGCTTCTGATCAAGTTACCAAAGGATCTCTAATCGGCATTGATCCGGTCCCTCGTATGATCGAGATCGCACAAGAAAGAACAGCAGTGCATTCGGCATCTGATCGAGTCGTTTACCATCAAGGAAGCGCTGAATTTCTACCCATTGAAGATGCCTCTGTTGATGTTGTTCTCGCCTTTGATTCTTATGATCACTGGGTAGATTAGCCTAAAGGCCTGGAAGAAGTTCGCAGAGTTCTAAAACCTAATGGGCGATTTGTAGTCGTAAAAGATGGCGGATTGCCAAATGGAAATGATGCCAAAAAAGAATTTATTGCAGGTCTAATAAAAGCAGGTTTTAAAGTTGTAAAAGAGAAAAATATTCAGGAAGATGATGTGATCTTCACTCAATGGATATGTGTAGCAGAAAACGAGTATTCAATGGGTCAGGCATAACAAAGCGCTGCATGCGGATAAATTATACGCTTCGCTCCTAATTTGCCGGTGAGCGCGGCGTTATAGGTTACTGAAAGTATATGGTTGAATTAGAGGTCTTTAAAAATTTTGCTCTTGAATATGATAAGTGGTTTGAAAATCACGAAGTAGAGTATGCGCTGGAGTTAAAAGCGATAAGAGAGTATCTACCTAAAGAAGGGAATGGGCTAGAAATAGGAGCAGGTACAGGACGATTTACCCAACCATTGGAAATATCTTTAGGTGTTGAACCTTCCGAAGCAATGCGCAGCTTAGCACTCAGCCGTGGAGCAAATACTGTAGCTGGTACAGCAGAGTCGCTTCCAGTTGTGGATGCTACATGCGACTATGCAGTTCTTGTGAACACTGTATGTTTTCTTGATGAGCCTGAATTAGCATTTAAAGAAGTGTATAGGGTACTTAAAGCAGAGGGATTCATAATTGTTGGTTTAATAGACAAAGAGAGTAAGCTAGGAAAGAAATACGAAGTCAAAAAAAATAAAAGTAAGTTCTATAATAATGCTAATTTTCATTCAGTTATGGGAATACAGAAGAAATTAGAAAAAGCAGGATTCAGTAACATTGAGTGTATCCAGGCATTATTACCTGGTGATACGCATGAAAATTATAAGCCAGAGGTAAAGCAGGGCTATGGAGAGGGTTCATTTGTTGTATTGCGAGGACAAAAAAATGACGTATAACAAGCAGTCAAACTGACCCAAAACACATCGCTTCGCTCGGTGTTGTGGCTAGCTTACTTTAAATCTTAGGCGTCTTAAACGGTAATATAATTATAAGGGAATACGATTAATTTAGCGGTACGTTTTTTGCTGGAGATGTCAGGTCTAGTCACGCTAGGAGTGTGGGGCTGGGCCAGAGGAGATGGCGCACTGAAATATGTGTTGGCTCTGGCAGTACCAATAATTGCTGCTGCTATTTGGGGAATATTCGCAGTGCCAAATGATCCAAGCAGGTCAGGAAATGCCCCTGTTGTTGTGCCAGGTCTAGTGCGGCTTGTAATCGAACTAGCTTTTTTTTCGTTCGTAGTATGGGCATTATTTGCATTGCGCCAATCAACGTTAGCTTGGTTATTTGGGGTTATCGTAATTGTCCATTACCTGGTTTCATATGAACGGGTGTCATGGTTATTACATCAATGAATAAGAAATGCCGCCTAACATGGCGCCCCAGACGGAGACGAAAACGCACCACTGACCTTAAACCTTAGCCATACAAGAAATTCTGAGAACATCTATGACGTCTAAAAGAAAAGAACTAATCTATACATTACTCAAAGGTATCGAAACCGGCGAAGAAGAATCTGTCGCTGTCATCAATCAAGACAAATACATTCAACACAACCCTCAAACTAAAGAGGGAGGTATAGGGTTGGCAGAACTATTTAAACAGCTAGCCAAAAGTTCACCAAGAGTTAATATCGTACGTATTTTCTTAGATGGAGACTATGTATTTGCCCATACAGAGTATGATTTCGAACATTCTAATATTGGCTTCGAAATCTTCCGCTTCGAGGGTGATTACGCTGTTGAACATTGGGATAATATCCAATTGAGAAAGGGCCCTAACCCCTCTGGCCACTCAATGGTTGATGGATCATTAAAGATCACTGATCTTAATGAAACTGAAAATAACCGCAAAGTCATAGAAGCTTTTGTCAATGATGTTCTCATACAGAACCATATCGATCATTTAGAACACTATATTAATAAAAATTATTATACGGAACATAATCCACATTTTTCTGATGATATATTGGACTTGCACGCATCACTATCCAGTTCCTCGTCTAACGAAGGCAATAGAATCACTTACAATAAATGTCATCGAATCTTAGCGGAGGGTAATTTTATTCTTTCTGTCTGCGAGGGCTCTTACAATAATAATCATTCTTCCTTTTTTGATCTTTACCGCATGGAATCAGGAAGTATTGTAGAGCATTGGGATACAACTGAGACTATCCCTCCTCTTAGCGAATGGAAAAACAACAATGGAAAATTCTAAAGCATTTCTAATTTACAAACGTCTATCGAATATAACCAGGAGACTCTAAGAATGATTAAATTTGTTATGTGTATAACACGGCACCCTGACATGACTCGCGATGAATTCAAAGAATATTGGATGAATAAACATGGCCCATTCTTTATGAGCAATGCTGACGCGATGGGAGCAAAAAAATATATCCAGTCACATACATTGGACACACCGTTGAATGAAGGACTGAGGACTTCCAGGGGAATGGTTCCTGAATATGATGGTGTTGCGGAAGTTTGGTTCGAGTCTGAAGATGCACTTATGGAAGGAATGAGTTCACCTGAGGGCCAGAAATTAGGCGCAGCATTGCTAGAGGATGAGAGAAACTTTATCGATCACTCAAAGTCTTCGGCATTCATCGTTGAAGAGCACGAATTATAAGTGGCTAGCAAGCTCATCAAAAGGGACAGCAAAAGGCCAACACTTTTTACTGCAGCTTATGCCAGGCGTTATGCTCAAATTGAAGGGAATCTCTATGAGTGAAGAAAATTACAAGAAAACTATTGAGGTTAAAGGAAGCACTCATCGTCAAAAAGCATAACAAGGCAATAAAAGTTGTCCGCAAAAAGCGTGGGCTGGGCTCGCTAACGCCCGTATTTTATTGCGTCGTTATGTGTTAATCGAGTACTGTCGAATACCTTAATATCGGAGGAGACGAATGAGCCACGACCTGGAAGCAAACAAGAAAAACGCAATTGCATTCTATCGTACAGCCTACCTGGGAGACCCATCCGGGGCTGTTGAAGATTATGTCGGTGCAGAGTATATACAGCATAACCCGCTCGTCGCGGATGGTAAGCAGGCCTTCATGGATTACTTCAGCGAAATGGCCAGGGACTACCCTACTAAAAGCATTGAATTTGTACGTGTAGTTGCTGAGGGCGATTTGGTAGCACTACATACTCACCAGACATGGCCAGGTAATGAACAATACGTAACGATGGATTTCTTCCGTTTTGACGATAATGGGAAAATTGTTGAGCATTGGGATTCGATGCAGGAGGTTCCAGGTGAATCTAAAAATGGAAACCCTATGTACTAGGTAAACACATAACTAGCACATACAGGCGGGCAACCCAGTCGCCACGCTCGCGGTGTGTCACTGATACGGGGCGCTAGCCTCAATAAAAAGAACATACCTCAGGATCAAGTATTAATGTCAACAGCCATACAGGATAAAACAGTCCGACCTGAACCAGTACCATACTGGGAGGCATTCTTATATTGGCTGAAATTGGGCTTTATTAGTTTTGGTGGACCCGCAGGTCAAATAAGCATGATGCATCAGGAGCTAGTGGAGAAGCGGAGATGGATTTCTGAACATCGTTTTTTGCATGCCCTCAACTACACAATGGTTCTGCCGGGGCCTGAAGCACAACAATTGGCAACCTATATCGGCTGGTTGATGCACGGTATATGGGGTGGCATTGCTGCCGGTGTTCTATTTGTTCTTCCATCATTGTTCATTCTGATGGCAATAACATGGATATACCTGGCATATGGTGATGTGCCAGTAATCGAAGGAATTTTATACGGCATTAAACCCGCTGTAACTGCAATTGTTATTTTTGCGGCATACCGGATTGGCTCCAGGGCTTTGAAAAACAACGTACTTCGCGCCATGGCGGTGCTCTCGTTTATCGCTATTTTTGCCTTTGACATGCCTTTTCCCGTCATCGTATTGATGGCCGGTATCATCGGCTATGCAGGTTCACATTTTGCGCCAGATAAATTCAAGGTTGGCGGACACCATGCAGAATCTAATGAAGAATATGGTCCAGCGCTAATTGATGACGACACACCTGTTCTTCCACATACCCGTTTCAAATGGAGCCGGGTCATTGTAATTGCACTGATTGGGCTTCTCCTCTGGTGTGGTGTTATGGGGATGCTTTATCTGACATACGGATGGGAAGGCACGCTTACCAAGATGGGCTGGTTCTTTACCAAGGCTGCACTTGTTACATTTGGTGGTGCTTATGCAGTACTGCCCTATGTATATCAGGGTGGTGTAGAACAATATGGCTGGTTGACTGGCACTCAAATGATCGATGGGCTTGCATTAGGTGAAACCACTCCTGGTCCGCTTATCATGGTTGTCGCCTTCGTGGGATATGTCGGTGGCTGGACCAAAGAATTGTTTGGACCTGAGATGTTGCCGTTGGCAGGTGCTGCAGGAGCAGGAGTAGCCACATTCTTTACATTTCTACCTTCCTTTCTGTTTATTCTGGTGGGCGGGCCAGCGGTTGAAGCCACGCGACATGAAGTCAAGTTTACTGCCCCTTTAACGGGTATTACTGCAGCAGTGGTTGGCGTCATTATTAATCTGGCCGTTTTTTTCGCCTACCATGTTCTTTGGCCGCAAGGGTTCGACGCAACTTTTGAATGGTTTTCCGCCTTGATTGGTATCGCAGCGTGTGTGGCACTATTCAGGTATAACTTAGGAATTGTTAGCGTTATCGGTGCATGCGCTTTAGTAGGGTTAGGGTATACCCTGTTAGTGTAGTAAAAATGGTGCTAACAATACACTCCACTTGACCAGGCTTATGCTTCGCTCAGTTCTTGCAAGTGAGTTTTGCCGTTATGTAAATGAAAATATATGAATGAAATACTCATTGTTTCTGGTGGCTTCTACACACTTGTACTGATCATTTTTCATCTACTGTTTTGGCGCGTATTTAACTGGCCAGAAACATTGATGCTGCTAAATGATACAAACAGGGCGACGATGCAGGTTTTAAATATAAGCATTACATTTATATTTTTTATCTTTGCTTATATATCATTTTTGCATACTGATGAATTGCTTAATACTCAGCTAGGCAATTCATTGTTAGTGTTAATAGCATGTTTATGGTTATTTAGGGCTGTGCAACAAGTGCTATTTTACGAGTTAAAACACAAGGCATCTGTGGGGCTTACTTTATTCTTTTTAATTGGCGCACTCCTATATGGCGTACCAGTCTTTACATAACAAGATGTCCTTTCGGATGCAAGCATCGATGTGCTTCGTCTGTGCGGCACAGCCCGGTCGTTATGTGTAAAAGATAACTGAATAACATGGATGAAATTGATAACCCTGAAGTGGCAGAAGTATTCAATATGTATCCTATGCATATGCGTCAAAAATTAATGCACCTTCGTCAACTAGTTCTTGATACTGCATCAGAAACAGAAGGCATAACTACATTAGAAGAAACATTGAAATGGGGAGAGCCAAGCTATGTCACAAAGGGTGGCAGTACAATCAGAATGGGCTGGAAAGAATCAAAACCAGATCAATATGCCTTATATTTTAATTGTAATACCAGGCTGGTTGATACATTTAAAGAGCGATATGGAAATGAGTTCAAGTTTGAAGGCAACAGAGCCATAGTGTTCAATGAAAGTGATGTATTACCAATTGATGAAGTTAAACACTGTATTTTATTGTCACTTACTTATCATAGTAGAAAGCATCTTCTAATGTTGGGTGTATGAGAAAGCACATAACTAGTAGACAA
>JGI861J16260_1000032_pt1 | contig 14148 bp, 16 predicted proteins | sample TiedelARG06_123m_FD_16260 | JGI IMG/M metagenome (IMG submission 16260)
ACCTAAAACATATACCTGGAAATGAATATTCCTGCCCGCTAGTGAATAGTTTTTAGAAAGAATTCGCTGTCGATTTAAATGTTTAATGCTGCCCTTACTTTATTAGCGTATTCACCTACATAACTTGGTCAGATACTTACCCCAGATTTGACTGGCGACTTCAACTGATCGATGTAAGGTATTCCCCCCCCTCTCTCATTAAATTAATGCCTTGATTCTTCTCTAATTTCAGGCAAATGAATGGCGCGTCCTGTCAATCAATAGTTAAGTTATTCAATCATAATCCGTATTCAGAAAAATGACCAAAAAGACTCTGGAGACAGGAATATGGACAGTTATTCAAAGACAGTGGACGATAATATCGGTGGATCAGCGCAGAAGCTGGTTGACGATAGCCATGTTTGCGGTGTGTGCAAAGGCAGAAAATACACCATGGTTGCCAGCAGAAGGCTGCACCAGTCTTCAACTGTGTATGAACGACGGCTATGCCGAGAATGCGCTGCAGCCGCAGATGATCCCACCGAGCGAGACAATGTGAAGCCGCACAGTGAAAAGAAAACACTCAGCGGCACCGGCTACCTGAGGAACAAGAAACGTCGCAGGAAGGCCTCTGAAGAGTAAGTCTTCGTATAGAAAATGTGCTGCTGCGGCATTCTTTATTGACGGGTTTGATATCTCGAGGCAGTCGGCTGTTTCGATACGCTTGAACGCTTTATTTTAATACTGGTACGATTCCTTTCCAATTCGCGGGATTGACGCTTCTTAAGCTTTTCCCGCTTAATTTCCCTGCTTTTTTTATCCAGCTGATCAAAGTATTTCTGCAGATCCTTTTCAGCTTTTTTCGCTTCGGCTGCTTCGCGCTTTTCAATCTGATTGATTTCTCGATAGAGCGCGCTATTTCGCTCTTCCGCCTGCTCATAGGCAACAGGATCAAAGCTGTTATCTATTTGCAGATGTTCGATGTTATCGGTTATTGCTGCAGGCGGATTATCTCCGTAATGTACCTGTCCCGATTCATCAGTCCATTTTTGAATGGTGTCAGTAAAGCCGTTTTCACAGGCAAGCAGAATTACCAGTATGGCAAATGTTCTCATTCCTATTCCCTCCATGGATAGTGGTCTGAGTGAGCTTAAGTATATTTTTTATCTATACTGGAAAGCAATTACCTGTAGGAAATGGCTACGGTTGATAGGTCAGGCTGTGGATAAACGCAATGTCGACAGAGCCGCAGAGATTCTATCATCCTCAAGGTTCTTAAAATCATTCTGATTGAAAGTCGTTACACCACCGCAAAGCTCATACCAGGCAAAATTCTCCGTCCACTGTGGAATTTCATAGCTGCCCTGGAAAGGTCTTTCCAGGCAAATAATTCTGTCAGGAAAATAGACCAGGTTATAGGTAATGTTGCTGTGATGAAGCTCATTGATGTTTTGCCAGGCTTCAACAGGGCTTTCAAATACCCTGCAAGATACAGGGTAGGGTATGTTGCCGCCATTATGTTGCCAATGCGATCTTAGGACTGGTAAAGGCTCTTGCATGGTGAATGTCTGGAAATGCAGGTGGTTTATCGATGCACCTGCGCCATAGCTGTTATAGGCGATAGCGATGTTCGGAATATTCTGTCCCAGCTGAGTACATAGTGAACTGGTGAAATGGTGCATGTCAGCATTGAGAAACTGGGGAAGGTTTTCGCCCGGCTCAGGCACTAGAATTCCATGCAGTGGGGCAAAGGGAAATTTATTATAAAGCAGCTTTAGCGGAACACCATCTATGATACCTGACCAGAAGACCTCCTTGTTGAGGAAAGGTTTGTTGAAATTAAATGCATTTTCATCAAAATCCTGCAACAGTCTGGAAATGCTTGCACCGGACATTCGTTGCGGCCGCAATGCGCGAAGCTGGTTAAACTGAAGTTCCCAGCTTTCCGTATGTCGATATTCGGTGGTGCTAAGGTTGTTGAAACCCATGGCGATGAGTTTCAGAAAGACCAGCATGTCATCGGGTGCATCATGGGGCTGCTTCCCCTGTCTAAGTGTGCTGGAATATTTCTGCTTCTGTCGTTCGTACTTGTCCTGCAGGCGTTGTTTAAATTTGGCGAAAATCTTTTCGTCCATCAGGGAGTTGGCCAGCACAAGAATGAAGGTGCCGAGCGAGTCTTCATCCAGTTGCTGGTCTAAGCCGCTTTCAAATGCTGTCTTTAATGAAGCAGGTGATAAAAAGATTTCAGGTAATTTCATGATCAGGCAGGCTTCCGATAGTTTTTTCAGCTGCTGTTTTTTAGTGGGCGCTATTGTTGCATACCTGCCAGCCAAGTTCAGGGCAACTTATTACCTGCGTGGTATAATTCGACGCTGCAAATATCATGATTTTCTGGAGTTCTGGTGGAAATTTACAAGAAATTTAGTATCGAAGCAGCCCACCGGCTGACAAATCTGCCCGCAGAGCATAAATGCTCCCGGCTGCACGGTCATTCTTTCGAGGTAGAACTGCGCGTCACTGGCGAGGTGGACGAGGAATTTGGCTGGGTGCAGGATTTTGGTGATATCAAGCGTGTTTTTAAACCTATTTATGAGCAGCTGGATCACCATTACCTAAATGAAATTGAAGGACTGGGAAACCCGACCAGTGAAAACCTGGCAAAGTGGATATGGTATAGGTTGAAGCCTGATCTGCCTTTGCTGTCAGCCATTGTCGTCAGGGAAACCTGTACTGCCGGCTGCATTTACAAAGGGCCAGATTAAAGAGGGCCTGACAAAACACAGGATAATAGTTAAAAAATGGTTTCCTGCTGCTGACCAATTGCCGACATACGCGACAGGCCAAGCTCTTCCTGTGAACTGTCGCTGCCCTGGTGTTTCAACGTGATGATGCGCGATTGCAGGCCTTGCCTGTCAAATAACAAGGTATCACCGAGATCTTCAAACGCGGCTATAAGTCCTTCACCGGGGACGCTATAAAGTTCAAGGAATTTCATTGCTAGGATAGTTGCCTGGATATCAATTCCGGACCGCACATTTTACTGAGCTTTATCGAATTCAACAATGTTTATCTCCATCTTCCATACATCTGGCACTATTTATCCGGCTGAGTCTGGCATAAAATTTCCTGCCTGATAAATCACCAGAGATTCCTTACCGGTATGAGATTTAAAACACAAATGATCACTATAGCTTTGTTGGTCAGCAGCATTAGCAGTCTGCAGGTCGCTTTTGCCAGCACCCTGGTCTATTGTTCTGAAGGTAGCCCGGAGACTTTTAATCCCCAGCTAAGTACGTCAGGAACTACCTTCGATGCTTCATCAAGGCAAATCTATAATCGCCTGGTTGAGTTCAAACCTGGTACCACAGAAATTGTGCCCGGCCTGGCGCTGAGTTGGGAAGTCAGTAAAGATGGTCTTGAATACACTTTTAATTTACGTCAGAAAGTCAGGTTTCATGACACCGCATATTTTAAGCCTAAAAGGCATTTCAACGCCGATGATGTGTTGTTCAGCTTTAACCGCCAACGGAATACATCCGATCCCTGGTACAAGGTTTCTGGCGGTGTCTATAAATACTACAACGACATGGAGTTTAATAGTCTGATCAGCGATGTAATCAAGCTTGATGACTACCAGGTAAAGGTCGTTCTAAGCAAGCCGGACAGCCCGTTTCTGGCCAATATGGCAATGGATTTTGCCTCAATTCTGTCAAAAGAATATGCCGATGCAATGATGAAAGCGGGCACACCTGAACAACTTGATTTAAAGCCAGTGGGTACAGGGCCTTTCATGTTCGTTAAGTATGAAAAAGATGCCTTTATACGTTACCAGGCACACCCCGCATACTGGCGAGGGAGGGAGAAGATAGACAAACTGGTCTTTGCCATCACGGTCGACCCGTCAGTGCGCTACGCGCGTCTACGGACGGGGGAATGCCATGTCATGGCCTATCCATTGCCGACAGACATCAAGTCGATGAAAAAAAATCCTTCGATAGTCGTTGACGAACAGCCCGGCCTGAACACCGCATACTGGGCTTTTAACCTGCAAAAACCGCCCTTTGACAAGGCCAGGGTAAGGCAGGCCATGAATTATGCAATTAACCGACAGGCTATTCTTGACGTTATATACCAGGGCACGGGAACGATTGCATATTCCGTTATTCCACCGGGGATCTGGTCATGGAAGGGACCTGATAATACCTACGTCTACAATCCTGCTCGGGCAAAAAAACTGTTAGCCGAAGCAGGCTATACCGAGGGCTTCGAAATTGACCTGTGGGCGATGCCGGTGCAGCGGCCTTATAACCCAAACGCACGAAAAATGGCCGTACTGATGCAGCAGGATTTACAGAAAATTGGTATCAAGGCCAACATAGTAACGTATGAATGGGGGACATATCTGAAAAAATCTCGCGACGGTGAACACCAGACTATATTACTGGGCTGGACCGGAGATAATGGCGACCCTGACAACTTTTTCACCCCTTTACTTAGCTGTGCAGCGATGGAAACCGGCAATAACCGTTCGTTCTGGTGCAATAAGCAATTCGATGATTTGATTTCTCTCGCCCGCATAGAACAGGATAAGGCGAAAAGAACGAAGCTGTATAGACTGGCAGAGACCATATTCAAACAGGATGCACCATGGATGACTATCGCCCATTCAGTTCGTTATCAGCCCTATCTGAAAAATGTCCAGGGACTCATGATAGATCCTTTTGGCGGCATATATTTTACCGGGGTTAGCCTCAACTAAGGCAGGCAGACTAAAATGCCAAAACTCCTGCTGCATCGACTGCTTTACGTAATCCCGACCTTTATTGGCATTGTCGCACTGACTTTCTTTCTGATTCGCCTTGCACCCGGCGATCCGATACTGTTGATGGCTGGAGAGCATGGTGTTTCTCCTGAGCGCTACGCAGAACTGCGTCAGCAGTTAGGGTTTGACCAGCCAATTTTGCTCCAGTTTACAGGCTATCTATGGCAGGTACTGAATGGCAACCTCGGAATATCTGTGGTGACACAAACACCGGTTCTGGAAGAGTTTGGCAAGCTGTTTCCTGCCACTCTGGAGCTTGCGATTATTGCCATGATTCTGGCTGTTTCTATTGCACTTCCTGCCGGTGTACTGGCAGCAGTCAAACGCAATACGATAATTGATCACAGCATTACAGCCGTATCCCTGGTCGGTTACTCGATGCCCATATTCTGGTGGGCACTGTTATTAATTTTACTGTTCTCTGTAAATTTAGGCTGGATGCCGGTAGCAGGGAGGCTCAACTTTATTTACGATATTGAATCAGTTACCGGTTTTATGCTGATTGACACTGTTCTCGCAGGTGACCGTGATGCTTTCCTCGATGCCTTGCGACACCTGACCCTGCCTGCAATTGTTCTCGCCACCATCCCGCTGGCAGTGATAACGCGTATGACACGCTCATCTATGCTGGAGGTGTTAAAGCAGGACTATATTCGCACCGCCAGGGCTAAAGGTCTGTCTGAATCTGCAGTGATATTCAAGCATGCACTGAGAAACGCCCTGATCCCGGTGATTACAGTTATTGGCCTGCAAACCAGCATCCTGATGACCGGTGCGATTCTAACCGAAACCATCTTTTCCTGGCCGGGAATTGGCAAGTGGTTGCTGGAAGCGGTATATAGGCGTGATTATCCAGTAGTTCAGGGCGGTGTGTTGTTAATAGCGGGACTGGTGATCCTGGTGAACACTGTTGTCGATATGCTTTATGTCGTTATTAATCCGCGTTTGCGTCAGCAGTGATGAATAAATCGTCTGCATCCAGCGAATTCTATGACATGAGCCCCTGGCAGGAAACTTGGCGTAAGTTACGCGCAAACCGTGTTGCTTTCGCCAGTCTTATTGTTCTGATTAGCCTGATCGGCTGTGCTGTTTTTGCACCATATATAGCTTCTCATCACCCTAATGAACAGTTTACTGATACGTTGCTGGCTCCTCCTTTCTGGTCAGCGGAAAGTAAACCCGGTTTTACTCTTGGCACCGATGACCTGGGCCGAGATATGTTTTCCCGTCTGCTCTTCGGGGCTCGTTATTCCCTGTTTCTTGGGCTGGCTATCGTTGCCGTGTCACTAATTAGCGGTGTGCTTATTGGTGCGATAGCGGGTATGAAGCGGGGCATACTGGAGAGGCTGATTATGCGCCTGATGGACATTATGCTCGCGATCCCGGCAATTCTATTGGCCATTGTTATTGTCGCCATACTAGGCGCCAGCCTGACCAATGCTGCGCTGGCCGTTAGTATTGTGTTATTGCCGCATTTTGTTCGAATCACCCGTGCCGCGGTGATCAGTGAAACAAACAAGGATTACGTGTTGGCATCAAGACTGGATGGCAGTAAAGGAGTAAATCTGTTATTCCACACACTGCTGCCGAATATTTCAGCCCCTATAATCGTGCAGGCTACTTTGTCATTTTCCAATGCAATACTGGATATCGCCGCTCTGGGTTTCCTTGGACTGGGAGCCCAGCCGCCGATACCGGAATGGGGCACACTGTTATCTTCTTCTCGCGAGTTCATCGAGATTGCTCCGTGGACAGTAACCCTGCCCGGTCTGGCAATTCTTATCACAGTTCTTGCCAGTAATCTGCTGGGTGATGGTCTGCGCGATGCGCTGGATCCACGGATAGATTAGCCATGAGACATGCTAAGTTATGAGCCGCCAGTCGCCACCTGCAATTAATTCATCTTCGCTATTAAAAGTTGAAAACCTGAATGTTGATTTCGAGTTGCGTGGTCAGAATTGCAGCGCCGTTGATGCACTAAGTTTACATGTTCAGGCCGGAGAAACAGTCGCCATTGTTGGCGAATCAGGCTCAGGTAAAAGTGTTACCTCGCTGGCGATTATGGGGCTGATTAGAAAACCTGGAATCGTGCGGTCGGGTAATGTCTGGTTCAAAGGGAAAGATCTGCTTACATTGCCCTCTCATCAGCGAAGAAAGTACCTCGGCAGTGACATATCGATGGTCTTTCAGGAGCCAGCTGTCAGCCTGAACCCTTCTTTTACTGTTGGCAGCCAGATAACGGAAGTGCTCAAGCTGCATCTTAAGATGAGTCGTGCAGAGTGTCGCAAGCGAGCCCTTGAACTTCTCCACGAAGTAGGAATTTCTGATCCTGAAACGTGTTTGAATTCATGGCCGCATCAACTGTCAGGCGGCATGAACCAGCGCGTCATGATCGCTATGGCTATCTCATGCCATCCTGCATTACTGATTGCTGATGAGCCAACAACTGCCCTCGATGTGACCGTGCAGGCACAGATACTTCGTTTACTGCAGCAGCTGCAGAAGAAAAAAGATATGGCGATGATTTTTATCACACATGATCTTTCACTGGTGCCGGGTATTGCGCATAGAGTGGCTGTTATGTATGCCGGCCAGGTGGTAGAGAGCTGTGCGGTGGATGACCTGTTCCAGGCGCCGTTGCATCCCTATACGGAAGCCCTGCTGAAAAGCTTGCCGGCACATCACAGAATCGCGAATGAACGTCTGAGCACAATAAAAGGGTCCCCGCCGAGGGCAGGAGAGGAGTTCACAGGATGCCGATTCCATAGCCGCTGCAATTATGCCATTGACCGGTGCAGTCAGTCGTCTCCGGAATTAGTCAGTGATCCTCATTCTGATGATCGATTATTTCGCTGTTTTTACCCTCTGGCAAGAACTCGAGCTGAATCTTCATGGCTTACAGGGCAAACCAGATGACAGTGCTGCTGGAAGTAAAAAACATCTCAAAAAGCTACCAGGTAAAATCAGGAATGCTCGGTGCCAGGGTAGCAAGCGTGCTTCATGATGTGAGTTTTCAGCTGCAGGCAGGGCAGATTCTTGCTGTCGTCGGAGAGTCCGGTTCAGGGAAATCAACCCTGGCAAGGCAGATTGTGATGCTTGAACAACCTGATGCAGGTGAGATGCTTCTTGATGGCACGCCTTTCCTGTCTGTTGTAGATATATACCAACGTGTCAGAATGATATTTCAGAACCCTGCTGCCTCGTTGGATCCGCGTAAACGTATCTACCAGTTGCTTGAAGAGTCACTGAAGAATTATACAGAATTACCTGGCTCGCAATGCGAACAACTGATATTTCAAACCCTTCAGCGAGTAGGCCTGCACCGAGACCAGGCGGGACGTTACCCGCACATGTTATCTGGTGGTCAGCGACAGCGTGTTGCCATTGCCAGGGCAATAATATTGTCTCCTGAGGTTATCGTTGCCGATGAAGCTGTGTCTGCACTGGATGTCTCAGTGCAGGCGCAAATTCTCAACCTCATCATGGACCTGAGAAGCGAACTTGGTATGTCATGGCTGTTCATTACACATGATATCAGCGTGGTAAATGTTATCGCAGACAGGGTAATGGTGCTTTATGCGGGCAGGGTAATGGAAAGCGGTCCGGTCAGTGAAGTGCTGGGAAGGCCTGCACACCCTTATACAAAGAAGCTGTTACAGTCTGTGCCTGGTGCTGGAGATGTTGACGGCATGCTGTTCACAGAGGAAATAGAATCACCCGTTAAAGTTTCTGAGGGAGGAAAACCAGGCTGTGTTTTCAGATATCGATGCCCGATTGCTGATCAGTTCTGTGCAGAATCTGTGCCGCCAATGATCAGCCTTGATAAACGCTCTGTGGCCTGTTTTAAAGCAGGTTAGTCCTTGCTTCTCAAAGCGAGTTAACAGCTATTCATAGTAAGGACTAAAGGCTGTCATCTCTCCAGCGACGAAGTGACATCGCCATGCCGGTAAAGAAAATGCCAATTACTATCCCCATCCATACTTTTACATTCATCAGAAATTTCAGAATCTCATCAACAGAGGGCAAACTTATGCCCGCAATCATGTTAAAGCCAGGCAGCTGTTGTCCACTCAGGTTGTAGGGGTTGCTCATCATACTGCCCTCGTTTCCCAGTTGCATAGAGGTAATTCCTAACGGCAGACGTTCAACCAGTATTTCAGATATGCCAGTATCCAGCATGAAGCTACTGTCGATAAAAACGAGTATAGCGGGTAACAGGACGGCAACGACAATGGGCGACTTTCGGCACCAGGCCGAGCAGAACAGGAGCCAGCCCATGACAGGGAAATACCAGATTGTCTGCTGGATCAGGAGAAATACCGAGAACATCGTCAGGCCGGTAAAATCGACTTGTTGCCAGAGTAAATCGGCAGCATGCTGGTGGTGAGAAAAGGAATAACTTTGCAAAAGCAGGGTGATCATATTCGCCAGCCCGATGGTAATAAAAATAATTGCCGGGATGATGAAGAGAGCGATAGAAAGTTTGGAAAAAACCGTCAGCCTATTGCTCACAGGAAGGGATTTCCAGAACAGAATTGTGCGGTCCTTTCGTTCTCCATAGAGGCTGTCCAGTAGATAGAAAAACATCACAATCAACAGTATGGAATTGATAATCATGCCAGTCGTTATCATTGTTCCATTGATAATGACGGTCTGCTTACTGGGATCCAGCTGAGTGAAAAATTCAATATAATTTGTCAGCTGCTGAGTTGCTCCGTCACTGCTTATGGTAATAGATCCGCTGGATGCACTAAGGAAAAAGATGAATGCCAGGTTAGCTAAGAGGACAAATGCGAGCAGCGTCAGCGGGATCGCTTTCAGGCTCGTATGTTCCCATAATTCGCGACGCAATAGGGTAATGTAACTACTCATGATGAGTGCCCTTGATAGCGGCAACAAAGAGCTCGGCAAGATGAGGAGTAGAGACTTCGCCAAATTCTATCAAGTGCTCAGTTTCAGTGTTTTCAAAGATCATTACGGCTTCATCGAGCAGGTCTCTTTCATAGATTGGATGTAATTTTCTTGCCTGTTCAGCAGTTTCTTTTGTGGTTTTCAGCTGTGTGAAGTGCTTTCCTATCTCTTCAATAGGCATGTTAATAATAATCCTGCCCTTATTAATAATCATGATGTCCGTGAGAATGTGTTCGATTTCTTCGATCTGATGGGTAGTTATGAGGATTGTCCGCTGCTCGTTAAAATATTCATTCATTAACTGTTCGTAAAATTCAGTACGATAAATGATATCCAGCCCCAGCGTTGGTTCATCCAGCACAAGCATACGGGCATGGATGCCCATAACAATGGCAAGGTGTAACTGTGTTTTCATGCCTTTGGAGAGCTGTTTTACGCGGTGAGATTTACTGATATCTGTTCTTGCCAGAAAGTTAAGTGATTTTCGCAAATCATAGGAAGGGTGTGTCAATTCCATCAGCTCGAGCAACTGATCGACACGAATCCATTCCGGTAACGAGGCGACATCGGAAATATAACTTATGTCATGCATCAGTTCGGCACGATCAATTCGCGGATTGCGCCCGAATACTTCAAGTTCACCGCGATATTTGATCAATCCCAATATGGCTTTTAATGTTGTTGATTTACCTGCGCCATTGGGTCCGACGAGACCGACAACCCGTCCGGGCCTGACTTCAAAATTAATATGATCTACAGCGCGAAATCGGCCATAGTTTTTAGTCAGTCCTTTTGCAGTGATTAAAGCGTTCATTGTATATACGGTAGCAGGCTATTCTGTATGATATGCCAATTATAACTTATTGAGCACGACACTTATCCAGATTTCATAGGGTGATTAGTGTGCTTTTTACGGATACCTATTTCTGTGCAGGACGTGATTGACCAATCAGATGCAGATTTACTGACAAGAGCATTTTCTCTGCCATTCAGACAGAGGAACATCGAACTTGCCAACACCGATCTGAATATACTCGAGTGGGGAGATCAAACTAAACCCGGCTTGCTGTTTATTCATGGTGGAGCGGCACATGCCAAATGGTGGAGTTTCATTGCACCTTTTTTTCTCCCCGATTACTACTGTGTAGCAATTGATTTAAGCGGCCATGGCGACAGTGCTGGAAGATCAGAATACACTTCGCAGCTGTGGGCTGATGAAGTTTTCCAGCTGGCCAAGTCCAGTTCCTGTTTCAACACTCCACCAGTCATCATTGGACACAGCATGGGGGGATTGATCGGTATCAGGGCTGCTGCCGCCCTTGGAAATGACTTACCCGGGCTGATTATTATAGATTCTGCTGTTCGTTCAGATAATTCGACACCAGGCAGGCGAAGAAAAAGACATAACCTGCTGGGTAAAAAAAGGACTTATAAGAGCCGTTATCAAATCCTCTCAAGGTTTCGCCTGGTACCTGCACAGGATTGTCGCAATACAAATATACTGAACTATATAGCTGCTGAATCTATCCTATCAACAAAAGATGGCTGGACATGGAAATATGACCCGAGTGCTTTTCGTGATCTGCAGCCTTCTCAGTTGTTCAATATGTTGAAAGCGATTGACAGCCAGACACTGATTATTCGCGGCAAGGGTAGCAGGATACTTGATAAAGAATCTGCCGAGGTTATGCGGTCTGAGCTTAAATACACCTCTGATGTGGTGGTAATCGAAAATGCTTTTCACCACATCATGCTGGATCAGCCTGAAATTCTAATCGAGGAAATCAAAACAGCTCTAAGGCAATGGGCCTATTGAATACCCAGACAATATTCAATTCATCAGGGCACAGGTCACCACGGTCTCAGCATCAGGACAGTAATTTTCGCGATGCGCTTTATAGCGTTCACCGCTCTTATCCAGCATGCTGAACAGGGCCAGCATCCCGCGACGCCCCTGATTATTACTAAATGCCCGGTCTTTTAACCGGATCTGAAAAGCTGTTCCGGTGAAATATCAATGTTATTTAGTTTGCTAAGGAGCTGTTCAATAAGAATCGATAACTATCTGAATAATAATAGATATTAGTTAAAGTGTCAGCTCAGGCATGGCATCAGTGAGCATTATCATCATCTTGTAATTGACAACCCTGAAAGCATCCAATAGAATAACCAACTGAAATAGTCAGGAATAGATGTCAACAGGCATCCAGGAGATTAAAATGAGATTATCATCAAAAGGTCAGATAGCAATTTCAGGAATGATGTTTCTTGCCATTAATGGCAAAGGGCGCGCGATGACAGCAGCTCAAATTGCATCAGATCAGGATATTTCAGTATCTTATATTGAGCAGTTATTCGCCAGTTTAAGAGAAAGTGACCTGATTGAAGGTGTACGTGGCCCGGGTGGCGGATACCGGCTGGCAGTGCCGGCGGCTGATATATCTGTGGCTGACATCGTCACTTCAGTTGACGATCGGACCTATGCTCTGCGTGAAACGGTCATCCCTAACTATGGCGATAATGTTCGCTACTTGAGTCAGTTGATGTGGAGCTCTCTTAGTCGCAGGATTTATCAGTTTCTGCACGATATCAGTCTGCAGGAATGTATAGAACGGTTGCAGGAAGGCGATTCAATTTCAGATATACCAGCAGGCCTATTACAAGCAGGCTTGACCGCCAATTATGCTGATTTCAGAGAAGCCAGCTGAGATTTATTTAAAATTACTGGTATAATAAGCAAAATCTTATAAACATTAGTGCATATAGAGAAATCGGAGAAAAGTATGGCCTATAGTGAAAAAGTACTGGATCATTATGAACATCCCAGAAACGTAGGGACTCTGGATAAGGATGCTCCAAATGTAGGTACTGGAATGGTCGGCGCACCAGCTTGTGGTGATGTCATGCGTTTGCAGATTCAGGTTGATGATAATGGCGTCATCGAAGATGCTAAATTCAAGACCTATGGCTGCGGTTCAGCCATTGCTTCAAGTTCACTGGTAACAGAATGGATGAAGGGTAAGACCCTTGATGAAGCAGGTCAGATTAAGAACACGCATATTGCTGAAGAACTCGCATTGCCACCTGTGAAGATCCATTGCTCTGTACTTGCAGAAGATGCAATTAATGCTGCTATTGCTGATCTTAAGGGTAAAACTCCTTAGGCAAGCAACCTGGCCTGATCCAACGGCGCAAGGAAATAGCAAAGGCCGCTGTAGCGAACAGCGGCTTTTTTTTGCCTGAAGAATTACCCGATGAATATGAATAATCCGTATCAACTTGATGGTTTGCCCTGCGCCTACCCGTCACTACCGCTTACTGGAAAATTGCGCAGCCAGCCTGAAGATTTTATTGTCGAGGAAGAACTGAGTTTTTTACCCACAGGCGACGGTGAGCACATTTTTCTGCAGATTAGAAAAAAAGGAAAAAATACAGAGGATATTGCGCGTCTTCTTGCCCGGCACAGCGGTGTGCCCCGCAAGTCCGTCAGTTATGCAGGTTTAAAAGATCGAAATGCCGTTACCTCGCAGTTCTTTAGTGTCCATCTACCCGGAAAAGACGACCCCGACTGGCAGCAGCTGGTCGATCCTTCTTTCGATCTGTTGGCAGTCAACAGGCATCAGAAAAAACTCAGGCGTGGAGCACTTAGCAGAAACAGGTTTTGTTTACGTATTCGCGAGATTACTGGCATCAGTGAGGAAGTAGAGCAGCGATTGCAATGGATAAAGCAGCACGGAGTGCCTAATTATTTCACTGCACAACGGTTTGGCCACAACGCAAATAACCTGGTCTATGCTGAACAAATGCTGCTTAAAGGCAAACGGGTAAAGGACCGTTTCAAGCGAAGCATCTATTTCTCGGCAGCACGCTCATGGATATTTAACCTGGTGGTGGCAGAGAGAATTAGACGGGATAACTGGAACAGGGCAGTTGCCGGTGACAGTATGATGCTAACCGGCTCACGTTCCTGCTTCAGTGTTGAGACGGTTGATGAAGAAATATGTAACAGGGTAAATGAATTCGATATCAATCCAACCGCACCTCTCTGCGGCAGTGGAGAGGCCATGGTTACTGCAGAGGCTGCCGCGATAGAGAATGCCATCCTTAGCGAGTGGCAAGGCTGGATAAAAGGACTTGAAAAAGCACGAATGGAAGCCGCTCGCCGCGCAATGCGTGTGGGGGTTTCTGATTTGACCTGGCAGTGGGATGGAGAAGACCAGCTTGTGCTGGAATTTACACTACCGCCAGGTAGCTATGCTACGGCAGTTTTGCGTGAGCTTGGGCGCTTCACGGAGCCTAAGCGCAGTTGAAGATTTAGCTCTTTGTGGGCGAGTGAAGTTTTTTTCGCCAAGGTTCTTTGTTCTTACTATAGTTTTTCGCCCTTTTGAGCGAGTCACTTTTCTTTGGATAAGCAAAGAAAAGATACTCGCCGATAA
>JGI861J16260_1000033_pt1 | contig 14145 bp, 7 predicted proteins | sample TiedelARG06_123m_FD_16260 | JGI IMG/M metagenome (IMG submission 16260)
CTATTGGCAGTGTTGTCGCTGCAATGGCAGATAGCATTACAGGCGTGATCCTCGGGCGTGCCCTGCAGGGTACTGGTGCTATAGCGGCTGCGGTCATCGCCCTGGCATCAGATCTTACCCGCGAAGAGCAGCGTACCAAGGCGATGGCGATAATCGGTATGACCATAGGTCTGGCCTTCTTTATCGCTTTGATGCTCGGGCCACTGCTGGACCGCATTATTGGTGTGCCGGGCATCTTCTGGTTGACTGCTATATTAGCAATCTTTGCCATAGTAGTTGTTTACAAAGCGGTACCGACACCGGTTGCCAGTCATGTCCCATTAGGTGGAGACACCAGCCTGCGAAGTCAGTTTTCGGTAATTCTGAAAGACGTTCACCTATTACGGCTTGATCTTGGTATCTTCTGTCTACACCTGGTACTGACGGCCCTTTTTGTCGCCATACCTTTTAGCCTGGTTGAATCCCTGGAGATACAGCGGCAGTCACACTGGAGCGTTTACCTGCCAGTAATACTGCTATCTGTTGTTGCCATGGTTCCCCTGGTCATGATGACCACTCGTAAAAAACGTATCCCGAAAATTTTTCTTGCAGGAATAGTGCTGCTGCTGATCGGTGAGCTGATGTTTGCTTTCAGCGCCCACTCGGCAATCTGGTTCCTGCTCGGAATGGTAATCTGGTTTACCGGATTTAATACCCTGGAATCGTTGATGCCATCGCTGGTATCGCGCCTGGCACCGGTGAGTAACAAAGGTGCAGCAATCGGTATTTATAACAGTGCAGAATTTTTTGGTGCCTTTCTTGGTGGTGTTCTGGGTGGTCTCATCCTCGGTATTTATGGCACACAGGGTGTGTATATCATGTCTGCCGGCGTGATCGTCCTCTGGCTGCTGCTCATGCTGCCCGCCAGCCCTCCCAGGTTACTTGATACCCGTGTCCTGCGTTTCAATGACCTCGTATCAAGGGAAGGCAGTGTTGCCAGTGAATTATCTGAGATTGATGGTGTAATGGAAGTGATCACCATGGCGCCTCAAGGCGTGGTTTATCTAAAAATCGATTCTGAGGTGCTTGATCCCGATGCACTGGACAAGTATGAGACACCTGCAGGCAATTGATATATTATCTATGCTTTGTAGTGAAACAATACAATAGACTGGTTTCATGGAAAGGAAACCATAAATAAGGAGACTTGAGTAATGGCAAGAGGTGTGAACAAAGTGATTTTGGTAGGCAATCTGGGCAAGGATCCGGAAGTCCGCTATTCACCCAAGGGTAGTGCAATGGCCAACGTGACTATAGCCACGGCAGAGTCATGGAAGGACAAGCAGTCAGGTGAAAAACAGGAAAAAACAGAATGGCATAGGGTGGTCTTTTTTAACCGTTTAGCTGAGATTGTCGGTGAGTATTTGAAAAAGGGCAGCCAGGTTTATATCGAAGGACGCCTGCAAACCCGAAAATGGCAAGGTCAGGATGGGCAGGACCGCTATACTACCGAGATTGTAGCAAACGAAATGCAGATGCTGGGCAGTCGATCCGGCGGTGGTGGCGACACCAGCTGGAACCAGCAGTCAAATAATGCACCATCGCAACAGTCATCGCCGGCCAGTGCACCGCCTGCTGACGATTTCGATGATGATGTGCCATTCTAAAAAGCACATCAGACTATAAAGTAAAGTATTATCTCTAAGCCCCTAATTAATGGGGCTTTTTTTGCAGTGTCACTTCCTATTTCGATCAATCGCACTTTCCGCTTTCCTGCAGAAATGAGCAGATAGATCAGCAGGCAAGCCTCATTTTCAGCAAAAATAGCTGATAAGGCTACAAAAAGAAGTCTAAATTAGACAGATTGAACGCAAAAATCTGGTAAAAAGCCCCTGTATTACCTATCCTTACAGTATGAAAAGGGTAGCATTCAACTATAAACTCTTGGACACACCCATTGAGGCGCGAGCACGTTCCCGGGAGAGGAAAGACATGTCACAGGGAAAGCCTCTGGTTATCATCGTCGATGACCAGAGTACAGGCAGAAAGATCCTTGAGCAGATAATTAAAGATATCAGTCCCAGTCTTGATGTTGAGGTATTCACTACACCACTGGCAGCATTGGAGCGCATTCAGGCTCGCACACCGGATCTTGTCATCACTGATTATAAAATGCCAATCATGGACGGGGTGCAGTTCATCAGGGAAATTCGGGCAATCAGTGCATGCCGAGATGTACCTGTCGTCGTCGTGACTGTTGTCGAAGATCGCAAGGTCCGTTACCAGGCGCTGGATGCAGGCGCTACAGATTTCCTCATTCGCCCTATTGACCAGTACGAATGCAAAGTACGCTGTAAGAATCTGCTAACCCTGCGGCAACAGCAGAAAATTATCAGTAATCGGGCGAAGTGGCTGGAACAGCAGGTGGCGATCGGGACACGTCAAATTCAGGTTCGTGAACGGGAAACGCTTCTACGCCTCGCCAAGGCAGGTGAATACCGTGATGAAGGAACTGGAAACCATGTCTTGCGTATTGCGCGTTACTGTCGTCTGCTGGCTGAAGTGCTCGGCCTGTCCGCCCATGACTGCGATGATATCGAACTGGCATCGCCGATGCATGATATTGGAAAAATCGGTATACCGGATATCATTTTGCTCAAGGAAGGTCCACTAGATGAAGAGGAGATGGATATTATCCGTCAGCACACGGTAATTGGACACGATATCCTCAATGACAGCCCTTCACGTTATATCAACCTTGGGGCAGAAATCGCACTGTCGCATCATGAGAAGTATGACGGCTCAGGTTATCCATATGGCCTGGCGGGTGAAGATATTTCTATCGCTGGTCGTATAGTCGCCGTGGCAGATGTTTTTGATGCACTGACCTCGAAACGTTCTTACAAGGAGGCGTGGAGTTTCACTGCAGCAGTGGATTACATAAAGCAGGTCTCCGGTACGCATATGGATCCCCGTATAGTTAATGCCTTTATCGACAATCTTGATCGTATCAAGGAAATTCATAATGAACTCAGTGATGAATAGAAAAATGGCCTGCATCGGTTATCAAGCTGTAGCGCAGTCCTAGAAGATACTATATCTATGAGTAATCATTCCTTTATTGCCCGCCTATCAGGCAGACTGCAGGCATTCAGCGAAACCGAGCACGGACCAGTATTGAATCGTGCAACAATCGGTGTTCTTGTTTCACTGTACTTCATCTCCCCATGGTTCAGTAACGATACTGCAAATGACGAAACAATTCGTTTTGTAGCCATATCATACATGGCCATTGCCATGCTGCTGTTGATCTCGGTCTTTGCCTATCCGGGAATCTCCATAACAAGACGTATTATCGGTGCAGTAACAGATATTTCAGCCGTTTCACTGGTGCTTTACTATACCGGTGAAGCGGGCATGCCACTGGTTGCCGTCTACCTTTGGGTCATTGTCGGCTATGGTTTTCGCTACGGGCTCAAATACCTGGTGATGACCACCGGCATGAGCCTGGCAGGTTTTTCAATTGTGCTGTGGCGCATTGGGCTTTGGCAAAGCCACCCTGATTTTAGTATCACTATGCTGATCATGCTGACGATCATCCCTTTTTACCTGGGTTTGCTGATTCATCGCTTGCAGCGAGCCATAAAAGAGGCGAAAGAAGCCAGTCGGGCGAAAAGTAAATTTCTTGCCAATATGAGTCATGAACTGCGTACACCTCTCAATGGTGTCATTGGCATGAGTGATTTGTTGATGGACTCACGACTGGATCGCAAGCAGATGGAACTGGCCAATAGTATTCAGACTTCAGCAGGTGTGCTGCTCGGAGTGATAGAGAATATTCTCGACTTCTCGCGTATTGAAGCCGGTAAGCTGCTCATCGATCACAGTAATTTTGACCTGCACTCAGTGATGTCAGACACCACCAACCTGTTCATCCACCAGGCTCGACGCGAAGGCCTGAAGTTTTCTGCCCATATCGATCCGAACACCCCTTTCATGCTGATTGGTGACTCGTTCCACCTGCGCCAGATATTAATAAATATCATCGGCAATGCCATCAAGTTTACCCCTGAAGGACGCGTAGAGCTGCGTATTTCTCCCGTGAGCATTACAGATGAAAAGGTAAATGTGCGTTTTGAGATTGAAGATACAGGGATAGGCATAGATGAAAAAGATCAGGCTACTTTGTTTGACAGTTTTCAGCAGGTAGATGCCTCAACAACTCGGCGCTTTGGCGGAACCGGCCTGGGGACGGCGATTGCACGCCAGCTGGTAACCTTGATGGATGGCGAGATTGGCCTGCAAAGTAAACTCAACGAAGGCACCTGTTTCTGGTTTGAGATACCTTTTAGCATTCAGGACGAAGCACAGGCAGTCAGCAAACAGGAGATGGACAATGCCCGTGTATTGCTGCTTGCGACTGCCGAGGCAACAGATGAATTGTCTGTCTCGTTTAAACAATGGAACCTTTCTGCCGACAGGCAGGAGACATCTGCCCGCGCCTTTGCGAGACTTGTCGAAGCCAGTGAAAATGGCCGGCCTTACAGTGCAGTACTGATAGAACAGGAAGCGCTGGATATGACCCCGGAGCAATTTGCCGCTACTGTGCGTGCAGAACCATTGCTTGACCCGGTATCTCTGGTGCTGGTGCAACAGGAGGGCCAGGCGGGGGACGCCTACTATCTGGCTGAGGGCTATTCCTCAGTTCTGCAGTCACACCCTGACAGCCGCTTGTTGTACAACGCCCTGCACGCGGCGCGTGTCGAGCATAAGATGCCGGAAAACGTCATCTCCCTGACACAGCACTACGAGCAGCAGCTCGGCGGTTTTGCACGCAGCCTGAACATTCTCGTCGCAGATGACAATGAAACCAATCAGCAGGTGCTGCGTGGCATACTTGAAGGTGTTGGCCATATTGTGAGCATTACTTCTGATGGCATGGCTGCCATAGATGCTGTCGAGATGAATGACAGCGATTTCGATTTAATGATTTTTGATCTAAATATGCCACAGATGGGTGGCCTGGAAGCAATGAAGGTGGCCCGCTTTATGGATCTTGATCGGCATGTCCCGACAATTATTCTGACAGCCGATGCGACTACTGAAGCATTACGTCGCTGTGAAGAAGCCGGTGCGGATGCCTACCTGACAAAACCGGTAGAATCACGCCGCCTGCTGGAGGCAATAGCACGTTTGTGTCGTAAGGAGACGACTGATGTCACGAGGAAGCTGTCTGCAGCAGATAAATCGGCCCGTGTGCGTGATCCCGCTGATGATGAAATACTGATAGATGAAAATGTTCTGCAAGGATTATTGCGTCTTGGTTCGGGGGTCGAGTTCTTTGAAGAACTGGTCGCCAGTTTTGGCCGTGACGTAAAGAATTTGATTAAGAATATGCGCCGTGCGGTCAGTGAACTTGATTATCCCGCATTACAGGATGGAGCACATGCCCTGCGCGGTAGTGCAGGCGAATTTGGTGCCAATCGGATGGTAAATCTCTGTATCAGAATAAAAGAGCTCAAGCCCTATGATATGCCAGGCGAAAAACCGGCAGCATTGCTTGATGATGTAGAGCAAACTTTTGATAGCAGCCGCATCATACTGGACGAGTTTGCGCGTCAGCGGCGTGAAGCCAACCGGCAGCAATAAGTGTGGCAAACCCCGGATGGGGCTTGCCAGCAAGCTAGCCAGAGTACTCCGCTATACCCTGTTATCAGACTGATACGCTATTTTTCAGTGCATTTTTCTCCTGTCGACTGACCAGGCGCTGCATCATGCGTAAATCCTTGCGCTCTAGCTTGAGCGCTGCATTGACCCAGATTTTCACAATGTCTATCAGTTCTTCATACGAAACATGTTCAACTCGACGGGCTGCAGCCCGCAACGCCCGTGTGCCATTGCGGGCACGGTTCTCCTTGCGAATATATTCATAAACTGCTCGTTCACCTTCACCTTTTTCAGCGAGGACATCTATCAAACCCATCTCATGCAGTTCTTCGGCCAGATAAAGCTTGCCGCTCAGTATGATCTTCTCAGCCATTTTTGCATTCAGCTTGCGCGACACGAAGCTAAAGGCTCCCATGCCTGGAAAAAGATTGAACATAATCTCGGGGAAGCCCATTTTGGTTCCTTTTTCAGCGATGATGACACTGCTGGACAGGGCCGCTTCCAGTCCACCACCGAGGGCGTCTCCCTGTATCAGGGAAATTGATGTCAGATCGCGCTCCAGTTCTATGTGGTGCGGGTACATAGTATCTATACAGGCCTTGCCGTATTCAAAAAGGGCTTCTTTGTTGCGTGCTTCAATCAGCTGTTTGAAAAGCTCCAGATCACCTCCAAGATTGAACACACCCGGTATGCCGGAGCCCAGCACAAGGTACTTTACAGAAGGTCCGTTCGGGTGATCCATCGCATAACCCAGGTCATGGTGGAACTGTTTCAGATCACCGAGCAATTGCTTTGTGACGCAGGGGCGCGGTTCGGGTTCCAGGTAATACCACATGGTTTCGTATTTTTCATCCAGGTAAGTGCTCAGATGTGTATATTTCTCACGTGGCAGGGTGACTGGTGGTAGTTGCAGGGCGTTCATTGTAGTCATTGGAGTATCCTCTCTTGGTAAGTCAGCTAGCTTTGATTATCCAATGGTGATCATACTGATCACCTGTCTTGAAGTTTTGACGTACATCATCTGATAGGCAAGCTGCCGCGGATGGACCGCTGTCTTAAACAGATGAAACGTAGATGTATAGTACCTCTCATTGTGATCGATTGACCAATTTGTCTGAATCTAGTTTTGCGAGTAATGGTAGAGAAATCGCAAGGAAAGCTAAAAATATATGATTTTTACAGAAAGAAGTGTTGTAAGGATGCTCTATTCCAGAAATATTTTATCTATGTAAGCTGTCGAAAAGCACTGGAAATCTCTAGAAATATTATTGTTTTTAAGAATCACCTGTTGTTACTGAACAGGACTTAGCGTTTTTTTTACATACAGGTTGAAATTTACGCTGCAGGTTCAAATTAACGGATATGCAGCTTTGCAAGGAAGGATCATTTATTTAGATTCACATAAAATCGGCCGACTAGAATAACCCAGTTTACTGAAACCATGCTTTTGGCACAGAATTACCCTGACACCATACTGATATTGACATTCATAATAGCTGTAAATAATGGTACCTTTCCCGCACGATTTGATAACCTCAAGTTAATCGCGCATGTGCAGTGAGACACACTATGATTGCTAGCTGTTTTTTGTCCGGTATCAATCACCCAGTATCTTTGTAACTTTGAACTACTATTCCAACATCTTCTTAATGGTGTATTAATGACCAGTTTTAACCACAGCAACACGCTATTTGAACAAATTCTAAAAATGACATTTGTGCTCTTTTATGTCATTTCGATCAGTGCCTGCGTGCAGAGTGATAACGGCAACGAGCTGGCTTTAAAGATGGAAAAAGATTCGTCTGAATCATTAAATTCCATCGCCTCTTTTCAGGCAGCCGCCAGCGAGGCGAAGGTCATATTTGCGTTGCCAGTATGGGAACAGACACCTGCTGAGATCGACATTTCTGTTGATGCAGCCATAGCAAAGGCTGATGAAAAACTGGATGCTGTTGCCGCGTTGAGTAATGTCGAAGTCAATTTTACAAATAGTATTGCTGCACTGGATGATGCATTCTATGAAGTGGTTAATGTCAGTGACCGGATTGATGTTATCAGGGAGAGTCATCAGGATAAGGCAATGCGCGATAAGGCCCTGGAAGTGAGCAAGAAGATTCAGGCCTGGTATGTCGCTGCAGGGTTTCGCGAAGATGTTTATAAATCCGTTGCCGCATATGCAAAGACTGGTCCTGAGCTCGAGGGTGAAGATGCCATGTTANTGAAAGAAACCATCCGCGACTATCGCCGAAATGGTATGGCTTTGCCGAAGCAGAAGCGCGATCAGTTACAGAGGTTAAAGACAGAACTCAATAATATGGGGCTGGAGTTCGCCACTAATATCACCGATGCAAAAGCCACTGTTGAATTTTCTGCAGAGGAGCTGGCTGGCTTGCCGGAAGATTTTCTTAATAACAAGGAATTGAAAACTGAACAGGGCACTTACAAGGTAAAAGCCAATGTAACCTGGCAGTACATGGCCGTGATGCAGGATGCGACGAGTGAAGAGACGCGAAAAAAGCTTGTCACGGTTAGATCAAACCGTGCCAAGGAGAAAAATATTCCGCTGTTCGTCAAAATGCTGAAAACGCGTGCACAGATCGCCGAACTGCTCGGTTACGACAACTGGGCAGATTATCGCATTGAGCCTAAAATGGCGAAAACGGCAAAAACAGCTTTTGATTTTGAGCAGCGACTGGTTGAAGGGCTGGAACCCAAGTTTGAGGCTGAAATGGCGTTGCTGCAGCAGCTGAAAGCAGAAGAAACAGGTAACCCTGATGCAGAGATTAAGCTCTGGGATATGCGCTATTACAAGAACAAGCTGAAGAAAACCCGCTACCAGGTTGATACCGAAAAGTTAAAAGTCTATTTTGAACTCGATAATGTCCTGAGTGGTATGTTCGATATTTTTGGGGAAATATTTCGTTTAAAGATTGAGGCCATAGAACCTGGGTATAAATGGGTCGATGATCTCCGCCTCTATGCAGTCACCGATGCTGAAACAGGCGACCCGCTGGGTCTGATTTATATGGACCTGTTCCCGCGTGAGAAGAAATATGGTCATTTCGCCCAGTTCGGCGTGACAACAGGTAAGTTGTTGACGAGCGGAGAATATCAGCGACCTGTGGTGGCATTGATTTGTAACTTCCCGCCGGCGACTGAAGACAAACCCTCGTTGTTGAAACACAGTGATGTGGAAACCCTGTTTCACGAGTTTGGCCATGCACTGCATTCTGTTCTGACGCAGACTAAGTATGCCTCTTTTTCAGGAACTTCCGTGCCGCGTGATTTTGTAGAAGCCCCTTCACAGATGCTCGAAAACTGGATCTGGGACAAGTCTGTGCTTGATCGCTTTGCCGTCGATTACCGTGACCCGAGTAAGAAGATCTCTGCCGACACCCTGGGCAAAATGGAAGCAGCAAGGCTGGCAACCATTGGTGCCTGGTATCGAAGGCAGCTTTCTTTTGGCATGCTCGATTTGAAATTGCATATCAGTTCGGATGAAAAGGACTTTGAGAATTTTGTTGAAGTCAGCAATGAGATTATGGCAGATGTTTACCTGGATCCCCCGAGTGGTACAGCATTTGTCGCATCGTTCGGGCATCTTGGCGGTGGTTATGATGCGGGCTACTACGGTTACGCCTGGGCGGAAGCCATCTCTGCTGACATGGCTTCTGTTTTCGAAAAGAGCCCTGGTGGATTGATGGACAAAGATGTGGGCATACGCCTGCGCGAGGAGATCTATGCAAAAGGAGGCTCACGAGAGATTGATGATTCGATAACGGCGTTCCTTGGTCGTGATCGTTCACTGCAGCCTTTCTTTGAATATATCGGCCTCGGTGAGCAGTAGCCTCTGATCATGTCAGAAACAAATAAAAGCAGTGCATTTGTTCTTGGTGCTTTCATATTCCTGGGACTGTCTGTTTTAGGTTATTTACTGGCGAATGCCGCTATACGTTACAAGGAATTTGAACGCAGCGTCACCGTGAAAGGGCTTGCAGAAGAGGAATTTCCCGCTGATATTGTGATCTGGCCTGTTCAGTTCACTATTGCCAATAACGATCTTGCAGAGTTGTATAACGCTATTGAGAGAAGTACCGGCGAGATAAGGAAGTATCTTCAAGCAAATGGAATCGCGCCCTCAGAGATTACACTTTCTAGCCCGTTAATTACCGACAAATCTGCGCAAAGTTATGGCAATGCCCAGCAGGCTGAGTTCAGGTACAGCGCGGTTCAGGTGGTGACCACCTATTCGCGGAATATTGACCTGGTCCAACGGGTAATGGCGGGTCTGCCGCAGCTCGGCAAGCAGGGGATTGCGTTTACCGGTGGCAATTACGAGACTCGACCGGAATATATTTTTACCCGCTTGAATGAAATAAAGCCGGCAATGATCGAACAGGCAACAACCAAGGCCAGGGAAGTTGCGCTCAAGTTTGCCAATGATTCAAAAAGTAAACTGGGAAAAATAAAGCGCGCATCGCAGGGCCAGTTCAGCATCGCGGGCAGAGATAAGAATAACCCCCATATCAAACGTATAAGGGTCGTCTCAACGGTTGAGTATTACCTGTCTGATTAATTACTCTTGAGAGAAAAGCTATCAGACACTGCGGCTATGTCGGGACAACCCTGGTGACGAGATTAAGCTGTCAGATGTTCTGTTGTGGCAGTCCATGAAAATTTGCTCATATTTCTTCAGTCGTAACCGAGGATATCGACGCCTGGTGAAGTATTCCCGATGACACGAAAAATGATACTTCAGGTGCTGGCCGGGTTCATCTGGCTTATGCCTTTGATCGCCTTCAGCCAGAATGTCACGGCAATTGAAATTACCGGGCTTGATGGTGAGCTGCTGAAGCAGGCTACTGCCAACATCACTGTATCACGCGAAATTGCAGCTGCAACATCGTCACGAACGCTGGGCCGTCGACTGCGTCAGGCCGTAACGCAAATCGAAAATGCCCTCAAGGTCAATGGCTACTATTCATCGGTGATTAGCACCCGTGTTGAAGAAGGTGAACCACGACGCGTGTACTTTGATGTCAGCCTGGGCGATCCGGTTAAAATTGGCAGTGTGCAAATTAACATCTCTGGTGATGGCGCGGAATTCAGGGCCTTTCAGGGCTGGAACAGAGAGTTTGCTCTACAGCCCGGGGATATTCTGGTCGATACGCTGTACGAAGAGGCGCTGACCGAGCTGCAACGTGCCGCACGGAAGTATGGTTTCTTTGATAGTCGTATTAGTAGACGTGAAATCCTCGTTGATCTTTCCACACAACTTGCTGATATACACATTGCATTTGAAACCGGGCCACGTTTTCACTATGGCGAAATCCGCCTTGACCAGGATTACTTCGACACGGATTTTCTGCAGCGTTATTTCAATATAGAACCTGGCCAGTTATTTGACAACGATGACCTGCAGGCACTGCATCAGCGTTTCGCGGCAAGCAGTTATTTCAGCTCAATCCGTGTGTCGCCTGTACTTGATGAGCGTGCCGGCGACGAAGTGCCTTTGTCCATTGAACTGGTACGCAACAAACGTGACCGCTATTTTGCCGGTCTTGGTTATTCTACTGACCTTGGTGTACGTGGAAGACTTGGCATGGAGCGTCGCTATGTCAATTCTCGCGGGCACCATCTTAGTGCCCTGCTGGATTACGCTGAACTTAAGCGCCAGGTACGCTTTGCTTATAACATCCCGCTATCACGTCCTTATAGCGAAAACCTTGTGCTGTCCTACGTCTTCAGTGACCGTAGGGATGAGGACCTTAAGAGTCGCGTCAATGGTATTGATGCAACCCGTGTCTGGAAGCGCGGTATGCACGACTGGCAATATGGCATCTGGTTTTTTACTGCTGAGAATGAACTCGACGGTGAGCAGAGTGAAGGAAAATTTCTTGCCCCTTCTGCAGGCTGGTCATATTCCCGCGCTGATAATTTTCTGTTTCCAAGGAAAGCATGGCAATTAGGCGTTAATCTCGTCGGAGCCGCCGAAGGTGTTGCCTCTACTGAGTCGTTCCTCCAGGCACGACTCAATACTACCCTTATACTGCCGGCCTTTGAGCATGACCGCCTGCTGTTGAGAGGCAGGCTTGGCAGAACTTTCATCGACAATTTTGCCGTATTGCCGAAACAGCTGCGTTTTTATGCCGGCGGTGACAACTCCGTACGAGGTTATGAATACCAGACGCTTGCCCCTTACAATGACAACGGCAGCCTGGTAGGCGGTGATTCACTGATTTTTGCATCAGCCGAGTACGAGCATTATTTCAAACCAGAGATCGCTGCCGCGGTTTTCTGGGATACTGGGAATGCCTTTTTCGCTGGAAATACCATTGATCTGGCAAATGGTGCGGGCGTTGGCCTGCACCTGAATCTGCCATTTGGTGTGTTTCGCCTCGATGTTGCGAATGCCCTCAGTAAACCGGATCGGCCGTGGCGCCTGCATGTAACACTGAGGCCGGATCTTTGACCATGCTCAAGCGCACGCTGCTCATCGCACTGGCCTGTTCTATAGCAGGGCTGGTTTTCCTGCTTGGGACTACCGCGGGGCTGAGAACAGTAATGCTGCTTGCAGACCGCCTGGCTGGCGACGCAGTGACCGTTGCAGCGGACAGTGCCGAGGGTCGCCTGCTTGGGAATTTCGTGTTGCACGGGACACGCATCAAATCGCCGCTGCTGAGTGTCAAGCTGGAACGCGTCGAGATGGTGTGGCATCCGCGAAGCCTGCTGAACGGTAAAATCAGCATTGAACGCCTTGTAATCGCGGACGGCCAGCTAAGCCTGACTGCAGCTGAAACTGACAATGGCCGATCAGATGAAGCAGAGAATGTTATTGGCTGGTTACCTGACGTTTCCCTCGATTCACTCGTGGTATCAGCACTGCAGATAAACAGCGTCAGCAATAAATACCTGATAGAAAGCCTCAGCGGCAGTGCAAGTCATTTATCCGGCCAGCTTACGTTATCAGAGACGGTACTGCTGATGCCCGGACTGTCTGCGAGCATGAAGGGTGAAGCGAATCTAAAACAGCTTTCTGTCACCGGTATGCAGGTGCAATGGAGCTGGCAGCACCCGCAATTGCTGCAGCCGCTTCGCGGATCGGCGGATCTGAACGGGGATGCGGCGAATCTGAAGCTTTCAGCCACACTCGACAGTCCGGCTAATGTCATGATCACGGCAGATATTGCACAATTATTGGAAGCCCCGACCTGGCAGGCAGAGTTCTCGATAGCGCGAGTAAACCTGCACAACAGCGTTTCGAAAGAGTTGCCCGATGTAGATCTGTTGCTGCAGGGACGCAGCTTGGGCAGCTTTGATATGGCCAGTCTGGATGCCACCGGGAGTGTGATCTTTGAAGGTGTAGAGCGGCCCTGGAAAATTGATGCCAGTGTGCCTCTGGTTGATGACGGTTTTCCGCAGCTGGCAATGAGTTCAGGGCAGGCGCTGCTAACAGTTAAACCAGAGACAGAAAGAAAGAACGCAGCAATATTCCAGATAAATGTACCGAACCTTGCTGAATTGTGGCCCGGCCTGTCAGGTCGCATCAAGGGTGACGGAGAACTGCTTGGTCCGCGACTACAGCCAGCCGTGCAGCTGTCACTTGACGGCAGCGATCTCGTTGCCGGTGAGCAGCGCCTTAAACGGATTGAGGTGCGCGGCCACTTCGACTCCTCCCTGTCGCCCGATGCGCCATTCGACTTAACCGCAGTGGTCGACAAGGCGCATATCGCCGGATACGAAATTGACGGCAATTTGAAATTGCTGGGGACGCCGCAGGATGCCCGGCTCGACGTCAGTGTCAGCGAGACCGGTCAGAGTGAAATGCAGATGCAATTAGCAGGCGCAGTGACCAAAGATGCGCTAAACGCGACCATCGAAAAGCTGCTGTTGAATTCTCCTGATATCGGGCAGTGGCAGGCTGCGCAGGGCGCTGAGCTGGTAGTAAAGAAAGACAGCGGACAATTGTCCGGGGCCTGTCTGCAACAGAAGGATTCCAGCATCTGTAGCGATGTCGCCTGGCACAACAGCCGCATGGATACACGACTGGAGATCAAGTCACTGCAGCTTGGGACGCTACCGCTGCTGACACGCTTGAATGATTACCAGCTTACTGGACGACTTCATGGACAACTGCATGCCAGCGTTGATAAAACCCGTGTCGAAAAGCTGTCGGCAGACATCGCCTTGTCTGATGGAGTGCTGACGCACCATCTGCAGAATGGCGAGAAACAAATAATGAAGTTTCGTAGCGTGACGATGAAGGCAACAGATGACAACGACCAGTTGCAGCTTGATGTAAAGTTGACGGACGCAGATGAAGGTCTGCTGCAGGCCAGAGTGTCGCTGCCTGCAGATATAGAGCGGATGCTGATGCCGGAGACGAAAATTTCAGGTCAGCTTGACGCCGACTTGCCGCGGCTTGAGAATCTTAACGTTTTTCTGCAACAGGGCATTCTTCCGGTCGGCAATATTCGAGCCGCTATTCAGCTGGAAGGG
>JGI861J16260_1000034_pt1 | contig 14035 bp, 14 predicted proteins | sample TiedelARG06_123m_FD_16260 | JGI IMG/M metagenome (IMG submission 16260)
GGGGGGGGCACGCTGCCCCGTTTTGCTGTAGCGGCGCAAACGACAAACATTTATATGAACTATGAGTCCTGCTATGCACAGAAGACAGTTATTAGCTTTCACATTTTTCTTATTCACCTTTGCCAGCATAATCCAGCCATGCTACGCAGCGAAGGAAGGCTACATCGCTCCAGAGCAGGTGCCAGGTACTACGCTGGTTTCAGCAGCAGAAGCAAAAGCACTTTATGATGCCAATGTCGTGTTTATTGATGTACGTAGCCCGCGATTACACAACAGGCGTCATATACCTGGCGCGGTTCACCTGGATTTGAAGGATACCTATGATGAGGAGTCACTTTCCAGCGTCGCGAAAAAAGATCAGCAATTGGTAATCTATTGCAGTGGCATCAAGTGCAGCAGGAGTTCCACGGCTTCTGCAGAAGCTGTTTCATGGGGATTCACAAAGGTCCACTATTTTCGCGGCGGAATTGTTGACTGGCGTAATGCCGGCTACCCGGTAGAGTCTAGCGAAGTGAAAGCTGGTGAGGTGAAGCCAGGCGAGAAATAAGCATTTCTCATGTAGAAATCAGAAGTAAAAATCAAACGCGCCAGACTTTCCCTATCGCCTGCTGATATATCCTGTGGCGGATGAGAGTTAGCTGCTGGCGCGGTTATTCAAGCGTTATTCGCAGTCTGCGTCGAGAACAACCGAATACTCTTTCCTGCTCAGTTTGCCGTCTTTGTCGGTATCGAGTTCTATAAGGGTCTTTTTTACACCGGCAGCAGTGGCTGCAGCAAATTCCGCTTCGTCTACGCTCTTATCTTTGTTGACGTCGACTGCTTTGAACTCGGGAATCTTTGGTGCATCTGCTGCAAAAGCGGCAGAACAGGTAAAGGCCAGCAGGCCGGCCAGAATGGCGATCTTGGTTGTTTTCATTTCAGTTAACTCCTGAATGGTTTGAATCAGGTCAGCTCACTAGCCGGCGGGGCTATTGTACCGACGAAGAATTTTGCAGCCGGATTTCGGCGCTCGGTAATTCTAGGCTTACTGCAGTAAGATTAAAAGCCTTTTTCTTACCTGTCTAACACTCAGACAGTAGTCAGAATGATATCAATGCACTGAATAGAGGAATTATCAGGCAATTGATTGAACAGTTAGTCGATAATTTGCAATTATGAGCCGATGAAGAGGAATAAAGTAGTCTCTTTTATCTGCTATAAAAAGACGCATTTACAACCCTTTTTCGATTTATATCCGATGAAATTAATACAGGATATGTGATTGAAATATAAGGAAATACTTATAAGCTAGAAAATTATCGCCCAATTGATATAAATCAAGTGTGAGCAGTTGTGATTATGTTATAAATCGGATAAGTTACAATTTCAGCTGCGCATTGTAGGTGTTTTGCTATGAGGTGTGCTCTGAGTAGTAATTTCTAGATTCACCCAGGATAGAAGAGAGACCCAGGGAAGTTATACCCAGGATAAGATTGACCCAAGACCCAAACCAAAACCAGTACTTGAAATAACAACAAGGGGAACAACTATGTGGAGAACTATCGCAGCGGGCTTACTGATGTTATCAGTCTCAAGCCTGACCTACGCGTCTGTAAAAGCACCACCAAAAGAAATGTCAGCGGAGACAAAAGAATGTGTCGCCTGTCATCAGAAAACTAATCCGGGCATCACACAGCAATGGGGGCGCAGCAAGCATTACGGCGCCAATGTTGGCTGTTATGAATGTCACCAGGCTGACGAAGGTGATGTAGACGCCTATATTCATGATGATAAGAAGGTAAAGAAGAATATCTCTATCATCGTTTCGCCTAAAGATTGCGCCAACTGTCATGAGAAAGCAGCGACAGAAATGACAACGTCTCGCCACGCAAAAGCTGGTCACATCCTGGAATCGCTGGATAACCTGCTGGCAGAAGTCGTTGAAGGCAACCGTGCCTTCGTCACTGAAGGGTTCCCGAATGGTAATTCATCTGCGGCTGTTAACGGCTGTTGGCAGTGCCATGGTTCCAAGGTCAAAGTCCTTGAAGACGGTGCTTTAGATCCTGCCACCTGGCCAAACACCGGTATCGGACGTATCAATCCAGATGGATCGGAAGGTACCTGTAGCGCATGTCATTCACGTCACCAGTTCTCGACTGCCCAGGCACGTCAGCCTGATAACTGCGGTAAATGTCACCTTGGTCCAGATCACCCACAAAAGGAGATCTACGAAGAGTCCAAGCATGGTATCGCATTCAAGGCATACAAAGACCAGATGAATCTGGATAGCGCAAAATGGGTAGTTGGTGTTGACTATACAGCTGCACCGACCTGTGCAACCTGTCATATGGGCGCAACCCGTAACCAGGATTCCACTCATAATGTAGGCGAGCGTATCAGCTGGACCAACCGTCCTCCTGTTTCCGTAAGACCGGAAGTAATGGACAAGAAAATGGGACTGGCATCTGCTGAGCTTAAATGGGACAAGCGTCGTGAAAATATGCAGGACGTCTGTTCAGCCTGTCATACAGAAGAGTATGTCAACAACTTCTACATCCAGTACGACAGCATGATTGAGCTGTACAATAACAAGTACGCCAAGCCAGGTAAGGAACTGATGGCTGCTGCCAAGCCTCTGCTGAAGCCGGCCAAATTCTCCAATAAGGTAGAATGGACCTGGTTCGAACTGTGGCATCATGAAGGTCGCCGCGCACGTATGGCAACATCGATGATGGCTCCGGACTACACTCACTGGCATGGCACCTATGATCTGGCCAAGCACTGGTACACCAAGTTCGTACCTCAGCTTGAAGATCTGATCGCCAAAGGCAAAAAAGCGGGTGGAGATAAGGCCAAGGCCGCCGCTAACCTGCAGAACAAGCTTAATGAAATTCTTTCTAACGAAGACCATAAATGGTACCTGGGAAAGAAGTAAATCTTAAGTAGGAATTTAAACCCCGCCCCTAAACCGGCGGGGTTTTTTTTCACAAAAATATTCAGAAATACCGTAAACTGACAAGGCTTGAATACCAACGAGGAACTTTAATGCAACAATTAATTGCTACAATTTTGATCTGCTTATTCGCTATCACAACAGTGCATGCATCCAGCCCCCAGCCAGCACAGTCGGATGAGGTCACCCAGCTGCTGCAGCAGGGCAACAAGGCCTGGTCTGAGCAAAACATGGAGCAGGCTGAAAAAGATTTCAGAAAGGCAATCGAACTCAACCCTGATTCTGCACAGTCGCATGCTGTTCTAGCCGGTTTGCTGCAGACTATGAATCGTGGAACTGAAGCTATAGATGAGTATCAGACCGCCATTACACTGGATCCAGAAAACCCGCGTCTCTATATTGCTCTGTCGATTTCCTATTTACATCAGCAGTCATACGGGATGGCGCAGGCAGTAGCAAACGAAGCGCTGCGTCTCGACCCGGAAATGGCCAATGCAAAAAAGCTGGTGGAATATATCGAGGCAAAGGAAGATATGCTCGAAAGCGCAGCAAAAGCTGATATTTCCGATCAGGCACCTGCCCCGAGCGGTTCTATGCCCGCTGGACACCCGCCAGCCACTATGCCTGCTGGCCAACCTGCACCGGCTGCGCCTGCTGCACATTGATCAGGACAGATCTGACTTTATAAGGGCAGGCTGAAAAATTTGGCAGATAAATGATACGCTGAAAGAATTATCATACTACTCCTCCCAAGTATGGTTTTATCGCCCCTGATGACAGGGGCTTTTTTTATGGGTGAACGAAGAGCAGCAGGAACAGCATAATTTATTACAGGTTACAGCTGTCCCAGAAAATTATATCAATCGATGAGTAAGAGTTAATTGTGCTACTTTTATGGGAGATTAAAGGTTTTGTGACATGGAAATAGCATTCCTGCCCCGGACGCCGGTGAGCCTTGTAAGACTAACCTGAAAAACAAAAAAGATATCTCTCGCAGGGAACGCTGAGAACGCAGGAAACCCAAAAGAATCAAATATGCCCTATAGAAATAAAGATTCTGAACTCCCTGCGCCCCCTGCGAGAGGATAATGTTTTTGTTGTTTGCCTGATGTCCGTTCAGAATAAAAATGGCAAGGGAAAGTTTATGGGACAGCAGTGATTACAGGTGTAATGCTAAGCGCATTTACCGGGCAGGCTTTTATGCACATGCCACAGCCGTTGCACAGGCCACTGTTAACTTCAGCGCGGCGCATGTAGGTCGTTGTGATGGCCTGGGCATCGCATTGGCCGATACAGGACTGGCAGATGATGTCATTCCACGCGATGCAGGTATCGCGATCTACTATGGCAACACCAATTTCAACAGCAGTTGTGTCAGTAGTATCAATTTCTATCGGACAGACTTCAACGCAGGCCTTGCAGAAGGTACAACCTGATGCGCTGAAGTCTAGATAGGGAATGCCAGCCAGTTCATGGTCAGATGGATGCAGCAGAATGATGCCCGGTTCACAAGCAGTGGTGCAGGGGTGTGAGCAGTCTATGCAAAACTTGTTCAGCTGCAATTTCCGGTGCCAGGGAGGAGTCGGTCCCAGGGGCTGCTGGCGAACGGTTTCCCTGGCACGACCTTCCCGGCTTAAATAGGCACCACGTAAAAATGCCCTGCGATTACCATTAACCGTACTCAACGATAGGTGTTTTCAACTAACGGAGTTGCATCAGACAGGGGTACATGGCACAGCGTACAGTTAAAACGTGCTCCTGAGACATCTTCAAGGTCATTGCTTGCATAATGCTCTTTTGACATTGGGCTCTTGTTCTTGATGGTTCTGTCGGTATTAACAGGTTTACCAATATACTTTGGCACATCATGGCAGTCCAGGCACTGGTTATCACTCATCACAACAGGTAAAAATTCCTCCACCTGATGCGGGACCTGGGGCGGAAGATCTTCCCATGCGGTATCCAGGCGTTCGTTATATCCGGGTTTCGCATCACTGTATGTGTATACGGTAGGTGTCGGCGTATCAAAAACGCTTTCGCCATTATTCAGCTCATCCAGCGCGGCTTGGCTGCTTTTGTCCGCTGTTGCACATGCAGTGATGATGGCCGCCAGGCTAAGAATGGCTAGAAACGGTAGTGTCTTCATGCTGCTCTCCTTTGTTGGGAATCAGTTGTGTCAGTAACTCTCTGGTTATTAATGTGGTGTAGTAAATCAAATTTAAGTGTGTCTTCCGGGCACACGGTAATGCAACGTCCGCAATTTGTGCACTCACCTGAAGTGATCATGCCTTTCTTTGTCGCTGCTTTTAAGTTTAGTACCTGTGGCTCAGGACATACGCTTGCGCACTCACAGCAGTGGGTACAGGTTGGCGCATCAAAGCTGATACGCAATTGAGCGATTTTTCCTACCAGCGCGTAAAAAGCACCCAGTGGACAGAGGTGGCCACACCAGCCGTGTCGCAGGATGAACAGGTCAAAAAGGAACACACCCAGTACCGCAATCCAGCCGGCGCCGATACCGAAAATCAATTCACGGTGCAGCATGCTGATCGGGCTTATCCATTCAAATGCAGCAACACCGGTAAGAACTGAAAGTATCAATGTCATTGCCAGCGCGATATACCGGGTTCTTCTGCTGATAGTGAATGCGTCTTTTATGCCCAGTCTTCGTCGTATCCATGAGGCAAGGTCAGTGACCATGTTGAGCGGGCAAACCCAGGCACACCAGGTCCGGCCACCGATAATTGCCGCAGCTGCCAGTATAATGAGTGCGCCGATTATGACTTCCTGCAGCGGCATTTGTCCTGTCAGGAAAATCTGCAGAACAGCAAACGGATCAGCCATGGGGATGAAGCCAAGCAGTTCTGAACTGCTCAGGTTACCAGATAGAACTGGCTTATCGAATAGTTGCCAGCTCCAGCGCACCGTAGCGAAAAAAAGCAGCAGGATGCCAACTTGCACGGCGCGGCGCAGCAGCAAATAGCGCCAGACATTTAGTTTTCCTGCCAGGCTTACCGGCATTTCGAAGGCTCGAACAGGGCGACCGTTAGGTCCCATTTTTGGCACTTTATTGACGTCTTTCACAGTGCCCCCTCGTTAAGGTAATCGAGGCCTGTTGCCGGTGCATCGTTGTCTATGTTGCTTTTTTTATCGACTTTGAAGTCCTGCGTTATCGGTGTATCAATAGTCCAGCCGAGGCGGTAATGGTCACCAATCTGGCCTTGTACCAGTTGCGGCTGCACAATCCTTATAGCCGCTTTCTGTGTTGGGCAGGCCTTTTCACAAATGCCGCAGCCGGTGCAGGCATCACTGTGAACCAGTGGTACAAACATGGCATGCTTGCTGATACGGCGTGGATGGTGCTCGACTGTAATGGCTGCACCCTGTACCGGGCACTCCCTGAAGCATATTTCGCAGCGTAGCCCCTGCCAGGACAGGCAGTTTTCTATATCGATGACGGCCAGCCCCATACGTGAGTCGTTGATATTTTCAAGTGCAGGGTTTATGGCGCCGGTTGGGCAGGCCTCGAGACACGGAATATCATCACACATGTAACAGGGGATCTCATTCGGTATGAAATAGGGCGTACCGATGGGAATACCCGCATCTGCAGTTGCCAGTTTTAACGTGTCATAAGGGCATGCATCGACGCACTGGCCGCATTTTATACAGCGGGCATTGAAGTCTGCTTCTGCCAGTGCACCCGGTGGGCGAATCGCAAACGGCGTCGCCCGTGCCTGCTGGTTTAGCAGGTACATCCAGACTAGCCCCCCTGTCGTGGCCAGGGCCGCTCCCTGGCTCATCCTGGTGAGGAAGTCACGCCGTGTGTTCGATACACTTTTGCTCATGTCTAAAATCCCAGGGGCAGTGGCAAACCTGCCGCATTACCCGGGTTATAGAACTCAGGCCTTGTAGACCTTGATGGCGGCTTTTTTAAAGTCTTCTTCTTTTGACATTGGGCAGGTGACATCAAGGCAAATCTTGTTGACGAACACACTTTTGTCAAAGAACGCAGCAAAAGTATAGCCCCTCGGCGGACGATTGCGCCCCTGGGTCTCAACCAGGGCCTTGATCTTGCCCCGGCGCGACTCGATCCACGCTGTGTCATTGCGTTTGAGTCCGCGATCAGCTGCGTCATCCGGATTCATGAACAGTTGTGCCGTGGGTACGGCACGATGCAGTTCAGGAACGCGTCGTGTCATTGAGCCGGTGTGCCAGTGTTCCAGGACGCGCCCGGTAGAGAACCACAAATCATAGTTGTCATCCGGCTGCTCCGGTGGTGCAGCATAAGGTCTGAAGAAGATCTTGGCTTTGTTAGCGAGACTGGTTTTCTCCTTGCTGGTCACCTTGTCCAGGTTACCGCCGGGCAATTTTTTTAGTGCCTTGCCGTAGAAATCGAAGCCGCTGCCCTTGGCGCAATAGGAATCGTATTTCTCATTGAAGCGCCATTGCGTTTCCTTGCCATTGATGACCGGCCATTTAAGACCGCGCACCTTGTCTCCGTAGTAGACATCAAATTCGGCCAGGTCATGCTGGTGTCCGACACCGAACTGACGGTATTCATTGAATAGTGCTTTTTCCGGAAACCAGCCATCGCCCAGCTTTTCCGCTATATGGTTGCCGTGTCCCTTCGACACAGAATTATCCGGCCACTTGACCTTGCGGTTTTCCTTGTTAGCAAACAATACATCGTAAAGTGTATCGTCAGGTGAGTAGCCCATCTTCTGCGCTTCTGCCAGCACGTCTGGAAGCTTGCCATCATCATAACCGCCGGCTTTCAGTCCAGGTACTTTTTGCTCACCCCAGACTTCTTTAAGCTTGAAACGCTTGGCAAATTCGAGTCCCTGCCAGACGTCACCCATTGCTTCACCGGGAGGGGCCACCTGTTGGCGCCATGCCTGTGTGCGACGCTCGGCGTTGCCATACAGTCCCCATTTCTCGAAAATCATCGCCGTAGGCAGAATCAGGTCCGCAACCTTGGCGGATACAGTGGGGTAGGGATCGGAGACCACCAGAAAGTTCTCTTCTTTACGCGCTGCCTTGATCCAGTGATTGGCATTTGCCGTTGCCTGGAAGGGGTTGTTAACCTGTACCCAGGCCCAGTTGATGTGACCATCTTCAAGGTCACGCATGATCTTGGTGATATGGCTGCCAACCTTTGGATTCAGGGTCTTTGTCGGTACTTTCCATAGTTTGGCGCTGAATTCTCGATGCTTCGGATTAAACACAACCAGGTCTGCAGGCAGCCGATGTGCGAATGTACCCACTTCACGTGCAGTGCCGCAGGCTGATGGCTGGCCGGTAAGCGAAAACGCACTGTTTCCCGGTTGTGCGTATTTGCCCAGTAACAGGTGTATGGCATAAATCTGTTCATTGACCCAGCTGCCACGATAGTGCTGGTTGAATCCCATGGTCCAGAAGCTGGTGACCTTGCGATCCGGGTCAGCGTAGAGGTCAGCCAGCTGCACGAGCTTGGCTTTGTATGCCTCTATGTCTTCAGCTGCATCACCCTTGGAAAGCTCCGCAACGAAGTCCAGTGTGTAGGGTTCGACTCCGCGCTTGAATTCCTCAAAAGTGATCATCCAGTGCTTGACCGGCTTCTTGGTGTTTTTCTGTTCCACCACTTCGCCTTCCTTGCGGCGCTGAGCAATGGCTTCGTGCCTGTCCAGTGTGATCTTCAGCTCTTTGGCCTGAATATCTTTTTCGGCATCGAAACAGTACTTGTCTGTGGGTCGCATACCGTAGCCGATGTCATAAGGGCCAGTGGCAAAGACGCAGTGTTTCTTGACAAAATCATGGTTAACGGCATCCCGCTTGATCATCTCGCGAATCAGGTAGTTCTGAATAGCCAGGTCGGTGCCGGGTTTGAAAATAATTTCGAGGTCAGCAATGTCAGAAGTCTGGTTGCTGCAGGTCGTCAGGTTGACCAGCCTGACGTTGTCATTTGACAGGCGGCGATCCGATACACGTGCCCAGAGTATAGGGTGACACTCGGCCATGTTGGATCCCCAGGTGACGGCGGCGTCGGTATGCTCAATGTCGTCGTAGTTGCCGGCTGGTTCGTCAATGCCGAAAGTCTGGATAAAAGCAACCACGGCGGAGGCCATGCAGTGCCTGGCGTTGGGGTCGATGTTATTACTGCGAAAGCCGGCCTTCATCAGCTTGGCCATGGTATAACCTTCTGGAATCGTGTACTGGCCTGAACCAAAAACACCGATGCCGGTTGGACCTTTGGCCTGGTAGGTCTTTTTAAACTGTCTCGCCATCTCGTCGAATGCGGCTTCCCAGCTGACTGCCTGGAACTTGCCATTCTTGTCGAACTTGCCGTTCTTCATCCGCATCAGGGGTTTGGTGAGGCGATCCTTGCCGTATAGAATCTTGCCGTTGAAATATCCCTTGATGCAGTTGAGCCCCTTGTTGACCGGCGCATCAGGATCACCTTTGGTGGCAACAATACGGCCTTCCTTGGTGCCCACCATAATGCCGCAGCCTGTACCGCAGAATCTACAGACGGACTTATCCCACTGCACACCGGCTTCAGCTTCCCTGGATTTAGCCAGGGCTGATACGGGTATCGTAATACCGGCGGCGGTGGCGGTGGCGGCCGCGGCGCTGGTTTTCAGTAATTCTCTGCGTGTCAGTTCCATTGGTGTCTCCTTGGTCGTTTTTTGCTGTATTAGTTAGATTATTTAGTATTGCTAGCTGCTCAGATAAGTTGGGTCATTGACGCTATCGAGAGTTTCTTCTTCGAGCTCCTCGGGAATGTTCTCCAGGTTCTCAGTGTCTTCTTCGAAATTGTGGTATGACATTTCAGCCAGGATAATGCCGGGCAGGCTACGGATACGCTTGAGGCCATCGACCTCGTCATGCACCGTTTCGGCTTCCTGTGTAATGATGATGCGTCCTGTTGGCGGGTCGATATGATGCACATCAATACCCTGCAACGCTTTTAGTTTTTCGACGGTTGAATCGACCCTGTCGGGTGCAACGATGACGAGGATGCCTGAGATATTCATGGCATCATTGACATGACTGATTTAGACATGACCTCTGTACCTTTTCCTTTGGAAGTGGATGATGAATATAATATTCATCTAATTTTTATATGGGTATATTGTATTTACTGATAAAAAAAGTAAAGTTTTTTTCAAAGCCTGTTTACTTTGGGTGATGAACTCTTTTATCATTATAATCGGCGCGGGTATTTGACTTAAATCAAGACTTGTATCAACCCGTACCAGAGAGAAAAGCGTTGAAAAGCGGGAGAGAGTTGTACGCTTTTTTTGCTATGGGACTGCGTCAGGCAATTTCAAAAAGAAACACTATTCTCTGCATTTTTCCCAAACAAACAGTCATCGGCAGCTGTGTTCTGCAGAGATCTGTGAACGGGGAAGTTTTGGCAGTATTTAATGAAAAGAACAATGTCAAAGGAGTAAGCGATGAGTCAACTAACACCGCAGGAGCAGGAAGCGATAAAAGATGCTCCAAAAGGTACCTATGCACTAATGCTTGCGCTGGCAGTAATTATGACAGCTGGCTGGGTATATATGTTTTTCTTCATGTTTCTGAAACATGGCCCGATCAGTTAGGAGAATAAACGATGCAAGATCCGCTTAAAGCAATTTGCGATGACGACCTTGAACGGCGCTGGTTATGGATTTCTCTTTTACTCGCAGGCGGCATGGGTTTTTTACTCGGGATGTATGCCCTGAAGAGTAATTTGCACCCGCCAAGTAATGTTGAAACGATTGATTCCTCACGCTTACACCTGACAGAAGAGTTTGCTGAAGACAATCTTGGGGTGAAGGAAAACGAAGATGGCAGCCTGACGGTCACCATGGTGGCCGCCCGTTATGGCTTCTTCCCACCCGTTGTTGAAGTTCCCACCGATACCCCGGTCAAATTTCGCGTAGCCAGTGCTGANGTACTGCACGGCTTTCATGTGCCGTATACCAATGCAGCAACCATGATAGTGCCGGGTTATGTGTCAGAAGTGAGCACCAGTTTTCCAACCGCAGGCACCTATTCATTCCTCTGTAATGAATATTGTGGCCTCGGTCATGACAGTATGTGGTCAAGGCTGACGGTGGTGAATAAAACTGACGGAGGGGATAAATAATGAATAACAAAACTTCTGCCAGTCTCGGATTGGCAAACATGTGGGTGGCGTTCATTTTCTTCGCAGTCGCAGCCGTACTCGGCCTGTATCAGACAGTCGAGAGAATGGATATCATTCCGGGTCTGAAGTCACCTGAGCTCTATTTTGCCAGTGTGTCAACTCATGGCGTTCTGATGGGTTTCGTGCTGACTACGTTTTTTGTCATGGGTTTCGGTTACTACGCTGCTTCAACCAGTCTAAAGCAGGAAATATGGAGTAAGCCTTTTGCCTGGTTTGGTTTCTGGCTGTCGCTGATCGGTGTACTGATCGCCGCTGTGCCGCTGCTAACTGGCAACGCCTCAGTACTGTACACCTTTTATCCGCCATTGATGGCTCATCCAGCGTTTTATATTGGCGCTACTTTACTGGTCGTTGGCTCATGGGTCTGGTGCCTGCAGATGGTCATGATGATGAGCTCATGGAAAAAGGCCAACCCGGGCGAAACTGTTCCGCTGGTCATGTATGGAACGACTGCTAATGCCATTCTCTGGTTTATTACCAGTCTTGGTGTTGCTTCAGAAGTTCTGTTCCAGCTTATTCCATGGTCACTGGGAATCATTGATACCGTTGACGTCGGACTTGCACGAACACTGTTTTCCTGGACTTTGCATGCGATTGTTTACTTCTGGCTTTTCCCTGCCTATATAGCTCTCTATACACTGGTTCCGGCAGCGGCAGGCGGCAGAGTATTCAGTGACCAGATGGGNCGCGTAGCCTTCATCCTGTTGCTGCTGTTCTCAGTGCCGATTGGTTTCCATCATTTATATATGGATCCTTTCCAGGCAGCGGGCTGGAAATTTCTGCACATGACAGGCACCTTCATGGTCTCTGTGCCCACCTTGCTGACTGGATTTACCGTTATTGCCTCACTTGAAGTGGCCGGACGTCTGCGCGGAGGCAAGGGCCTGTTCGGATGGATAGGCGCCTTACCATGGAATAACCCTATCGTACTTGCCGCACTGCTGGCCCTGCTGATGCTTACCTTCGGTGGCTTTGGTGGCATGATTAATGCCAGTTATTCGATGAACGCCATGGTACATAATACACAGTGGATTACCGGGCACTTTCACCTGATCTTCGCCGGTACAACCGTGATTATGTATTTCGGCACGGCTTACTATTTATGGCCGAAGATGTCGGGTAAAGCACTTTACTCGACTAAACTCGCTGTCTATCAGCTGTGGTTCTGGTTCATTGGCATGCTGGTGCTGACTTTGCCCTGGCATCAGCTAGGAATAGCCGGTCAGCCTCGTCGTATATCATCAACACCCTACGATGAATCACTGGTGCAAAGCTGGATTACGGCCGAGTACGCGATGATTGCCGGTGGTCTGGTGCTGGTTGTTTCTGCACTGATGCTGGTATACAACCTGTTTAAGACACATGGCAATGCGCAGGCTGAAACTAATCTCGAAGTAGAATATGCAGAATCACTGCATTCCACTGCACGTATGCCGAAGCTGATGAATAGTTTTGGCTTCTGGGTTGCACTGATCGTGATCTATATGGTCGCCAGTTATGGCTATCCAATTCTACAATTCTTCCTGATGGAAACCTTCGGTACTGTGCCATGGAGTATATAAAAATGATGCGTTTGATAACTTTTTTTATTGGTATGGCTGTACTGGTACCGCTTGCGAATGCAGAGCCGTCATCGGCAGTTGCTTTTGATTTGCCGACAATTAAGTTACTCAGATCAGCCGATCCGGCCAATGGCGAGGCACTGGCAAAAGAAAGCAAATGCTCCAAGTGTCACGGTGATGCAGGTGTTTCCGATGACCCGGATGATGTCAATATTGCCGGCATGAGTTCCTCTTATCTTTTCAAGCAGCTTAAGGACTACCAGGACAAGAAGCGTGATGACAGGGATATGTACAAGAAGGTCAAAGCGCTTGATGATAAGCAGCTGGCAGACCTGTCTGCATGGTATGCCAGTCTTGAACCGGCAAAAGCGGGTGCAAATAAGACAGTAACTCCTGAAATTCAGAAACTGATCACGCATGGCGACCCGGAGAGACTGCTTAAAGCCTGTGCAGCCTGTCATGGGCGCAAAGGACGGGGTGGTCAATTTGATCATCCAGCACTTGCAGGGCAGAACAAAACCTACCTGGTTGATAGTATGGTTGCCTTCAAGGATGAAGATCGCACTAACGATATTTACTCACGCATGCGTACTGTGAGTGAAGTTCTGACTGAGGAAGAAATCGAGGCACTGGCAGATTATTATGCTGCCGATCTGCCTGAAGAATAGCAGAGCAAACGGTCCGCTTGAGTAGTTGTTTCCATTGCGGCCTGCCGGTTCCGGCAGGCCCGCATCCTCCTGTTCTGGAGGTAGAAGGTTCTGAGAGAGAGTTCTGCTGTCATGGGTGCCAGGCAGTATGCAAGGCAATTGTCGATGCAGGGCTTGCCGATTACTACCATCATCGCAGCGGCTCTGCAACTTCCGCCGACCAGCCGGTCATCCCTGATTTTTTAAGCCGGGTCAGTCTCTACGACAGGCCCGAAATTCAGAAAGGCTTCGTTTTACAGGAGCAAGGCTGGAGCGAGGCCGCATTGCTGCTGGAAAACATTCGCTGTCCCGCCTGCCTGTGGCTGAATGAAAAGCATCTGCGCAGTCTGCCCGGGGTGATAGATGTTCATATCGATGATGTTACCCAGCGTGCACGCGTGCGCTGGGATCCGCAGAGCATTCAACTCAGCGAAATTCTTACCGCCATTGCTGATATAGGCTATATCGCTCACCCCTACGATGCCTCTCGCGGCGAGTACCTGCAAAAATTACGTCGCCACCGAAGCACCGAGAAGCTGATATTTGCCGGCGCAGTCGGCATGCTGGTGATGAATTTCTCGATCGCGACCTACTTTATGAGCGACATGGATGCCTCAGGTCAGCTGCCGTTGTGGATCACTATTGGCCGCTGGACCAGCCTGGTACTGGTGACGAT
>JGI861J16260_1000035_pt1 | contig 13751 bp, 11 predicted proteins | sample TiedelARG06_123m_FD_16260 | JGI IMG/M metagenome (IMG submission 16260)
TAAGTGGCCGCCCCACGCGTGCATCTGCCTGAGGGACCAGGCTATCAATTCCGGGGACCATGCTTTGTGATCCAACTTCAGAGCCAATGAAGACTAGTGTTGCAGCCAGCACAAAAAAACCTGATTTCTTCAGCATGCTCATTTTGATTCTCCTTTTACTATCTCGAAAATTTCCGGTAAATGTCCCGTACCTTTGAGGTTTTCCATTTCGACCTGTTTGGCATCAGTAGTGTTTTTGAAGTTAAAATCACGCGCGGCTACGTCGTCACCCGTCTTCCAGTTTCTGACTTGCACGGTATACTGTGGAGAGTTGGCAACCAGTTTGGATGTAATCGAATAACGGCATGGATAGGGGCGGTCACCCTGTGCTATCCAGATCTGCCAATCGACTTCTTCGGCTCTGAATGCCAGCGAGTCGCACTCGATACCACCGATCACACCGCTGCCAAGGTCTTTTATATCGACAACACCCTGCATCAGCGCCTCGTATGAATTAGCCAACAACAGGTCAGCTGCAGGGAGCGGCCGATTGTAGGTATCTTTCAGCTCGTCGATCAGGTGATCAAGCGTGCCGGGTATTTTTTTCTGCGTATATGCATTGAGATTCTTGCCGAGTATCGTCAGCGTATCTCCATTAAAGTTCATCTCAATGTCAGCGAACCCGCCGGACCGTGAGGCGTGTATCTTGTCTGGGCGGTTTAATGTCACAGCACCCGAGTTCGCCAGTCCGATCACCTGGTTTTCGGGGGTTACTACATCCAGGGTAGAGTCATAATCAAATGAGATAGCCTTTTGTGCTGAAACGTAATCGGTCATTGCTTTGAGCAGACGTTTCGCGTCAGCCTCATCAGCGCCTGCAGTCGACGCCCCGAGAACAAGAAGGGAAGTCAGTCCAATCGCGGCCATCGTTCGCGTCTGGTTCTTGATGGATTTTTTAGCTTTCATAAACATAGGGTTTCACCTTGTATATTGGTTAACAGGATTTCTTGAATGGTGAGGTGGGTTTCGCACATGCAATTCTCCCGAGACAGGAGACGCAATTATAACACGAACGACACGATGGGCGATTAGTGTTTAACTTAAGGTGGCAGAGTGATCAAACCCTGAATGACTGGTAATTTTGGCCAGCAATCTACAGCCATCGTAGGATATTTTTTTACTGCTCACGGCTCAAAGGCAATCTCCTTTTGCCACCCCTTATTCAAACGTTTAATGGCAGCTTTCTTGCGTATAGAAAAGATTTTAATTCCTATTAGATTGCTAGCAGGAACTCAATCTCAGTATATCTAAAGTCCGTCTTCGGTCATTAGCAGACCTTTATAAAACACAGAACATTTGACCGCCAGACCACCAGATATCCCACCAACCAAATCATTTCAGACAACTGGATCTGTTGGAGTCAGGGTAATAAATCAGCTGTACGGGGTCCCGTTTCTGAAATGGGAGATGAGCAGCCATCCCATTACTGGAACCACTGGTGGAATTATCAGGTGGAAACTGGGGTGGGATACATGGATTACAGCCTGGAAAAATGAGGACGTACCTTAATTAATTATATATAAGATGTCTGCTATGTTAAGTACTACGCTATTTACTGGTTTTATTATAGTCAGCGATGTCTCGATAGAAGACAATTGAGTTAGTTTGTAAGTTAGGTTGAAGATTTAGTTATCTAAAGGTCGGCTACGGTTCGGTAACTTTCATCCAGAAAGAACAATAAAAAGCCGCCCGAAGGTGGTTCTTTGAGGGTCTGCAAACGGCTAGAAGCTGCTATAGCTACAGAAACAAAAAAGCTTCCCGTAAAGGCAACAAAGGCTAGCCTGAATTCACCTCTGTGCTGAGAATAATCGGGGAGTTATATTCTTCAAACTTTTTACTCGTACGGAATTCGGAAAGCAAAATACCACACACTTTACAGCGTGGGTCGACATTACGATTCAACACCTCACTTTTACTGTAATAATGCTCATGTTCACGTTGCAGTGCATAGACTACTTTTGAACGGAATAGCCGTGTCTTGTGCTCGACAAATTCACTGAAATTGCTTTGCTGTTTTGTTCTACGACCAAACATCACTTTCTCCAGATATAGACAATTTTTCGATCTGAGATATGGGGGACAGAAGATTGATAATCGTCTGATTTATGCTTCATGAAATTCAGTATCTTGTCTTGCGCGTTATATTACTTATCCGGGTAAATTGAATCTATTGTGGAAACTACTTATTTCCACTTCGTGTCGATTGAGGACTATCAAAATGGATGACTTGAGTCAGCTCCGGGTCCAGGCTGTGTGAAAACTCAAGAATATTTTGGTCTATTGGGACAGAGCGACACCTTGCCTAGTAAACCTCGCTAACAATAGATAGATCACCCCACATTCATGCCAATGTGAAGGTAAACTGGAAAAATTTATCCACCGGCAATTCTGATTTAGTGTTTTCACACAGTCTGGGTCGGCAGCGGTCATCTTCTCTACCTGGGAGAAACCCACAAAGAACCACCCGAAGGTGACTCTTAGTTATGCCTGCTATCTAGCCCTGCCCCGAATGGGTGGACATTTCTAAATTGCCCTAAAGTCGGACTTAACTAGTGGTTCACTTTTTACAGGGAAAATCAAACAACGCTCATGCAATACTATTTTGACTTATTGTTTCGTATAACCCAGACATCCTGTGGAAAACCTTCCAGTACAGGCCCAGGTAAATGTGATATCAACTCGAGTCCATTATGCAGTAGCTCAGATTCGATAAATTTTGGTGGATGATAGGCTACGAAACAACGCTTCCCCTCTTTTATATGTCCTCGTACAACAAGCTTTCCATTTTCATATTTAGTCAGCTCTTCCTCTAAAAGGTTAAATTTAAAAAAATCACCATGCGTGGTGAAGATGATCAAACCACCTGGTTTGACCACACGCCTTAGTTCAGAAATCCAGTCGATATGCATTTTTTCTGAAAGGTGCGTGAAAACAGATAAATTATATAAACAGTCGTATGAATTTTCGTCACATGGCAGCGGAGGACTGACTGAGTTGCACATAAATGTGATGTCATCAATATTTTTCTGACACCAGGATATAGAATCAGGATTGTAATCAAACCCATACAACTGTGCATTACTCTTATCAAGGAATGGTCGTATGTGTCTTATGATTCTCGCAGGACCACAGCCCCATTCACATATTGACACCTCTTGTGTTTCCAGATTTTCATCAATTAATTGACAAATATACTTCGCATGAGCAATGCCAGAGTGGTAATAGACAGACCAGTTCGTATGCCCGTACGCGTCATATGCAAGAAAGGATGGTGGTAATTTAAAACCAGGGTGTTCTTTTATAAATTGAGCATTTCCTTTCCGGGTGTTTTTTGTTGAAAGCAAATATCTTGCGTTATCGGCCAGTTGTAACAGATGAAATTTTCTCAATCCATGTACGAACCTTTGTTTAGTTTTTTTTATATTCATTTTCTTTGAAATCTATATATCCATATAAGCTGAAATAATATATTTCTAATTACCTGCCTTTATAAAACCTTAACGTTATGTATGTTATTGACTAGCAGGAGACATGGCTTAACAGTGACAGGGCCTCCAGTAATTTATGTACAAGTATTAACTTCATATTAATGATTGAAAATAATAACACACAGGTGTCCATTTTGGATTGTTAATGGCTGTCTTCACTACCAGGGATGTCCCTATGGGAGAAACTCTTCCAGTTCTAACGGCTACCGGGTTTTATATTACCAACCTGCTGATTGCTATTATCATGTCCGTCGCCGTTTACGTACATCTTCACCCCTGTGTACCGGCCGAGGTTCTGACTTTTGGCTATAAACCACCAGTGACGACGGTGATGACACTGCTGCTGGCTGTATTGAGTATGTATCTGCAGCGTATAATATCTCCGGAAAATATATAGGTTTACACAATCTCCAGACACACCTCTGTCAGAATAGAAGGCGCTACTTTTTATTCGATGATGTAGTCTGGTTAAAAAATTTCTATGGAGATAGTTACAATGCGACGCGACACCATACTGTTAGACATTAATGAAACGGTTCTCGACCTCAGCTCATTGAAGCCAAAGTTTAAGGCAGTTTTTGGCGATGAAGCTGTCACAGCAACATGGTTCTCGATGCTTTTGCATACTTCAACAGTCTGTGTGATAACAGGTACCAGGAGCAACTTCGCTACATTAGCTGGAACTATGCTTGATGCGATTGCTGCACGTTTGGACGTTGATCTCTCAGATGAAATGCGTGCAGATATTCTCAGCAGCTTTGCCAGTTTGCCTCCTCATGCGGACATCAAACCGGCTATAACCATTTTGCGGTCTGCCGGTTACCGTACGATAGCTTTCTCAAATTCATCACTCAAGCTGGTAACTGCTCAGATTGATAATGCAGGTTTAACGGAATACTTCGATATCATAGTCTCAGTTGAAGAAACTGGAAGTTTCAAGCCTGATCCCAATGTCTACAAGTTCGTTGCAAAGCACATCAACCGGCCAATCGAAGAGTTACGCCTTGTAGCCACTCACGATTGGGATACGCATGGCGCCCTGTCTGCTGGTATGCACGCGGCGTACATCGACCGTTCCGGGGCACCCTATCATCCTCAGTATCGCCGCCCAGATGTCTACGGAAAAAACATGGTTGATGTCGTTGAAAAAATAATTGAACGGGATAGTGGTCAGTAGTAAAGAATGTCTTGCGAAGCGAGCTAGACGACGATGACTGCCATATAAATCAGCATCTGATGAATACAAACCCCGATCTGATGCGGGAGTAGAAATTCATGATTATGTCCAGTTCAGTTCGAGGATCATTCCATAATGTTGAAAAATATCTATAAAGTCTAATCGAATAAGTAAAGAAGGTGTGCAGGTACCTGTGACCTAAAAAGATTGCAATACTGGATTTGGCGCAAGAAGCTGCAATTGAAGCAGCCAGACGTTTTGAAGAGACCGCATAAATATGCATATAGATTCTCATGGAACAGGTAATTGAAGCTGGTATGGCGTATTTTGACTTTGCTGTATGGTGCTGGGTGCAAATAGACTCGCCTGTGGGGGAAGTTTTCGATCGGGTAATATGAAAGCGATTCAAATTAGCCAGATGGATGTTCAGAAAGGCCGACTTTTGTAAGCGCCAGGCCGAAGCACGTGGTCGTATGACCATGGTCTACATGATAGGCTATCTACGTTGATTCCAGATGCACCAGCGCTCGCAAAGATCGACTCAGACAAGGGTATGAAATTACGACAAACTTATATTATAGTTATTGCTCGCATCGTTAATGCCTGGATGGCAGCTTCAAGTGATTAGTTGTCGTTCTCATAATAAAACGCATGGCTCATAGAGTGATTTCTTTCGGCTGTCTGATCGACCGATTGACGTAATACATGGACTCAATCCTTATTTCGGTTATCAAAGTGGCACTATTGATGTTGATCAGAGACTCCCTTTACCTTTAGGATATATAATGCCACATATTAGAAGAATATCGGGAAATACAAAATAATGAATAAAATACTCAAGTTCGCAGGCTATATTTTCGCTGGATTAGTTTCTTTACTGGTCGTTGCAGTGATTATCCTCAAGCTCATTCCTGATACGCAATACAATAACTGGATCACCTCCGCAACACAGTCAGCCACCGGGCGGGATTTTTCCATCGGAACACTGGAACTAGATATCGGCACCGCCTTGCGCGTCAGGGCAGATAAAGTGCGGATGGCCAATGCTGACTGGGCTAAACAGGACGACATGCTCCTGATTGACCACCTTGAAGCAGATTTCGGCCTGCTGGCCTTGCTTGCCGGAAAAGCAGATATCCGTGCAGTGGTCGAACAGGCAGAGGTGCTGGCTGAAAAAAATGCAGACGGTACCAGCAACTGGGCAATGGGCACGGGAGAACCGGAAGAAGAGGCCGAGGAACTGGAAGTAGATAAGGACGAGTTCTCGGGCTTGCCGCTACACCCGGTTATTCGTGAAATCCGTATCGATGATTTCAAGTTAACTCTGGTGAAGGAACCCGGAGCAACTGCAAAAATTACCCAGCTCAAGCAACTGCTGATTGAAACACCGGACAAGGATACCACGCTCACCCTGACTGCCAACGCGAACGGTCACCCCATTGAGTTGTCCGGCAACCTGGGAAATATGAAAAAATTTCTGGATGAAGCAAGTGAACCGGTTAGTTTAAAAGCTGATATCGATGGCAACCTGCTTAACCTGTCTGGAAACTGGGGGCCATTGTTCCCAAAACAAACAATGAATGTAGATGTTGACCTGAAGATTCCCGCCACCGCCAGCCTGGCAGAGGCCGTTGGCATGGAAATAGAGGAATTCGAAGATATTTTCATAACGGGAAAAATAGTCGGTGACGGCAACAAGCTCGCCCTGGATCCTTTCGAGATCAACCTGGACGACGCCAATGCGGAGCTCAGGATCAAAGGATCAATTGCCGATCTCACTAAAATGGACGGCATCAATGTCACCACGGATGCTAACACGGCATCCCTGGGCACACTTTTACAGCAACTTCATATCGAGTTGCCTTTCCCGCTACCTCCTGTAATTGAGATAAATGCAGAAATCAGTGGCGGACTCAAAGAACTGGCATTGAGTGAACTTGTCATCGTGGCGAAGGACGAAGGCGTAGACCTTAAAGCCACTGCCTCCATTGGTGATCTGCTGGGCGCGAGAAAAATCACAGGCAAGGTGACCGGCACCATCGACTCGCTTTCAGGGCTATCCAAATATGCGCAAATGGATCTTCCTTCGTTGGGTAAGCTTGATCTAAGTGGAGATCTGGCCTCCAGTGACAAAGCCCTGCAGCTTAACAACCTGGACGTCAAACTTGATTCAGATAACATCAACTTTGAGGTTACCGGCAAGGTCGCAGATTTACTCACGGTCAGCGGTATCGATGCATTGGCGAAAGCGGATATACGCTCTTTCAGCGAACAAAATATCGCTGAGCTGACGCAGTTGCTCAAACAGTTTGATGCTGAATTACCAGTGGAAATGCTGCCACAGAGCATTAATTTAAGCACCGGCATTCAGGGTAGCCTGGAGCAGCTGTCGCTGGTCGACATTCAGGGTGAAATCCTTGATGAAGGTGTGAAAGTAGGACTAGAGGGTGCAGTTGAAAATGTCATTGTACCGGCAGGTGTCAAGATCAATCTGTCACTTGACAGCGACAGCATCGCAAAACTATCAAAATACGCAGGTAGCGAACTGCCACAAACCGACCCTCTCAAAGTATTGGTCGCGCTGACAGAAGATGCCTCTAAACATCCAAATTTCACTCTGCAAGCTGAAACGGGTGGCGCCAACGTTGATGTTAGCGGTGCACTTGAAAGCCTGGCGTTGCCTGATGAAATCGAATTAGGGGTTGCGGTAAAAGCAAAGAGTGTCAGTAATTTTAATCAACTCGCACAGAAAGAACTCCCCGATCAGGGGCCGCTAGATCTCAGTGCAAAACTAAAGCTGCAACTTCAGAAAAAAAATTATGCAATTAATGATCTAAAGCTGCTGCTTGGCGATCAATCAGCAAACGGTAACCTGGCACTAAAATTGCCTGAAAGCGAGTCACAACCTACGGTTATCAACGGCAAGCTAGACATAACCTATCTGGATCTAGGTTTCCTGATGCCTGAAGAGCAAGAAGTCCCTGCCGAAGGTGAAACGGCAGTTGAATCTGCACCTGAGGAAGGTGAAACAACCGAAGAAACAAAAACAGACAATGCCAGCACCAAACCTGCAGCCGCGTCAGACCGCCTGTTTTCAGACAAGCCCATTCTCAATAAACAGCTGCATGACTATGAAATCGACCTTGCAGTTAATGCGAAGGAGATCAATTTCGGCAAGTCCGAATTAAAAGATGTACAGCTCGTCGTCAAACTCAAGGATGGTCTGCTCACCGCCGACCCGATTAAGGGTGTTGGTGAAGCCGGTAATATCAATGGTGTTATCACTATCGATGGCCGCAGTGAGGTCCCTGAGTTGAAAGTAGACCTGAACATTGTTGAGGTTCCTATGCCTAACCTCGGTGGTAAACTCGACTTCGACGCAGATCTTGTTGGCAAAGGTAGGTCTGTTGCTGAATTGATGGGAAGCCTGAACGGACAAATGCTTTTAGTCGCACGCGACGGAAAAATTGAAGGCGCGCTGGTTCAAAAATTTGGCTCAGGCCTGCTTTCATTTGCCAAAGATAAAGGTTATACAGAGCTGGAATGCGGCATCCTGCGTGTAGATATCAAAGATGGTATCGCCAACTTTGATAAAAGACTGGCAGCTCAACTCACTGAAGTCACATGGAGAGGCGGCGGTGAAATTGATCTGAAAACGGAAAAAATCGGCATTGGAATTGCGCCAAAGCCCCGTAAAGGCATTCCCATTAGCATAAGCGGTGAGCTTTCAAGTCTGATATATGTCGGCGGCACGCTTAAGCATCCTCAGATGCAACTCAACCCTAAAGATGTCGCGGTTAAATACGCTAAATACTCCGCCTATGTAGCGACTGGCGGACTCTCCTATCTCGCAGAAGTAGTTAAGGATAAAATCGATGCCAATAAGGACGTCTGTGAGCTAATTCTCGACGGAACTGTCTTTGAGGATATTGATAAAGCCTTAGATAAGGAAGAGAAAAAGGCAAAGAAGGATGCAGAAAAAGCTGAAAAGGAAAAAAGCGAGTAGGATATCAGGGGATAGTGTTCTATCCCCTGATATCCTGAATTATACACATTGATCAGGTGATCTGTTCGGGAGTATTCAGAACTCTCGCTCCATGTGATACACGCAACCTGAGAGCCTGAATAAGTTCTCGGCCATCAATAACCGACCGTCAGCCATTACTATGTACTCGAGGGCTGTCTGCTCGATGTCGAAAACCCATTTTAATATCTTTGTCAGCTGTTTACAGCGCCCGCAATGGGTCGAAGGCATAATTCACAAGGTGACTATCTGACTCGTCAGAGCCTCATTTTTTATTTCGGGAAATCTTATGTTATTTTTTGCATCTATATCACAGTTGCCTTGTTCAGCATGAAATAATGCAGAATACTCACGGTCTACTGGTTTATTCTTTACTAAATACTTCCTATGCTCTATTCGCATCATTGTTCAGAGGCTTTATAAGCAAATGAATACAAGTAATACATATTGGAACGTATGGACTTGGCCGAATGCTATAACAATTAGCAGATTGTTGCTGGGGGTTTTTGGTGCACTACATGCGCTAGGAATAATAAATGTAGGAAATGTTCTTAATCCTGTTTTTTCAAATTCAGCCGATTTTTTTGCGCGATATCATATCGCCATTGGTGGAATAATGATTACTCTTGCAATTGTTGGCGACTCACTAGATGGGTATATTGCCCGTAAAACGAATTCTGTTTCCCGCTTTGGTGAATTCGTCGATCCTTTAGTGGACAAACTATTATTCTGGATTGCAGTTGTCGTGATTTTTCTTGTCCAGACTACGTTCCCCTGGGTTGTTTTTTTGTTGATTGCTGGCCTGATGCTGGTCAGCATATTGTTATACGATATATGGTCAACTAAACATCATTTTGATAATAGTGGTGGCGCAGTCTCTAGCGGAAAAACAAAATCATTTCTTTTGAACCTGTCACTACTTGCATGCTTTGTAAATATAGTCTTGCAAGAGGCCATGCCAGACTCGACAAACATATTCGTATTGTATGGCGGTTTTTTTGTTGCCGCATTATTAGTCCTTAGATCAATACCCTATCTATATAATTCCTGGGCTAGTCGCTCTAAATAAGACTTCACTGGATAATTCTTATGTACAAAACCAACCGGCTGCTTAGCCTGATTACAATACTGTTGCTTCAGTTGGTAATTGCCGGCTGTGCCAGCATGCCACTTGACTATCCAAAAGAGCCCACCAGGGCGCTTACAGATACGTCTGATACACACCTGGCTAAAGAAAGCGCAACGTGGCGCGATGGTCAGTTGCAAGGAAATGGATTTTACTCACTTACTGAAGGTAAAGATGCTTTTGGTGCACGACTTGTTCTGATGCGTGAGGCTCAAAAGAGTATCGATGCACAGTACTTCCTGATGAAGCCCGATAGCGCGGGACTGGTGTTTACTGATAAGTTAATGGAAGCGGCAAATCGCGGAGTTCGTGTTCGTTTGTTGCTGGACGATGTATTCACAACGGTGGATGATTCCTACTTTTCATATATGAATGCACATCCGAATATCGAGGTACGCATTTTTAATCCCATATCTCGCAAAGGTCTGTATTGGCTCAACTATATCGGACATTTTAGTCTGGCCAATCGCCGCATGCACAACAAGTCGTTTATCATTGATAACCAGGCGGCAATCGTTGGCGGACGCAATATCGCTGTGGAATATTTTCAACTGGAAACCACGGGTGAATTTATAGATTTTGACATGTTTGTTGCCGGGCCTATCGTAAAGGATATATCAGATTCATTCGACACTTACTGGAACAACGAGCTCGCGCTTCCCATGCAGGCGATTGCTGACAAGCCTGACCAAAAACAGCCGGAACAGTATGCGGAGAGAATCACACTGCTGATGGAAAAAGCCGGTAATTCCATTTATGCAGACGCCATCAATACCGAGTTGATGCATCAATTTGCAGACGATGAACTGGATCCGTACATGGCTAAAGCCAGGGTTATTGTCGACGATCCGAGCAAACTAAGAGCAGAAATCTCTGAAAAACATCAAACCCTTGCAACGGAACTTGCAAAAGTACTGAATGACGCAACGCAGGAAATAATTATATTTACGCCCTATTTCATACCGGGGAAAAGTGGCATCGATTTCGTCAGGAGACTGCGAGAAAAAGGTGTCAGAATCATCGTACTGACCAACTCTCTGGCCAGTAATAACCATACTGCTGTGCATTCCGCCTATTCATCCTATCGAAAAGATCTGCTTGAAGCCGGTGTTGAACTATGGGAAGCACGCGCCGATGCTGCAGATATCACCGTTGAGCGCGATAACACCACGCTTAAGAGTCCCCTTACACTACATACAAAGGGTGTTCTGATCGATCGCAAGAAGGTTTTTGTGGGCTCATTAAACTTCGACCCTCGTTCCATCGATATCAATACAGAAATGGGGCTGCTGATAGAGTCGGAGGCGCTTGTTTCTGAGATGGTGGATAATGTCAAGATCAGCATACCTAAGATTGCATACCGCCTGCAATTGGATGACAACGGCAAGATAAGCTGGCACGCAAATATCGATGGTCGTGAAGTCGTTGAAACTAAGGAGCCATTAACCACTGGGTGGCGACGGTTTACCGCATGGTTTCTAAAGATCGTGCCGGAACAGCAGCTTTAAATTAATTGCTGCCGGTAAACAATTGAGCGCTATCAGCTACTATTTATTTTGTCAATTAACTGATCACCTCTTAGATATCACTGGATACCTGTCTGTCCAATAGACGTAACACAGCGCATAAATTCAAAGTATCCAGCCGGGTCAGACTCGGTTGAATATTAGTATAGTAGAGACTCGAAATGAGTGGTTAGAGTGGGATATCATGAATGACTGCCTGAAGTGGCAGCCAATAGCGAAAGTAGGAAGTAGAATGCAGAAATAGGATACTCATATTATAAGGGAGACTCTTATTCAGAGTTTAATAGCTCGAGTCTCTGTGTTTGGATTTCTGAAATATTCTTTTTACGCTTCGATTGATGGATGGCTACAATATTTTTGCCAATGTGGTGCATCTTTTCATGAATCACTTTTTTCATTTTGAGTTGCCATGCGTCCCGGTTCATATAAAGCCTCCCTGTAATGTTTTAACTTTAAACATAGTTCTTTTCCAGGAAACATCAAGAAAACCCGCTCTGCATACACCGTCAGAACATATTGCAGCTGGCATTCTGTTGCTCACCATTAGCCAACCGTCGGTAAACAATAAAAATCTACCCCGCAGGATGGCCTCATCTAATAAGTGTAATTAACCACAAATTCAAAAGGTCTATGCGATACAGGTAATATGTATCAAGATTATTACCTGCATTACGTAGTTAATGGATTGTTTTTTACGTGCAACTAACCGCCACATGGCATGCACAGGTATTATTGGGTAAAAAATGGAGGCTGGGCCCGGAATCGAACCGAGGTACACGGCTTTGCAGGCCGGTGCATAGCCACTCTGCCACCCAGCCATTGGGGGGTATTGCCTGAGCAAAAATGGGAAGCATGAGCTTCCCATTTGAGTGTTTGGAGCGGGAAACGAGATTCGAACTCGCGACCCCGACCTTGGCAAGGTCGTGCTCTACCAGCTGAGCTATTCCCGCGTGGGTCGACTATTGTATTCACACAGCTTCTACTGTCAAGCTGTTATTCTTGTTCTGTTAAAACTGGCCAGGCCGCTTTGAGATAAACAAACATGGAATAAAGCGTCAGGGCAGCTGCTATGAACAGCAATATTTCACCCAGCTTGAATATCGGCAGACCAAATAAAGGCTCCTGGTAAATTAATAAACTAATCGCGATTAGCTGCAGTGTGGTCTTTACCTTGCCAATATACGAGACGGCAACGCTCGCCCTTTTACCCAGCTCAGCCATCCATTCCCGTAATGCAGAGATCACAATTTCACGACCAATAATAATGGACACAGAGGCAGCAAACAACGGCACAGAGTAAACAAGATCAAGCACTCTCTCATCAGTCGCCAGGAGAACCAGTGCAGTGGCGACAATTAATTTATCTGCCACGGGATCAAGAAATGCACCAAATGCTGTGTACTGATTTAATCGTCTTGCCATGTAGCCATCGAGCCAGTCAGTGATGGCGGCCACAACAAATATGAATGTAGCGACTTGATTGCTCCATCCTGCATCTAAAACATAGACGACAAAAAAGAACGGTATCAGCAGAATACGTAAAAGTGTCAGTAGATTAGGGATGTTTAATGGCACGGTGACAATGAAAAATCTCAAAAGTATCGATAATACTAAAGTCTAACACTTTGTTGATGAGCCTGATAAGCAATTAATCTGCACTTTTCCCGTACCTTTTCCATACGCTCTAATGGAGACAGTCATAAATGCGTTTCGCGAGCTTGCGATTAATACCAGCGACTCGGGACAAATCATCTATCCCTGCCTTTTCTACCCCTTGCAGACCACCAAAATGCTTTAACAATGCCTGACGCTTTTTATCTCCAATACCCGGAATGTCTTCCAGGGTTGACGTTACTCGAGCCTTCGCACGCCTGCGGCGATGCCCGGTAATCGCAAATCTATGCGCTTCATCCCGGATAACCTGAACAAGATGCAGAGCGGGAGAGTCAGGCGGTAACATCACAGGGGTCTTCTCACCCGGTCTAAATAATCGTTCCCAGCCCGCTTTGCGCTCTTTGCCCTTGGCAACACCTACTGTAATAACACCGCTGACACCCAGCTCACCGAGTGCATCACAGGCAGATGAAAGCTGGCCTTTACCGCCATCAATCAGTAGCAAATCAGGATATNTTTCACCTTTCTCCTGCATCCGTCGAAAGCGTCGATGTAAAGCCTGATGGATAGCAGCATAATCGTCACCCGGTGTAATACCCTCAATGTTGTATCGTCGGTATTGGCCATTCAGTGGACCCTGGTCTCCGAATACGACCAGTGACGCAACTGTAGCTTCGCCCTGAGTGTGGCTAATATCAATACACTCAATTCGTTCTGGTATTTCAGGCAGGGTTAGTACATCGACCAGGTTATTCAA